>Ga0316217_10007548_pt1 | contig 10346 bp, 7 predicted proteins | sample 1anoAmetaG_FD_203633 | JGI IMG/M metagenome (GOLD analysis project Ga0316217, IMG submission 203633) | Freshwater microbial communities from Trout Bog Lake, Wisconsin, USA - 1anoA | ecosystem: Environmental > Aquatic > Freshwater > Lake > Hypolimnion/Profundal zone | place: USA: Wisconsin... | reverse complement strand
GCTCCAAGCCGAGCTCACCAAGCCTACCAACATCAAACGCAACGCCCCGCCACCCACCACCGCCCCCGCCCCCCAATCTCCAGCCCCCAAATAAAGATGTCTCCAAAAAACTGTTTACATCCCACCAAAAACCAAAATTCTGCATTTTCGTTTTCGCGTCATAAAAGGTGACCCCTCCTGCTAACGCGAAAACCCCACTATTCTCGGCCCCGCCCGCCATCCGGCCGCTCAATTTACACTTTGGCGAACCATCCGCCCTCTCGCGTCAATAATTGTTTAATTGTCTGGCCCTTTTGGCCTAGAATAGGTCGTTTCGTATAGATCGACCACCACCGCAGCGCTCTGCTCATCTGGTCGATAAGGACGAAAGGCGCCGCCCGCTGTTTCCAACGCCGCGGACCGCCTCATACTAACTAAACAAAAGGCCGTCATAAAAAGCCGTTTGAGATCGTACTTATGTTATTCCGAAAAACCAGTGCCCGCCGCTTAGCCGTCCGCGAGAACGTCGCCGAAGCCGAAAGCCTTACCCGACCGTCCCGCTCCCGTTTTGGACCAGCCCTCCTTATCGTCGGCCTCTTCTTCATCCTCGCTACCGCCATCCTCTATTATCCCGGCGTCCCGATCCGCTATCACGTCGGCGACCGCGCACCAACTGAACTCCGCTCCCCCGTCGACTTCACCATCGCCGACCCCACCGAAGCTCCCGCTCTTCGCGCCGCCGCCCGCGCCAACACCCTCCCCATCCTCGTCGAAGACACCACCGCCTTTAACCTCGTCCAAAACCAGCTCGACAATCTCCCCACCGATCTCCGCTCGGCCACCACTCCCGAATCGCTCCCCGCCGAAGTTCGCCAACGCTGGCCCGGCCTCACCACCGCCGACATCTCCTACATCCACTATCAAGACTCCGCCCAGTACCACCGCGAAATCGACACCCTCATGGCCTTCCTCCGCCACGTCCCCATCGTCGACGTCCCCACCGCCCGCGGACTCGCCGCCGATCACCCCGACAGCGTCTCGCTCGCCAAAGATTCCAAAGAATCCGCCCTCGAAGGCGTCCTTGCCACCGTCCCCAAATCCAAGGTCATCGCCCTCCACACCACCGACGAAGCCCAACGCAGCGCCCTCCGCGCCGCCGTCAAACTCCCCTTCGCCTCCACCACCACCTTCCCCGACGTTCTCGTCAATTATCTCCTCAATCTCGAAACCCCCCTCTATCGCTTCGATCCAAATCTCACCGAGAAAAAAGCCCAGCAGGCCGAAGCCGCCATCCAGGCCACCGGACTCCACATCGTCAAAGATCAGCCCATCGTCCTCAAAGACCAGCTCATCACCGCTGAAATCTACCAGCGCCTCGAGTTAGCCCAGCAAAGCTACGACTGGGATTTCGCCCACCACTCCCCTTGGCTCTGGTTCTTCGCCCACCTCGGCAAAGCCCTCGCCGTCCTCCTGATCACCTGCATCGGCGCCCTCTACGTCACTCGCATGAACCGCGCCCTTAACACCGTCCCCCGCGCCTGGGCCCTCGCCGGCCTCCTCATCATCACCCTCTTTATCGCCAAAATCGCCCTCGCCCTAGGCTTCTTCCACGCCATCTATTTCCTCGGCATCGCCCCCACCCTCATCGCCACCATCATCCTCGTCATCGCCTACAACCAACGCTTTGCCCTCGTCGTCGCCACCCTCCACGGCCTCCTCGTCACCCTCGCCCTGAGCCAATCCGTCGAGTTCTTCCTCACCATCATGGCTGGCGCCTCTGTCTTCGCCTTCGGACTCACCGAAATCCGCACCCGCGGCAAACTCATCGAAGTCTCCATCTTCGCCGCCGGCGTCCTCTTCCTCTCCGTCTGGGCCCTCAGCATGGCCCGCTTCCTCGGCGGACTCTGGGACACCGGCACCCTCCTTTTCCCCGACGCACTCCTCATCACGCGCACACTCCTTCGCAATTCCCTCTGCGCCGGACTCGCCGGCATCCTCGCCGGAACCATCATGCCCTTCATCCTCAACTTCATCGAATCCCTCTTCCGCATCACCACCGCCATGACCCTACTGGAACTCTGCGACCTCAACCAACCCCTCCTCAAACGCCTCTCCCTCGAAGCCCCCGGCACCTTCAACCACTCCCTCATCGTCGGCACCATGGCCGAAGCCGCCGGCAACGCCATCGGCGCCAACGGCCTCCTCTGCCGCGTCGGCTCCTACTACCACGACATCGGCAAACTCTCCAAACCTCTCTATTTCATCGAAAACCAGGCCGGCGGACCCAACCGCCACGACAAACTCTCCCCCGCCATGTCCCTCCTCATCATCGTCGGTCACGTCAAAGACGGCATCGAACTCGCCCGCGAATACCGCCTGCCCCCCATCGTCCACCAGTTCATCGGCCAACACCACGGCACCACCCTCGTCGAATACTTCTACCACACCGCCCGCGAACGACAGGCCCGCGAAACCGCCCTCCGCGGCGAAGCCCCCTCCGTCTCCGAAGCCGAGTTCCGCTACCCCGGCCCCAAACCCCAAACCCGCGAAACCGCCATCATGATGATCTGCGACGGCGTCGAATCCATCTGCCGCTCCCTCGCCGAACCCACCGCCGGACGCATCGAATCGGCCGTCCACGCCCTGGTCATGAAACGCCTCATGGACGGACAATTCTCCGAATGCGACCTGACCCTCCGAGACCTGAGCATCATCGAATCCTCCCTCACCCACACCATGGCCGGCGTCTACCACGGCCGCCTCGGCTACCCCAAAGCCAAACTCAAAGCCCTCACCAAACCCGCATGAAACCGTCATCGTTCGGTTCACGCTAACGTATCGTCTCTCGCAACGTCGGTGGGACTCATCCTGCTGCCTTGGGCTGCCACTTGGCCAGCATTTTATCACCCGAGCGGGCCGTCCAGGCAAGCGGGTCGGCATGCAGGTTCCATGGGCCTATAAAACTTAGCAGCGCCTGGCTAGGGCAATGCCGCGTCAAAGCGGTAATCGGCAAAGTCGGCGACAGGTTCGTAGCCCAAGGCGGCGTAAATGTGGTTGGAGGTCGGGTTAGCCCGGTCGGTGAACAGAAAGCAGAACTGACGGCCGGAGTCCAGCAGACGATCCGACAGGGCGCCGACGAGCGCGGAGGCGTAGCCGTGCCGGCGATGCTCACGCGGAGTGTAGACGCAGTTGACGCGGATGCCGTGCGGGGTTGGGCTGCCGGCGACGGCCATGGCGACGGGCCCGTGATGGTCCCAGAGCCACAGGCCCTGGCGCGACAGGTGGCGTTGGAGCAGAGGAGCCAGATCATCGGATGGCTCGCCGATTTCGCGGTGGAAGCCTTGGATCCAAGGCAGAAGCAGCGAGGCGTCGGCCTGGGTCGCCGGGCGCATAGCACCCGGGACGGCCGGTGGCGGGATCACGCGGCGCAGTTGATGGGTGCGGAGGGCCGTTTTGAGATGAGCCGCCCGGCCGGAGCGGGCCGCCCAAAGATCGGCAAATGCCTGGGCGGTCGGGGCCGGGGCGGTCACACCCGTGAGTTCCAGATGCTGCTCCGTCAGCCAATCGACAATCGAGTGGAGAAGGCCAGCGGGTCCGGCCGTCAGCAGCAGGTTGTGCGGCGGAGTCCGCAGAATCACGATCGGATCAACAGGATCCTCCGCCAACGCCATCAGCGGCGGTCCGGCGGCGCGACCCTGCCAGCCGTTGACCTTGAAATCCGCCAGGATCCCCAGCTGAAGGTTGTACGTAGCCTCGTGAGCCAGCAGCAGGGGCTCAACGGCCCGGTAAAAGGCGGCGATATCGGCGAAAGGTTTGATGGCCATGGGACCTCCAAAATGAGGCAGCCCGTCTTTTGAGGGACGGGCTGCCAAGAGTTCTGAGCTTTTTCCGGTCAACTCAAGACGCACGCCGCCCGCGGCCACCCATACGGATGGTCATGAAATGCACAGCGAGGTTGACCCGGAACGTATTCATATCACCAGCTCATACCATACCCGCGTCTTGCAACAGACGCAAGTGCGAAACCCGCAGTTCAGCGCGTCGCCAAACCCCTCGCCCAGCCCCTGATCGGGCTACTCACAAACACGCTCAAGCGTGAACTCCAAACTGCAGTTATAATCGCTGAGCATGTTAGATCCACAGCTCAGTTCGCAGGCCACGATTGGTCCTTATACCTTGCTGCGCAAGTTGGGGCAGGGAGGGATGGGGGTGGTTTGGCTCGGGTATGACCAGGCCCTGGATCGCCATGTGGCGATCAAAGAACTCCGGCAGAGCGGAGCGAAAAACTCGACCCTCCTGCGGCGGCTGGTGCGCGAGGCCCAGGCTGCGGCCAAGCTCAACCACCCCAATACCGTGACGATCTATCAGATCATCCAGGAGCGGCAATCGCCTTGCGTGGTGATGGAGTACGTGGACGGGGGCAGTTTGGCCGAGCACCTGCAGGACCACGGGGCCATGGGTTGGCGGGCCGCAACGCAGGCGATCCGGGATGCCGCCGCGGGATTGAGGGCTGCGCACGAGGGGGGGATCGTGCATCGGGATATTAAGCCGGCCAATTTGCTCAGGACCAAGCGCGGCCTGGTAAAGTTGGCGGATTTTGGCTTGGCGCGGTGGGCTGAGCTGGACGTCGAACTGACCCATCCGGGGGCGTTCCTGGGGTCGCCGGCCTATGTATCGCCGGAGCAGGCGGCGGGACGAAAGGCCGATGCACGGTCGGACATTTACTCGCTGATGTGCACGTACTATGCGCTATTGACGCGGACGCCGCCGTTTGTGGATGAGGATGCGGCCGTTATTCTGGAGCGCCACGAGCGGGAGGTGTTTCCCGATCCGCGGGCGGTCGCGGGGGCGGAGGGATTGCCCGATGGGGTCTGCCGAATTTTGCTCAAAGGGAGTCAGAAAAGGCCGGGGGATCGGTACGGTTCGGCCGGGGAGTTACTGGCAGAGCTTGACGCGGTGCTGGCGACGCCGGACCAGTCTCATACCTTTGCAGGGCCATGGGGGCGGAACAAAGAGCGGCAGGGGCCACGGGATTCCGTCCCCGAATTCCACGCAGAGCAGCCAGACCTGCACGTGACAGGCCAGCGCCTGGCGCGGGCTCGCAAGTCACAGGATAAAGGCGTCGAACTGGAAGCCTGGCGGGAGCTTTATGGGCACTACAGCCAAGCCGGCCAGACCGAAGCGGCGGCCGACGCGTATCGCCGGGCCGTCGCCCTTTACGTGCAGGTACACGCTCCATCGTTTAAGTAAAGATTTCCCCCCTCCAACGCATCGCCTTTACGAAGACGTTGAAAGCCGTGGGGGACCCGCGCATTTTCCAGTGGGAACGTTGGATATGCCGATACCGTTTATGCCTCTAGTCGGCCTTGTCTTATCGTCGAGCTTTGCATACGCTTATTGGCATTCGTCAACCCTCAGGAACCTTAATAAAACATAACGTGGGAGCAGGTGGCACTTGGAATCTGGATCCGATCGTGATGGGATGATAAGCCGGCGTTCGGTGCTCGGGCTTTTGGGCCTTGGCGCCGCGGCGGCGTTTCTGACGGGCTGCGAGACCGGAGGGGCAAAGGGGCGGGACCTGCTGACGGACTTGCCCGACGCGCCGTATCTGCCGCCGATGAATGCGTTGATTCCCGATCACACCCAGTACGCGCCCCCGACCCCGCCGACGTACATCAAACCGGCGATCCCGCTGCCGGTGCCGACGAATACCTATGGGATCATCCCCCGATCGGTTTGGGCCAAGGCCGGGCCGGACATGAAGCGCGTGGATCCGATGGGCGGGGTAGCCCTGATCACGTTCCATCACAGTGGCGATCCGAAAGTGTTTACGAGTACCGACTTTTCCGAAACCGCCCAGCACCTGGAATGGGTGCGGGAATATCACCGTTCGCGGAATTTCCAGGATATTGGATATCACTTTGCCATCGACCGGGCGGGGCGTGTGTGGCAACTGCGTTCGCTGCGCTACCAGGGCCAGCATGTGCGGTACAATAACGAGCATAACATTGGAGTGGTGGTGCTCGGCAATTTTGAGATGCAGGCGCCCTCGGCCGCGCAGAAAGACAAGATGCGGAGTTTCGGTTCGGTCTTGCGCAAGCAATACTCGTTGCCGATCAGCCGGGTCAAGACGCACCGCGAGATTGTCACCACGGAATGCCCCGGTGCGAACATGCAGTCCTATATGGTGCAGGTGCGCAAGCAGGGCCTGATCTGATTTTGGAAGCAACGTTTTACGAACTGAGGGGGCGATCCCAATGCCAGAGATAAAAGGTCATATGTCCGGCGAGATAAGCCGGCGCGGTTTTCTGGGGGGCATAGGGGCTCTGGCGCTGGCGGCGGTGTGGGGTTGCCGAAGCGATCCGGAGGGCGGGATCATGGAGCAATTACCGGATTTTCAGCCGCTGTCGGTGGCGCAGGCGTTTCCCGGAGGCGTAGGCGGAATGCCCGTAGTATCGCCGGGGCCACCCGCGCCGCCCGTGCGGTTGCCCGGGGCGAGCCCGTTGCCGATGGGGATTCTACCGCGGTCGGCCTGGACGCGGTGGGGGCCCGTGGCGGGACATGTCGAGCCGATGAATGGCATCACGCGGGTGACGTTTCATCACAGTGGTGAGACGTCTTTGCGCCAGGATATCCCATTCAACGGCATAACTCTGGCTGAGACGATTACCCATTTGGAAAACGTGCGGTCGTATCACACGCGGTCGGAGCGCGACGGCGGAAAGGGCTGGGGCGACATCGGCTATCACTTTGCCATAGACCGGGCCGGGCGGATCTGGCAGCTGCGTTCGCTGCGCTATCAGGGGGCGCACGTGAAGGGGGCCGATCCACACAACGTGGGGATCGTTTGTTTAGGGAATTTTAATGTGCAGGAGCCCACGGCAGCGCAGAAGGAAAAGATGCAGCTGTTTAGCCGCCTGGTGCGCGGGCAATACAAGCTGGCCCGGCCGATGGGGCGGAGCAATGGCTCGGTGTTCATGCACTGCGAGCTGGGCCAGTCGGACTGTCCCGGCAAGCACATGAAATCTTATTTACCGACGATTCGTTCGGCGGGATTGCTGTGAGAGGGGGTAAACTCGTGGGTATTTCGAACCGATGATTTGACAAGCCGGCGCGACTGGTGTACAGTCTGCCATAGTAAATGCGGAAGAGTTCCGCGTTTGGGGTTAGAAGTAAGTGAATAAAGTCTGAACGTTTCCCAAAAACATCTCAGCTAAATGAAGCCTCCCTCCCACCTTCCATTTAGTATTGGTGTCTCCAAGGTATCGCTCGGTTTTTCTTTTCTCGCGTAACAACCCGTATAATGTGTTGAAGCTTTCGTGCGCGTTTATGCCTATTGAAAAGGGGCGGCGCGGCGGAGACTTCCAGCTCGAGTTTGAGCTGTGTATTTATTAGGAGCAATCGTTTTGCAAGAGCAATTTAACGGACCAATTTTGAGTTTTCTTAATGACCAGAACGGCGCGGCGGTTCGCGTGTCGGAGCTGGTGGAGCGCCTGAACATTCAGCCGGATGACCGGCAGGAGTTCGAGCAGGCCGTCGAGCAGTTGGCGGCCGCGGGGCGGGTGGTCTGGGGGAGCGGGCGTATGATCGCCTTGCCGTCCATGGGCAATCTTGTCACCGGCATTTATCGTCAGACCAGCCGGGGGTTTGGTTTTGTCATCCCCACCGAGGCCAATAGCCATGGGGATTTGTTTATTCCCATTGGCGATAACCTCAATGCCGTCAGCGGCGACACGGTGGTCGCCAAGGTGGTGGTGCGTGAAAAGTACGACCAGCGCGATCCGCGCAAGGCCATATCGGGACGGATCGTGGAGATACTCAAGCGTGCGGTCAATCGGGCCATCGGAACGCTGACGCTGCAGCATGGGCGTTGGCAGGTGGTGCCGGACGGGAACATTTTTAAAGCGCCGATCGAAGTGCAGGATGTCACGGCCAAAAGCGCCGTGGAAGGCGACAAGGTCGTCGTGGAACTGCTGCGTTTCCCCAGTGCCGACGAACCGGCCCAGGGGGTCATCAGCGAAGTGCTGGGAACCCATGGCGAGCCGGAGGTCGAGTTGCAGTCGGTGATCCGACAGTATGATTTGCCGAGGGAGTTTCCGCCGGCGGTCATGGCGCAGGCCCGCGCGGCGGCGACCAGCTACGATCCCAAGGAACATGGCGAGCGGGAAGATCTGTCACGCGAACTGATTATCACCATCGACCCTGATGACGCACGGGACTTTGACGATGCCATCAGCCTGCGACAGCTTTCTGCCGCCAGCGTAGGCCGGCCCGAGGAGGGCGAAGACGCAGCCATCGAAGAGATCATGACGCGCGACCGGCATGGTCCGGCGGCTTATGAACTGGGCGTGCATATTGCCGACGTGGCGACGTTTGTGCCGGTTGAATCGGCGATGGACATGGAAGCCCGGGCGCGCGGCAACAGCACGTACTTCCCGCGCAAGGTCATTCCGATGTTGCCCGAGGTGCTCTCCAATGGCGTTTGTTCGCTGCAGGAAGCGCAGCCGCGGCTCACCAAGACAGCCTTTATCCGCTACGACGCCAGCGGGCACGTGGTCGGAACGCGCTTTGCCAATACCGTCATCAACAGCGCCAAGCGCCTGACCTATAAACAGGCCCAGGCGATTATTGATGATGCCAAGGGCGAGGGGCAGCCGTACAGCAAAGGTTTGCTGGAAACGCCGCTCAATCCGAATGTGCCCCAGGTGCCCAGCGAGGTGCGCGAGCTGCTGGTGCGGATGGACCGGTTGGCGCGGGTGATTCGTCAGCGGCGTCTGGCGGCCGGAATGCTGGTGCTGGATTTGCCCGAGGTCGAGCTGATCATGGATGCCGAGGGGCATGTGATCGACGCCCAGCCTGAGGACAATTCCTTTACTCATACGATTATTGAAATGTTCATGGTCGAGGCCAACGAGGCCGTGGCGCGGTTTTTAACCAAGCATGGAATTCCTGTGCTGCGTCGGACCCACCCGGACCCCGATGCGATCTCGGCCGAGCAGGTGCGGCAGTTTGTGATGGCGGCCGGGCGGAAAATGCCCAAGGTCCTGGATCGCGCGGCGCTTCAGGCGCTGGTCGATTCGGTCCGTGGCACACCCATCGCCCATGCGGTGCACTTGGCGGTGCTCAAGACCTTCACGACGGCGGTATATTCCCCGCTGGAGCTGGGGCACTATGCCTTGGCCAGTGAGAATTACGCCCATTTCACCAGTCCGATCCGGCGTTATGCCGACCTGGTGATCCACCGCTGCCTGGATGCCGTGCTTCGCAAGAAAGTCGGTAAACATACCAAGCGCAAGCATGAGCCTCTGCCGGCCAAGTCGGCCGAGCTCAAGAGCGGCAAGCCCGGCGAAGCACCCGGAGTAGGGCTGATGCCCGAGCACCTGGGTGATGTTCCCGATTACGGCACACTGGTGCTGCTGGGCAAACATCTGTCCTTTACCGAACGGCGCTCCTCCGATGCCGAACGCGAGCTGCGCGCCGTCAAGGTGCTCCAGCTTCTGGCCGAACACGTCGGCGATGTGATCGACGGCGTGGTGACAGGCGTCACCGGGTTTGGCGTGTTCGTGCAATCGACGCGCTTCCTGGTGGAAGGGATGATCCGCAATACCGATCTGCCCGACGACTTCTGGCAGTATGACGATCGTACGGGCGTGTTGCGTGGCACTCGCACGGGCCGGCGCATCTCGCTGGGCGATCGGTGCAAAGCGCAGATCGTGGCGGTTCATATACCGGCGCGACAACTGGAATTCCGCATGCTCGAACATGGTTCGAGTATCGGCGGCGAAACCGGGATGCGGCGTCTGGAGCCGCGGCAGGCACCTAAGCCCCGTGTGGTCCACGTGGGTGAAGAGACCGAACGTCCCGTGTTGGGAGGCCAGCGAAAAAAGAATGTTTCCAAGCGCGAGGAACGCAAGCGCGCAGCCCAACAGCGTAAGAATACGCCCCACGGCGCAGCGGCCGGTGGCGGGTCGAATCGCCGGAAAGGGTCGCGCTCCCAGGGACGCCGACGCTGACGGTGTTACAATGGGCGGCAACACACCACGACCGCACGAACTAAGGACGAAAAATGCACAATGGAAAATGCCGCCGATCCCGCCGACTGGGTCGAGGAATCCTCACTACCCTGACGCTGACGCTGTTGCTGGCCTTGACGGCCTGTTACACGAAGGTCATCCGCGATGATTCCGTGGACGCCAAGATCAATCGCAGCCTCGGGGGCAACGGTGCCTTCAACGACATGAATAACACGTCCAATCAAAATATATCCGGGCACTAAATCAGTGGCGAGCCGGCGGTCGTAAGAAGGAATGGACGCCGTTTGACGTCGGATTGCGGCAAGACTGACTCTCGACCGCCGTTAATTTAAA
>Ga0316217_10007547_pt1 | contig 10346 bp, 13 predicted proteins | sample 1anoAmetaG_FD_203633 | JGI IMG/M metagenome (GOLD analysis project Ga0316217, IMG submission 203633) | Freshwater microbial communities from Trout Bog Lake, Wisconsin, USA - 1anoA | ecosystem: Environmental > Aquatic > Freshwater > Lake > Hypolimnion/Profundal zone | place: USA: Wisconsin... | reverse complement strand
CATTTATTCACTATAGCCCAAAACATTCAAATATGAAGATTGGAGAAGCAAATAGTAGCTTATTAGATGTCCATTTGCCCTTAGTAAATCTCATCGCATATTATCTTTTAGTCATAATTAAATTGATTGATAACATGGAGAAGCTGGACCCAATGCAGTTTATGGTGTTTTCTTATTCAATCAAGAATAGTCGCAGCCCTTACTGCTTCGATAAATGCATCAAAAAATAAGAAATAGCCAACGAACTGTCTACAAACCAGGAAGTATGCTTGAGTAACTTTACCCTTATCATAGGCAGCTGCAGTCGAAAGTACAAAGAAGCCCAAAAACTGCTAGGAGGATGATCTGTGTAAATTGATATTTTGTAACACAAATTGAAAGCTGTTTTCACCTGCCTCTCACCTTCACTTGTATGCCCACAGTTGGAGCATTGGAGTGCGTGCTGCCAAGGTGTGCAGGTTGGGTGAGAGTAGGGTGGGTGCAAGGCAAAACTCATATAAAAATCATGAAAGAGAGCTGATAGGGTATTCTTTGTGCGCATTGTTTTTTCTATCTTATTTGGTCAAGCCAAAAGTATTTTCCTCAAGCTAGATGAACTGTTTGTGCTAGAGCAGCGATTAGTCTGAGTGCTAAGGCTGAGTTATGTTCACTGAGTAGCTATTCTTATGAATGAACTAGTTTTTTTATTACATCTGTTGACTAGCTCCGCCTCTGCTTTTGGTGTGCGAGAGGCGGAACTAAGTACTGGTGAACTATTTGTCCTACCTTTCCTGGTTTTTCCTAGTGAATGAAGCATTTTCTGCATATTCTGTTTTGAGTCCAGACTCAATACTTTCTCTCTCCTAGGTAGATTATCTGTATTAGGTCGGCCTGGCAAATTTATGCTTTTTGATGCCTATCTTTAGCTTGGCTCGAATGTTGGTCTCCCTCTACTTCAGCTTCTTGAGCTTGTCAATGGAAACGTTCAGTTCTCGATCGTTGTTGTTCAACCCTTTGGATTACTCATGACTGTGCTCCCTGATGGAGGATGTTTTTCCCCTTCGCTACAATCGGTCGGAGATAGTTTGGTTTTTTTTGAGTTTGGTCTCCATTTAGCCTTCCTTCATGCTCTAGCGTATTGCCTATAGCCGGTACTGCTTTTCCGTCAGTATTTTGCGAAGTTATTAGATGCTGTTTCTATTCACGATTTTGTTGATCTTCAGCTTCTCCCTCATCACCAGCAAATTCTGCTCGGCTTTGAGCCGTCTTTCTTCCTTCTTTATTTCCTAGAACTCCTGCGCCTTTTTCAGCTAATGCTTTTACTAAACCATTTTTTTGAACTCCTCCCGTTTTTTACGGACGATTTGCTTCCCTAGTAGGTTCTCTTGCTATTTATGCACTTTTTCGATGAAGTCTCTGGCTTTTTTGCAGAGATCGGCCTAGTCGCCAAAAGATTGAGTGTTGACTCGGTACTTGACGGGCATGAGGTACTTGTGAGGCATTTCAGGCTCTTTGTACTCATACTTCTACTGCTGAGAACGGATGAACCTCCTCTCTTTGGCAACTCTCTCGAGATCGTTTTTGCTGGACACTGCCCCGTCAAATATCTTGAATCTTCTTACTTAATCACCCAAATGTTGGTGAAGTATCTCGTTTTGGATTTTGCTGTGTATCTCTTGCATTTTTTAAGAGACAGCTTCAATGAGTGGATTGGTGAATGACTGCGTTTCTTCCTACTCGATTTCCTGGTTGTCTTACTATTACTCTTCTTCCTCTTCTTAGAGAAAGGTTTATGCGGGCAGATTGTTTGCGAAATAGCGATCTCTGATTATCCTGATCTCTTCTCCTCTTTCTTTTTTGTACTTTTAAAGGAACTGCCTGTGCTACTAGAAAGCAGCATTGCTTTACACCTAATCCGGTTACTTTTTGCATTACTAAACCACATTTTAGTGCTCAGTCGATCGGGAAATCCCCACTGGCAGGTAATTCGACTATTCCTGAATTGAACGAGCATGAGACTTGTCAAGATTGGAGGTTTCGGAGCTGGAAGAAGGCAGGCTAGTTGCAGGTACTTTGTGGGAATCTTCTACGGTCACAGGTTTGATGAATTAGTTGGCGTTTCCTTGACTCTTGGTGCGCATTAGTTATTAATTAGTAAAATTTTTATTTCTGAGGAACACGTTTTAATTATTTATTTGATGCAAAAGAGAACGGTTTGAAGCCTTTCCTGGTAGGCCATATGTACTGGCTAAAGTGAATAGAGAAGGTATGGTTATAAGGAGAATGGTAATAAATTGTTAATAAATCCTTAGAGGTTAGAGTAAGTAATTCACTCATTTTGTTTCATACCCTAGATGGCCTCAGCTGTTTGCCAATCATTCTAATCGCGAAAATCAGATTTTGGTAGCCGTGGGCGGCTAGACTTAAAAACAATTATCGTCAGCTTCCTTTGCGTCCTAAAATTACTAAGGAATCGTGGCTTACCCTCTCTCCACCCACTCATACATCTTTCTCGAACACATCAAAATGGCCATTTGCAAGGCCAGCCCAAAAAATGACATCTGCCTCCACCCAAACACTCCGCAGAGCTAGGTTTGGAGAGAAGTCAGCCTGCCGAAGTTGAAGAAACTGCCCAGAAGGGTTATGTACATTCCTGAAAGCCCATGCAGTGGAAACTAGTTGATCAGCACTCCGAAGATGAAAAACCTCCATGAGTCCAAAAACGCAGCCAAGAATGACCAGACCCCAACTACCCAAGGGTTCAGCGGAAACACCAAGAGTACATAAGCAAAGAGTAAGTTTGTAAGCAAAGTGGAGCCGAGGAGCGCAGGCAAATGTCCTCCGACGAGGGCAGTGCACTTTTGGAAGTAGAAGGTGAGGAAGATGATGGGTACGATGATGATGTTGCCGATGGTGTTGGAAGTGTCTCTTGAGAAGCCTGCCTTGACAAGTTCATAGTCATAGAGGGAGCTGAAGAAGTTGGTGCCTTGGTTGAAGATGAGCAAGAAGACGCAAAAGCGGAAGTACCGAGTAGAGGGAGACAAAAAGACATTGTAGTATGAGAGTATCTTACAGAGGGTGAAAGTGCTGCCAGTGCGCTAGCTGGGCAACACCTTCTCCTTGAACTTGCAGTGGATTGCAGCCAGCGGCACCAAAATTATGCAGCAGAAACCGATGAGCACAGTCTTAGGCAGTGCGATGGGTTCGGCCAGTGCGATCTTCTGCGCAAAGTCCTTGGAAGTGAGCTTCAAAAGAATCAGGCCTCCGAAAAGGATGCCCAGAACCTCTGCAAATGACTGTATCATACTAGATTAGTTGGCACAGGTGATTTACTTGACTATAAGCGAGTGCAGGGCGATGTTTTGCAAGACCATCCCCACCATCATGGCCAGGCTCAGAGCTGCGAACACCCGCGCATACTCCATCTCTGTGTAGAAGGCGCTCAGGAAGAGAATGGCACCAGTCATAAGCTGACTTATTATTATCCAGGTCTTACGCTTGCCGTACCCGACTGAACTATACTTTTCAAGGAAGGGGGCTGCTTAGCAACATCTGTACCGATCAGAAACTTGAGAGAGTACGGCAGGCTGACTGAGTTGAAAAGGGCCATGGTGTGCACATCGGGCAGCTAAGCATACACATAGGGCATGGTGCCCACTATGCCCATGATGGCTCCCTGCACGAAGTAGAGATAGCAGAAGAGCAGGAAGAGGACTCTGGGGGTTTTGGGTGGATCGGCAGACCTAGGCGACGTTTCGCTCAGCTTATCGCTTTCAGATTTGTCTGCCTGCTATATTTCAAACATTTTCATATAAAACGAAATACTATTCCTTCAAGTCCGATTAAAGACTACTTGAATTCCCCTTCAAAACTGCGCCATACCCTGGCCCTCTCAAAACAAGTTTGGTCCTGCAGCTTGAGCTAGAGTGAGGTGATCTTGGGAAGTAGTGGTGGTTGGCTGAATAAAATATAGGATCAATGCATATTAAAGAGTTAAAACTAGTCAGTGAGATTTTTGAACCTCTTCTTGGGAGAACCATGGCTCCTTTTGTTCAGTCTGCAGTAATTATCCTTTTCCTTGCTCTACTTGAGGACTAGGCTGGTCGGCTTGGGCCTGCTTTTTGCTATCAGGTGCAGCATATCTACGAAGCCCTGGGCGAAAGGTTCCTAGCCGGTGGCAGGCTCGGTCTTGCTGCTGACGTAGGCCTTCTTCTATAGCCGTTCGAAAACGTAGGACATCTAGGTGTGGGGGTGGGTACCTTGGTGAGGTTGGGGGAGTCGGCCCTGTGGTGTTGGCGGGTGAGCAGGTGTTTGCGCCTGCACTTGTCGCTCTCCATTTATTTGGCTTCGGATATGGCTGCCATTTTGACGTTGATCTTCGCTCGGTACTTCTTCTCGAGGTCGACTGTCTTGGGCATGTTTTCGGAGAGGTGCTTGAGGTTGAGGGGGTGGAGGCCGATCTCCTCCAAGTTGAGGGGCTTCTGCTCCTCGAAGTAGACTTAGACTGATCTAAATGAGGAGATGTGTACTTGCCGGATGCTTTGGCGTTGAGGCCGGACTTGAGCTTCTTCTTGAGGACCGAAAAGCGCTGGCCGATGAACAGCTCCCTCTCCTTCTGCAGCTCTTACTGCTCCATCTAGGAGTACCGGTGGCAGATGTGATCTAGGATCTTTTTTTGGTCCTTCTTGTCGAAGAACGACTGCAGGGTATCTGACTTGAGGTAGCGCTTGAACCGCGGCTTGATGATCCTGTGCGAGGCAGTCTGCAGGATGATTGGGCCTTAAATCTCCACTCCTTAAATTAGGTGCGACATATATGGAAAATGGAATTATTTATAAAATAAAACTCACCCCACCCCACCCCACCCCACCCCACCCCTCCCCAACCCCAACCCCACACGCCCAACCACCGAAATAAAACTGCCTGGTTACGGTGAGCAGTTGGAGGGTCGGGTGTATTTAGGAGTGGGTGAATGCGTATTAAAGGAGTGGGTGAATGCCTATTATAGTAGCAGGTTGGTTGTGATAATGTGACATGATATCGGTCGCAATCAGATGGAGTTGATCTTTTGTATTTTGTCCTTGCGTTTCTCCTCCACCTCCTTGATGTCGGAAATGCTGGAGTTCATCTAGGTTAGGGGATGGGTACGTTGATCACGAGGGTCCTCAGCTCAGACTGCAGGCTGATGAGGTTGTTCTGGTAGAGGTCGATGTCCTTGAGGGTCTAGGTGCAGAACTCCTCGCCCAGCTGTCCGCTCTTGTCCTCCCTCTTGATCTTGTCCAGCCTGATCTTGTTGAGGTCTTTCTCGCTCTGCTTCTTCTCGGCGCTGATCTTCTGGCCCTCGCAGACGTAGTCGACCCAGTCGGCAATGTCGACCACGTCGATGGCGTAGTCGGAGTTCTCGCAGGCCTCTTTGAACTGTTCGTCGTTTTTGAGTTTGAGCAGCTCGTTGTAGTAGGTTTCGGGCAGGTCCTTGAAGTCGATGTTGGCCATCCTGGTGATGAAGTCCTCGCCGTTGTTGTGCTTGAGTGCGAGCTTCTGGAAGACCTTCCACTCGTACTTGCTGGCTGGCTCGTTGTAGAGCACCTGGAAGAGGGTGCGGAACACCTCTTTGAGGATGGGGTACTTGTCGTACTGGAGCACTGCTAGCTTCTGGGGGTTGATCTTGGTGACTGACTCCTTGAGGCCCGTGTTGATCGACTACAGCACTTTCTTCTTGGCCGTGATCTCATCTTCCTTGGCCTTGATGTAGCTGAATAGTGCCAGAGGTACCCAGCAGAACCCTAGATGAACTTGTTGTCCTTGTTTTTCTTGGTCTTGATCTAGGCCAGGTTGCGATTGTACCGTTCCCACTACTCCTTCAGCTGGTCCAGGACGTTGTCATTTTCCCTATTGATGCTTTCGAAGTCTGTCTCGAGCAACCAGTACCTCGGACTTCGGACTGAAGGAAGTCTTTGATGTGGGTGTGGATGGCTTAGCTTTTGGGGAGCAGCACGTTGGCCAGACTCTGGTGGAGGGTCCTCACCTCAGCTTTGTAGCTTTCCGACATTTAAATATGCTATACAACAATAAATCCCATCCTGACTAAATCCCTGCCATTAACTCTCTGATTGATGCTGTGAATAGCTACTACATTGCAATCAAGTAGGCCTAGCCAGTGGTGCACTTTGGAGCCAGTGCACAGTATTAGTACACTCATCACTTTAAATAAATACATCACTTTAAATAAACACATCACTTTAAATAAACACATCACTCTTAAATAAACACATCATTCTACCATCTGCCCCTCGCCACTATTTTGGACTAGTTCTCGTCAATGACCTTGCCCTCCCCATGCCTCTTGTCGTTCTAAAACTACCCCTCATAGTAGCGGTGGTTCTTGTAGTAAAACTTGCCCCGTCCCCACTTCACCCCCTTCGCGAACTACCCGATGTACCGTCCCTCCTTGGTTGACAACGTGCCCCGACCCTAGAACAAGTTGTTGACGAACTGTCCTTTGTAAATGTAGGTCTAGTTATCTTTTTTCCAGGTCAGCACTCCGTTCTTCTTCTGCCCCATCTAAAACTCCCCTTAGAAAGTGTAGCCTTCGCCAATCTAGAGTCCCATGCCGTGCTGGAGGTTGTCTTTGAAGCTGCCCTTGTAGCTGGTCTTACCTTCCACGAGCTTGCCCTTCCCGTTGGCTTTGTTGTTATCCACATCGCCCTCGAAATAGTCCCCGTTGGGGTAGATGATGCGGGCCTTGCGGCAGATGACGTTGTCCCTGACGATGCAGGTGAGCAGGGACTTGTCGGGCAGCACGAACAGCCCCTTCCCGTGCATCTTCCCGTTCTATCATTACCCCATCAGTACCTTCCACTCCCCCGCGTAGATAGCCTCATTCTGCAGCAGGTAGGGGTGCTTGAGCAGTTCGCCCTTGGGCACATCGGGCCCCTCGGGGTAGTTGAACTCGTTGAGCTCGGCCAGCCGCGCCTGGATGTGGGCCGGCAGCAGGAAGTTCTCGGTTTCTATGCGTTTGGCGAACTCGTCAGCGAGCATCTCTTCGGTCTTGACCACGGGGGTTGAGTCCTACTGCCTGGTTTCTTTGGGCAGTTTGGGCTAGTCCTGTTGGTGGGTGTGGGGCGGTTGGCTCTCGAACTCGCTTTCGTGCGGACGCTCCTGGCAAAGGTTTTGACCCATTTATGAATAATTACATAAGGTACCACTCACTAGGAGCTTGAAATACTCCAGAGGCCAATCTGCTGATGGCTGGTTGTGGTGCTCCTGCTGAGGCTGCAGCTGATGCGTCAGTACCTGAGTGTTTCAACATGGCACTTGCGGCCAGCATAGCAGATCAATAGAGTAGACCATTAGAGCAGATCAATAGAGTAGACCATTAGAGCAGGTCGATGGAGCAAATCAATAGAGCAAATCAATAGAGCAGGGCAGGTGGCAATGGGGTGTAGATACGCAAAACTATTAAAAATCAGATGAGATGCAGTTTTGGATCATTAATAACGTCAAGGGTTTGGTTCTTCTGGACGGACTTCTCCTGCTACTGCACGAATTGCTGGATCAGGCTCATTACCTTTTTGAGCACTTCTGGAGGGCGTTTTGAGTTGTGGTTACCTGTGAAAATCTACAGGTGCTTGTGCTCCCCACCAAACAGCTCATACAATTTTTGTGAGTTTCTCTTATCAATAAGAACGTCCTAGTCTCCTGATAAGAAAATCAGCAAGGTGTGGCGACTGATGTTTTGCACTGAGTGAGCTATGTCGAGGGTCTAGACATCGTAGTTGGCCTTTTGCTGGATATCTGCTCTGACTTTGCAGAACACGCAAGGGAAGAGGCAGCTGATGAGGCAGTTGGGCACGAAGCACGGCGTATTGGCTTTGGCAAACTGCCTGCACAGGCTCTTGAAGGATTTGAAGGCCGAATCTGCGACAATGGCCATAGCTTTGCCGAACCTCAGAGCTGTGACTGCTCCCATGCTGCGCCCCCACAGCACTACCTTGTAGTGGTTTTAGGTGAGGAAGTTGACGACTGTTTCCACCTGCTGCGACTACCTATAGCCGAGAGTGATGGTGTCTTCTTCGAAGTTGCGGCCGCAGCCCATGAAGTCGAAGGCGGCTAGTGAAAACTGGAAGGGCAAGTACTCCCGAATGCTGTAGGACTAGACCTTGGAGGAGGAGTTGCCGTGCAGATAGAGGATGAGCCAGCCACTCTTGGGCTCAGGGTCGTATACAGTCAGCTCTATCTTCTTGTTGTTATGCGCCACGCTATAATCGCAACGGACGTAAACGGTCTCATTCATCCTGAAACTCTTGGCGTCTTTATAGGGTGCGGCTTACTGCGTAGAGGATCGCTGACTGTAGACCTGGGGGGCCTGACTATGCCGTGCACGAGCTTCTACCAGCCCGACAGCTCGGGCTACTTTTCCTACTGCCTGCTCGACGGGCTCTGCCTTTTCGTCACAGCTTTCATTACATATTATTCCGCTTAGAATTCAAAAACCACTACTCATGCACAATTGATACCTTAGAACCTATTCCTACAACTATTACAACAGCAGCCACAAGCATCACAACCATTCGCCATAAAGAGTATAGGCAGACTGGATAGCGGCATAACAAAAGAGTAACAACAACAAAACAACGAGAAGAAGAAGAAAATAATACAAGAAGAAGAAGAAAAAAGAAGCAAGAAGAAGAATAGTAAAGAAGAAATAGCAGAAGAAGAATAGTAAAAGAAGAAGACTAGTAAAGAAGAAGGCTAGTAAAGAAGAAGAATGGCAAAAGAGGAAGAATGGGAAAAGAGGAAGAAAAAATAGCAAGAGGAACAAGGATGAGCTGGATGAGCAGGAAAAAGAAGATGAACGAAGGAATTAGTCGTCAGAAAACAACAATCAAAAGACCGATAGTGCTTGGGCCTAGTTGGTTGATTGATTAATAATCTAATCATTGGAATCGATGCAGTCCGATTTTATTTACCACGACCTTTAAAGGGGAGTATTCTATCTTGTAAATAAACAGACAGGGACCAAACAGCTGGCCCACAAAAATGGGTAACTCGCAAAACGCTTCAAAGCCGATGTTACTGGCAATGACTATAAACTAAGAAAAACTCTCGAGTTCCCTCACAAACAGCACTCACTCCGCAAACAGACCTTATTCGATAAACTGGAAAGCCGAAAGCATAAACTTTTAGAGCTCATCCCTGCGAAAAAGAAAACGCTGTAGGATTCTAGGGTAGGCAGTAGATACGAAGAGAGTAGCTTTAGAATGGAGAATAGTGTAGGAAAGGATGTAGGAAAGGATATTGTTGCAGCAAAGGAGATTGTTAGGGAATAGGAGAGTAGTTTGGGAAGGAATAGTGGCATGAAGGGTGGCATGAAGGGGGGCATGAAAAGTAATAATGGAAGGGTAAGTTCTAGGCATGAGGGCTATCTGAAATAGAACTTGCGAATGAAAAGCGTAGAAAGTGAGAGTAACTTTGTAACTCATTTCAACCTGACTGAGTAAAAGGTTTCTCAGAGGAACAAAAGTGAGATGGAAGGCCTACTCAGAAGTTTCAGCAAAATCAAAGAGTAGTCTCTTTTCTAAAATCACTCCGCTTTCAACAAAAACTAGGGGAGGATAATCATTAAAAAACTTGTAAACAGCCGAGGGTTCAGAGAAACTAAGAATACCGTGTATGAGGGTGTGGGTTAGACAAAAAAAATGCCCTCAATGAGCAAACGGCAGCCTGAAAATATCCTACCAAAAAGTACAATCAGTAGCCAACTTTCCAAAGAGAGGCTGTTGTTTTTGCAATGTAATCTTTGTAATATCTCAGTTCATCCTTCCCTCATTCAAATAGAGAACCCAAGGTTTCTGGATTAGCAAATGGAGCGTAACAAAAATTTAAAGAAGCTGGAGTCTCTTTTCCTCGAAGAGAGCGCGAAATAGACCAATAAGATTTACACAGGCAATAGATGAAGAAGAAATAGGTTCATCTGTTTGCCGAAATCATAGTTTATTCACTTATTTGCTTAAGAGAAAGTTCATTAAAGTTAGTTCAGACGGTTGATCCCTCAAAAGCTGTGATACAGACAGAAATAGAGATGTGGCAATGGCTCTAATGTTGTCAAATGCCATCTATGCTATGATAAGTAGATGAAGTAGGTGATGTAAGACGATGAAGTGGGTGATGTAAGACGATGAAGTTGGTGATGTAAGATGATGGAATGAGATCAGCCGTTGATGTGGAAGGAGGTCAGTTGTTGATGGTGAGGCCGCTGTGGTAGCTGGGGTAGCCGAAAGGTTCTTCACAGGCCTAGACCCAAAGATTCCTCAAAAGGTTGGGGTGCGTTTGTATGGAGTATCTTTATATGAGCTAGAACCTTAGGT
>Ga0316217_10007546_pt1 | contig 10346 bp, 6 predicted proteins | sample 1anoAmetaG_FD_203633 | JGI IMG/M metagenome (GOLD analysis project Ga0316217, IMG submission 203633) | Freshwater microbial communities from Trout Bog Lake, Wisconsin, USA - 1anoA | ecosystem: Environmental > Aquatic > Freshwater > Lake > Hypolimnion/Profundal zone | place: USA: Wisconsin... | reverse complement strand
CTGAGCAGGAGAGCATCCCTTCTGGAGGAAAGTTGGAAGAAAGCTCATCAATTTTAGACATAGACTAGGTTCAAAAAAGCCAGCCAATCTAAGCACCAGTCTAGCCTCAAAACGAATAGAGTCCGACCTCTAGAGCCTAGAACATAAAGGTCGCTCAAAAGCTGAGAACTTACTCAAACTTTACCTACAAAATCTGCAACTATCTGTAGAGGGATGAATAAACTAAGTTTTTAAGCGCCAGGCAGAAAAAGTTTATTAAACTGTACCTCGTTTTGCATGTTTTGGATTGCGAGGTTGACAAACTGATAGGAATCGTGGACTACTTTTCGAACAGTATGTTGGGACTTATCTGCACCCCTTTGGAGTAATTCAGCTTAAACTTCAAACCTTCTGCGAATGAGTGATATTCTACATTTAATTTAGTATTAATCATCGAAAAACATGAAATTTGAGATTAAATGATTCATAAAGGCTGGTTTATTGCAGGTAGTCGTCTTGGGTTGAAAAAGAGAAAATACTAATCATATGCCTTTTTCTTTTTAAAGTCATTTTTATTAGAAATCACTTCAATCTGGCACTATTTTGCCTTCTTTTGCTATAGAATGTTGTGATTGTTTTGAACTCATCATTCTCTCGGTTCTTTTACTCTTGATTTATGTTTTATTTACAAACCTATCGCAGTCTGATATTATACATTAAGTGTTAATAAAACTCAATAAAATCTTAGATTCTCTAAAAGCTAAACTATACTTATGAGAGAGCAAAAGAAGGGTCATAGGCTAAGGAGCTATAAATTCAGATTGTGGAGATCTTAACAATATTAGATTAGAGCTTCATGCTCTAATAGACATCATTTGTATCGAATTGCTGAAAGTTTGGAATGATTACTGACTTTTCTTTGAAACCTTAATTTATTTCCTATTACATCTTCATATCAATCATTTTATTTATAATTTTATATCAGGTAGAGTGGATGTAGCACTCATCAAGTAAAAGATTAAATTTGATAGGGCAGCATATCAAATCCTAAGCTATGGTCAAATACTAGGCGAAAAGCAATCTGCTGACTCTTACCCTCAACAGGCCCAAAAATTTGAATACTCTTCACATAGAAATGTTAGAGAACATCCTTGAGAATTATGATTATATGAACAAACACGCGGTTGTGTGGATCCAAGGGGCAGGCAACTCATTTTGTGCTGGGGGAAATTTAAAAGCAAGATATGAAGTTGATCCGAGCCCCTAAGAGGTGGTTTAGTACTTTAAACAGCTTTATACTTTAGCCTACAAATTAGTAACTTTGAAGGCTCTGCAGATTTCCTGCTGGAATGGCATTGTGATGGGAGCTGGTGTGGGAATTTCTGGATTCGCCCCTTTTATTATAGCTACATAAAAAACTGTGTTTGCTATGCCCGAGGTTAAGATAGGATTTTTTACAGATGTAGGCTGTACGTATATTTTGGCTAGGATTAGGAATAACATAGGTTACTATCTAGGAATGACCGGGGCCTCTTTGAAAGGAGAGGAAGTATACGTGGCAGGCCTTGCCAACTATTTCATCCCAAGCCACAGACTGCAGTAAGTCTACAATCAAGTGGTAAAGGTTTGCGCTTAAAACCAATAAAACCTCAAGAATTTGATAGCCGCAGTGTTGCAGAAGTACCACGTAGCTCCAAAAGCGCAGCAAATACCCAACTAAGAAGAAATAAACCACCTCTTTGGGCTTGGTTCAGCTAAGGCCATTTACAAATAGGTCGTTCAATAGAAAACCTAGTTCCAAAAGAAAGTCCTCAAATTATTGCGATAAGCCTGCCCCACATCAGTAGAATTGGTTTGTAGGCAGATCACTATAGCCAAAAAGATGGCTGTAAGATAAGTGTTTTTACAAGATTACCTGATAGGTTAACATATGGCTGCAAATCCAGATTTGTTGGAAGGAGTAAGATGTGTTCTCGTTTAAAAAGGATCGCAACCAAAATGGAGAGTTCAGAACTTTGAGCTACTAAAAGAGGAAGATGTCGCATACTTTTTCAAGCCTGTGGAGAAATCTCAGCATCTTGGAATATGATAAAAGATAATTAAATAAAAAGAATAACTTTATTATTAAATAATATAGAAGAAGCTTTAAGAAAGTAGTGATTTTGAGATGGATATAGTAAAGTCTGGAAGGTTTGGCTCAAGACATGACAAAACCGACAAATACCCCCTCCTTAGGACCACCCAAAAATCGGAATTTTTCTCATCGTATTTGACGAGCACTTTGCATTTCGTGAACTCCAATTTGAATTCTTATTTGAATATCAATTGAACATGTTTAATTATTAAACCTTCTGCAATTTGAGATTTTATAATTTTGAGTTTCAATAAAATCTAAGGAAATTTTACATTCTTAAATTTCTAAACTAACTTCATATGAAAAGGCAAAGGAATATCAGAAGTTAAGTAGATATACATTGGCAGTGTGGAGATTATTATAGCTTCATGCTGTAATCCACATCCTTTGATCTGATTGTTGCTGAAAACAACTTAATAATCTAAAAATAACACTTGGGAATGATTACTGGCTTTTTTTTGAAACATTAATTTTTGCCTATTATATCTACATAACAATTATTTGATTATAATTTTATATTACGTAGATTGGATGTAGGACTCATCAAGCAAAAGATTACATTTGATAGAGCAGCATATCAAATCTCAACCTTTAATTAAGTATTAAGCTAAAAACAGTATGCTGACTATCACCCTCAACAGACCTAAAAATTTGAATTCTCTTAGCCTATAAATGTTGGAGAATCTTCATCAGAATAATGATTATATGAACAAGCATGCAGTGGTTTGGGTTCAGGGGGCCGGAGGTCATTCGTTTTGTGCTGGAGGAGATGTAAGGGCAATACATTAATCAAATCTTCCTGCCTAAGTAAACCTGAGTTTCGTAAAATACCTCCATACTGTCGGTTACAAATTTGCGACTTTGAAGGCTTTGCAGATCTCCTGCTGGGATGGCATTGTGATGGGAGGTGGTGTGGGAATTTCTGGATTTGGGTCTTTTAGGATAGCTACAGAAAACACTGTGTTTGCTGCGCCCTAAGTAAAAATAGGATATTTTACGGATGTAGGCTCTACACATATCTTTGCAAGAATGAGAAATAACATAGGCTATTACCTAGGCATGACAGGAGTCTCTTTGAAAGGAGAGGAAGTATACATAGCAGGTCTTGCCAACTATTTCATTCCAAGTTAGAAACTGCAGTAAGTCTACGATTAAGTGACAAGGGTTTGCTCTTAAAACCAATAGAACCTCAAGGATTTGATAGCCGCAACTTTACAGAAATACCACGTAGCTCCAAAAGCGCAGCAAATACCCAACTAAGAGGAAATAAAGCACCTCTTCGGGCTTGGGTCAGCTAAGGCCATTTACGAATAAGCATTGCAATAGAAGACCTAATTCTAAAAGAAAGTCCTCAAACTACTTAAATTAGCCTGCCCCGCTTCAGTGGAATTGGTTCGTAGACTGATAAAATTAGCAGAAAAGATGACTATTAGATAAGTATTAATTCACGACTTCCATATATGTCAACATATGGCAACGAATCCAGATTTCAAAGAAGGAGTTACAACTGTTCTTATTTAGAAGGGATCTAAACCCAAGTGGAAAGTTTTAAATTTCGAGTTGTTGAAAGAGGAGCATGTTGCATACTTTTTCAATCCTGTTGTGGGATTTCAGCATCTTGGAATTTGATAGATCAATTAATTAGGCAACAATTTATTTATTATAACATCGAATGGTCTAAGAAAATTCATATTGAGCTGCACTTTTGCATTTGGAGAGATCCAATTGAGCAAATATGGGCATTTAGAAAGAAATATTATCTTGCCATTATTTGCTCAGAGGTTAAGTAACTTGTTCGCGAGTTGTGAGCAAAATAATTCAGGATTGACCCATTGTCTATATTATAGTTCATCTTTAATATGATTCTTCAAGGGTTGGCTCAACAGAACAATACCTTCCTACACAAAAATCTAGATGTTTTAAAACTAATTTATATTATTGATTTCACCAGAGTTATAAAATCACATGAGCATTTTGGTTAGAAAGACTTTGTAGTTAATCTCTCCTTCTCCTTAGATGTCAGCCTCATCACAGAACCTATCAACCGTTTCTTCATCCAAAAGTCCCCGAGTTATGATCTTGATCTCCGTTCTTGTGAGGTAGCCGCAATCCTCGCGATCGAAAACTTTGAAGATCTCAATGATATCAGTGCATAGATTCTGTTTGTTGACTTTTTCGAGCATATAGCTCAAAAACTCATGGAAATCGATTGTTCCATTCCCATCCTCATCCATTTCCTTCAACTTGGCATCAACCTCCTCCTCACTGACGTTATCTCCCAACCCTCTAAGCAGAAATTTGAGTGTCCTGCTGGTGATGTTGCCAGTATTGTTACGGTCATACATTTTGAAGATTTCCTTGAGCTCCTCTATCTGCTCCACTTTGTAGGAATTGAAATGCTCGTTTTTGATTTGCTCGCGGTTGATAGAGCTCAGACTCAGAGATGATCTGTAGCTCGAACGCTTCTTATTCGTCGAACGTCGTTCCATATTTCGAAATTAATTAGAGTTTTAATTAAACTGTTATAATTTGAATCAAACAGCTATTTTAAATGACCACCCAAACCATTATTGTCCTCTGCTCTCTGGTGTGGATCTCGATGGGGTTGTTCAACAATTGTGTACAGTTCAATCCCAGCAACTTCAATGCTTGCATTCGCTGCGCTTAGAAGTACTACTTAGTCAGTGGCAAATGCTACATATGCACTGATTCAACCAGCAATAAGCCAGAGTGCGCTAGTAATGCTAATACTGCTGATAAGAAGCTGGATACAAACACAGCACAAACGAATCAGGTCAACTCCACTCAGGGTGCGAGTGGCAACAATTAGGGTGACTCTAAAAGTGTGAAGAGTACTGCATAGAATGTTGCTCCTAAATAGAGCTAGAAGAGTAGCAGTGATACTCAAGCATCCAGAAACCAAACTTTGGACTCTTCAACTAATAGCACCAATAGCACTAATAGCTCACAAAGTACCAATAATTCATTATCATCTGGCTCAACAAACACTGATTCGAATGCTGCAACTAAGACAACTGCTAATGTAACTTCCACAGTCAAGCCAACTCCAGCTGCAACTCTATCTCTATCCATTTTCGCTTTACTAAACCAATAAGGGCTCATAAATTGCTCTCAGTTCACAGTAACCAGTGAAGGGATTAGATGCTCAGTTTGTCAAGATGGCTTCAATTTGACCCCCTCGAAGCTTTGTGTGTCTGTTACTAACAATGACAGCAAGCAACCTACCACTAATATCGATTCAGGGAATCAAAAGGTTATCAGCTCTAGTAGCAATTCCAATCAATCAAGTACCCCTTCAAACAATGATTCACTTAATACTGCAAAGACTTCTAGCTCTGAAAGCACTAAGCCTACTAATTCTACAGATAATTCAACCATTACCAAAGGAACAACTCTTTCGACTCTCCCTATTTCTCCCTTTATCTCATTCTACAGCCAACCAACTATCGAAAGTTAACAAACCACCACCATTCCTACCCAAGTTCCTTCAATTTCTGTCATCACCACGAATTCATTCTACTCAACACCCAACAATGACGTATCAACCTTCACTCCTTCTGTTGATATCACTAGTAACATGCCGAAGAATAATCTCAGCTTACCCCAAACAACTTCTAGCGCAGTAGTGAGTAACCAATCAACACTTAGATACCCTACGCCAAATAAGCCCAAAGATCCAAACTGTGCGCAGTTTAACTCCAATTTTTCATAAAAAGTTCCGATCAGTCGTCCAAACTGCCGGTGCTTCGGCTGCTACAAAGGTTTCTATTACAACGTAGATGACTAAATCTGCCAACCAAGCAACCAAAAGTGCCAAACCATTGATGATCAAAACAACTGCCTGAGCTGCTTCCCAGGATACTCCCTCTCAAATGGAGATTGCATTGTAGGCTCAGGCCTTACAATACTCAACCCTCAGGGCTCGGCTTCCTCTTATAAGCAGCCTGATCCAAATTGCAGAAGATGCACTGACTCAAACGTTTGTCTAATCTGCGCTGTAAATTTCTACTTGTGGAATGGAATCTGTAAACAAGCCGACCCTCTCTGCCAAACATACAACTCCACAACTGGAGACTGCTTGACCTGCTACAAAGGCTATCAACTCAACACAACAACCCAGCCCATCTCTTGCACTATTTGCTCAACTCTCAACCAGCCCAATGGCAAACAGACCAATCTATCCTGCCCCACAGGTTCATACCTGTCCAATGGCAGCTGCCTACTAGTCAGCCCGTTGTGCAAGACCTATAATAAGACCACAGGAAGCTGCCTTAGTTGCTACACTGGTTATGAACTCAGCGTCGGAGTATGCTCACTAATCAGACAAATCCAAGATCCTTTTTGTTACATTGTGGGATCTTTGGGCTGCTATGAGTGCATTGATTACTACTATCCCGACACAACAGGAGTGTGCCAACCCGTGAATGGGCTTTGTTATGGCTACGACAAACGCACTGGAGACTGCACCGGATGTTATTACGGCTACAAACTGGCCTACGGGCAGTGCGTATGGCAGTATGCTTCATGATTTCAATTAGTTATGCCTAAGAACTCTTTCAAAGAGTTCGGAATACAAGCAGCTATTTATTATAAGTGTTTTAAAAGAAAAAGAATGGAATTTTGTATTTCACCGTAAAATTTGATGACGAGAGTTACAAGCGCATGACTAACTTGTAGCTAAGAGAAAGCTATCCCCTAAAACTGCTTGATTTCTACGAAAATAATGTGCACATTGGCTTCAAATGATCATTTGCCTGCCTATTTCTTATTTTACATAAAATCACACTAAAATGTTTGAATTAGAAGCGAATTTTTTGAGATTTCATAAGATTATTGAGAAATAGAGAGTGATTAAACGAAAAAGTTCGAGGATGAGCTTGGGATAAAAGTGGTTTACTTATATGCAAAATTAAATAATATCATTATTTATAAATACGAATGGAGGAAGCTTAACAAAACGAATCCAATAGCATTGAAGAAGAGCAGAAGTAGGCATAAATGGAGCTTTAATCTCCAAGGCATGACTCCGACCTTGAACCTAACCAGCAGGGAAATCCCTAGTAAATCAGACCTGAGGATAACTAGTAACAGATGTAGTAGGAAAAAGAAAATCAGCCAGAATAGCATTTTTAAAATTAAGAGGAGCAAGTTGAAGAAGAGGCAAAACAGGAAGCAGAAGATCCAGAGATTTAAGAGGAGAATAGGGACATAGTAGCTTAGCAAGAAGTCTAATAGGAGGAACAGGTTTAGGCTGCATAATAGAGATCTCCTTCTATATAGGAGGCAGTTGAAAATCAGATCTAGGCCTAAGTTGAGCAACTAATCTAGCAAGCGTAGCCAGCTGAAGCCTAGCTGTAAAATTTGCCAGAATAGCGACCCCAGCAACAATAAGAAGAGTAATAAGGTTAGCCAGGTTAACTAGGGTAACAGGGGTAACAAGAGTAAGAAGGAGAGTAAGTACAACAAGAACGATAAGAATAGCAAGAGCAGTAACAGTAGGAAGGGGAAGTATAGTAAGCTGCCATTCATATGGTAGCACCACCCTAAAATCAAAACTAGCCTCAATAGCCCCAGCTTTTTGATGGAGAGGAGCTTTAGAGAAACCTTGCAAATTAATCCCACTAGTAGGCACAAGACCCTATTCCGCAAAATAACCAAATTTAATAGCGCCGGTTGCAAGAGCTGCAGAAGCAAAAAGAAGACTAGTACAACAATAACCAACTTTATCTGCATTATTTGGAGAGACAACTTGAAGCAGCTGTGAATGAAAAGAATGGATTAAAAGAGAACTTGACGTCCTTGAAATAGGCGCAAATCAAACTTAGGCAGTAATACGAAACTAGCAAACAAAATACTATGGATCTACGCAAAAAAAAGTTGGAAGCTGAAATTGAAAAAACTAAGGCGCTCAAAGAATGCGAAAAGCTTAAGAGAGAAAACGAAGTCCAAAGGAAAAAGATATAGGAAATTGAAAAAATTGGTGATGTAATTGTGCTCAAAAATGCTCTTTAAGAGCTAAATTTACTGGCATAGACGCAGAGGGAAGAAATAGAGTAGCTTAAGACCCACAATTCGTCACCTTTAATTCAGGATCTCAAAGAACGTTTGACACTGATTCAGCGTTATGAGGAGAACCAGAAAATACAATAAACCTAAATTTCAAAGTTAGCTGATGAAAATAAGGTGTTGACTCAAGAAAATACTCAACTTTCAGCAGATCTGTCCTAAAAAAAGAATTAAGTTCAAAGTTTGAGATAGAAAGAAGCTGAACTTTAGGATCAAATTGCAAATCTTAGCCTAAATATCAGAGAATGGTAAACCAAGTGGAATGAGTTCTAGGCAGAACGATAGAGCAATACAAAGGCGAGATAGTTGGAAAAAAAGATATTCGACTATGAATCATAAAAAAATCTTGGCTATTAGAGCGAACTGATTCAGCTAAATGTTCTTTCGGATAGAGAAGAGAAAGATATCATTCTTAGGGAGTTTCTGGGTCTGTAAGGAAAGTACAAGCAACAAAATTATGAGTTTGAGGAAGCAAAAACCAAGCTAAGAAAACTATAAAGGTAACAAAACAGAGTCTACGCAAATTACATAAAGAAGAAAGAGTACATAGATCTGAGCGTAAAGTACAGAAAAGCAAAGAAATGCCTTGAAGGAGCTTTTCAACAGCTAAGGCTGATAAGAAATGATGAATCTCAGTACCAAAATGTTGAAGATTAGGTAAATGAACTATTGTAAGGAATTTAGGCTCGTTAATGCCAAAAATTGATAAAAAACACTCAAACAATTGTTTCTAATTTGCATGACAAAATCGACAGTTTGGAACAAACCTAAAACGTTTCAGCCAATAAAAGGGAAAACTAGCATTTGCAACAAATTATCACAGGCCTGAAAAATTAACAGGCTAGTAATTAAAGATTACTAAAGCTCATGACTGATGATATCACTCTAAAAAATAGGCTGATTGCTGAAAAAAATCAAATTATTGCAAATTTGAGAAAAAGAACGCATTTAGTACACAACTAGATTTAAAGCTACAAAATAACTTTGAAGCTTTAGAACGAAGTTGCAAGCCTGAAGGAAAGCGTTTCAATCTTTGAAACCCAAAACATTCTCCTCGTAAAATAAATCTCCGCATTGAATTCTCAAGCTGCCCACTGGAAATTCCTTTACAATAAAGTGAAGTAAGGTCTTAAAGACAAGATAAGCAATTCTTTGGAACAAAAGAGCACAAATGGTGTAGGCAGGGTAGAAGGATAATAATCGGCATCTGTTTGCAGAGAGTGCGAAGAAAGAAAACTTATTCTGTCTGCTAAATAGCTGGAGAACATATAAACTCAGACTGATAACTTGAATGAGTTTTACTACAAGGAAATCAAAGATATTTTAGCCTATTTGAATAAAATCTCAAAAGAATGCGAAAAAATCCCTAATCTTTCGAAAGAATTCCACCAAATTCTGCAGTAAATCAGAGATAAATTCTCGAGTGAATTCAAGGAAAGATATTTGAAGATCCAAAACATTTACAATTCCAAATTGAATGAGCTAAAGAGGGAAAAACATGACAATGACTCTTGGAGAATTCGTACTAAGGAATAGATCAGAGAGGAGTTCCAAGACATCAGAGATTTGGTGATGAATAACCGCTTAGCCAACGCTTTAAGGCAAGCTAAGAATCTGATTGACTACCTCTAGGCTGAGGCATACAAGCAAGATGATGAGAATCAAGCTGAGGAAATGGAGGAAGAAAATCCTCCTGAAGAAGGTTAAAAATGAGTGATTTGAGCAAATCCATTTGCTGTTAAGCATCAGTAGTAAGACCAAAGCACTTATTCATTATCATCTTACTCTCTTAAACCTTTTTTCTTTTAAGAGCTTGATTGGAGTATCCAATAAAGGCCGGTCAGTGTACGATTACAAAGTTTTACGATAAAAGGGTTTTTGAAAAGCCCTTTAATTCTCTATCCCAATGATTCTTTCGGTCTTGAGCTTCATAAGCTTCATTTCTTCGAGAAAATGACGATGGCTTTGTTGGTTAACGTCGTCTCTAAAATTGATGGGCAAAGATTGCTTCATCGGATTGCGGCGAACCAGGTTTAAATTCAAGTTTAATTCTTGAATTTATTCTGTATGTTAGTAGATATCCTATTCACTGTGCAAACTTCCGATGTCCTAGCAAAGCTTTTATATGATTTTGGAATCTTTCCTA
>Ga0316217_10007545_pt1 | contig 10350 bp, 9 predicted proteins | sample 1anoAmetaG_FD_203633 | JGI IMG/M metagenome (GOLD analysis project Ga0316217, IMG submission 203633) | Freshwater microbial communities from Trout Bog Lake, Wisconsin, USA - 1anoA | ecosystem: Environmental > Aquatic > Freshwater > Lake > Hypolimnion/Profundal zone | place: USA: Wisconsin... | reverse complement strand
TTTTCGTGAACCTGTTTTATGACGCCCCGGGATACACCCGTATCCCGGGGCGTTTTGTTTTCCCTGCCGGTACGTTCCCGCCTTCCATCCTGGCCGCGCCGGCCGTCTACCATGAGATAAATTCGCCGCGGGGATGCCACCGATCCACCGCGCACGGGGGATCGATAACCACCCTGACGAAAAATATTTCATCCGTGCCCCAACGGATTACCGACGGGCTCGTTGTAGATTATGGTGCGGTTGGCCAGAGCTTCTGCCCGCAGGATTGATTAAGGCTGCGATGACGGCACGGGCTCAAAGCCAGTGTTGAACAAATGTCTCTCTTGGAAAGGAAATACCATGCGCTTGATACCCTGCTCCTGCCTGGTGGCGGCACTGCTCCTGACGGGATGGCAAACCAGCCTTTATGCCAAGCACAAGGAGGCCTTGGCTCCGGCAGCGGGGGGCGCGCCGGTTCCGGCCGCGGGAAATAAGGCCGAAGAACCCCGAACCTTGCGCCATCTGGCGGCGGGGTTGCCGCTGCCGATTACCCAGAAGATCGATCGCCAGAACTCCGAATCCGACAAACTGCTGATTGAAGTCACCGACAGCAAGCAGGACAGCCAGCAATATGTCGCGTACATCAAGATCCTCTGGGGCGATCTGGACAATGTCATCAAAGGCGATTCCAAGGCGTATTACTCCAACTGGACCGGCAATGTGACCATCGCCAACGGCACTGGAACCGTGGAACACAAGATCGCCTTCGATGACAAGACCCGCACCCACAAATTAATCAAACTACACCACGTCAAAAACGGGGCGCCAACTACCGCGCCGGCCACGCAAAGCGCCGGCCCCGGACCGGGATCCGGCCGTGACGCCCTCCTGGTTCCCGCGGGCAAAGAGATTTCCTGGGAGGCCGGCGTCGTGGGCGGGCTCGATGGCTTGAAAATCCGCATCACCAGCGATCAGCCGGTAATCAACCTGACGGTCAAAGCAGGCAACTTTACCGTGCCCGTGACCATCAACGCGGGTACCGCCGCCACCACCACTGCCGACCCGGAAACGCCCGCCGGCCACAAGCATAAGTTGCAATAGCCTGACCCGCCGAAAAGCAGTAAGCAAACGAAGACCCCCGACCATGATGGCCGGGGGTTTTTGTTGGTCAGCATTGGGTTATCGTTCAGGCCCTGTGGTATACCACAGTATCATGGCTCATCGGAAGGCTGGGCCAGCATTTTGACGCTGCGTGCGGGCTTGGCGGCGGTAATGACCTTGCCATAGGGATTCTCCGGGGCGGCGGCGGGCGGGGTTTCCTCATGGGCGGCGGCGGAAGCCTCTTCCGTGGCCGAGTTGAGCCCCTTCTTGAATTCCACAATGGTCTTGCCGATATTCTTGCCCATCTCCGGCAGGCGCCGGCCAAAGAGCAACAGCCCGACCGCCAATACGATCAGCATGTCCGGGCCGCCAAGACTTAGAATATTCGCGAGCATGTAATGCGCTGTCATCGAACCGTACTCCTGTTAAGAACGACCCATTAGGATAGCAGATTCCTGACGCATATCCAACGGATGCGACATAGTTAAACGCTGGCAGGGGGGAAATGTTGCCGGGCGAGGAGTAAGGCCTAAATGCCCGGGGCCGCGCCAGACTCTTCCAGCGGCGCTTCCGCGGGCTGGTCGGCCGCCGGCAGTTCCAGGCGCAGCAGCTTGACGCGCCGCGGCTCAGAATCCAGCACGGTGATGGTCAAACCATCGTGGGTCAGACGATCGCCCTTGGCGGGAATGGCGCCCAGGGTGGAAATGACAAAGCCGCCGATCGTCTGGTAGTCCTGATCTATCGGCAGGGACAGGTCCAGGGCACGGTTCAAGTCGGTAATGTTCATGCGGGCATCGACCTCGACGGTGCGCGCATCTATTCGCTTGAGCTCCGGCAGCACGGGTTTCTCGTACTCGTCGGCAATGTCGCCGACGATCTGCTCGATGATGTCCTCCGAGGTGACCAGGCCGGAGGTGCCGCCATATTCGTCGAGCACGATGGCCATGTGCACGTGGCCGAAGCGGAACTCGCGCAGCAGGTCGCGCAGCGGTTTGGTCCGCGGCACAAACAACGGCGGGCGCATCAATCGGCGCATATCAATACCCGCCGCCGGCGGGGCACCGCTCGCATCGATCCCCGCCAGGGGCGGCAGGCGCGGATCGTTGAGCAGGCCCAGCAGGTCCTTGGCGTAAAGAATGCCGATGATGTTGTCGAGCGAATTCTCGTAGATGGGGATGCGCGAGAGGCCGTCCTTGATGACTTTTTCCCGGATGTCCGCCAGCGTGGCGGTGGCCACATCCAGGGCGGTTATGTCCGTACGCGGAGTCATGATGTCGCCGACTTCCAGGTCCCGGAAGCTAATGACGCCCTCCATCATCTTCTTCTGCTCTTCATCGACGGTGCCTTCGGCGGTCCCTTCGGAAATGACCGAGAGGATCTCGTTCTCCACCTGCTGGGCTTCATCTTCCGGGCCGCCGCTGGGCACCACGCCGGCCAGCCGGCGCACCAGTTCGTCACAGAGCTTCATGGCCGCCACCAGCGGATAGAGCAGGCGGTGGAACAGGTGGAGCATCGGCCAGGTGGCGGCGATCAGCGATTCGCCGGCGTACCGGGCCCAGGCCAGCGGTATGGCGATCGATGTCAGAAGCATGGCGGGAATGGCCACCAGCAGCGCGTAGCAGAACACCCGGACCAGATCCTCGAGCCATTGGCCATCGCGCGGCCCCCAGCGTGCCACGAAATAGAGGATCATGCTGACCACCACCAGCACATTGGCCAGGAGCCGCAGTATCGCCGAGGAGAGTGCCAGCTCGTGCCGCTGGCCCAGGATGTCGTCCAAGGCCGCAGCGCGGCCATTCTTGGCCAGCCCTTTTTCCAGTTCCACCCGCGACATGGTACGCAGCGCATAGGAAAGCGTGGAAAAAACGGTCGTCGCGACTAAACCGGCGATCCAAACCCAAATCAAGATTGACGGACTCAAGCGACAGAACCTCAAATATGACATTTCGCGGTTGCTTTAGAGCACCCACCGTGGGAGGCATTGTACCGGATCAAACCCCGTGGGGGGAAAATGACTAATGACGAATGACTAATGACAAATCAATGACCAAAATCCAATGAGCAAATGACGAAACAAGTTATCGCGGCCTCCGTGGTTTTGAGCATTGGGTATTGGTCCTTGAAATTTGATTCGTCATTCGTCATTCGTCATTCCGGTGAAATACCGGCCCAATCTTCAAGCAGATCAGCAACCGGTCTTCCTCCTGGTGCATTTTCCGCGCCAATGCCGCGGTCCGGTCATCGTAGCCGCACACATGCAACAGGCTGTGGATGGCGTAGAGCAGCACTTCATGGAACAACGGATGGCCCAGATCCAAGGCGCGGCGGGCGGCCTCATCCAAACAGATCACCGTGTCGAGCTCCAGCGGGCCGCCGTCTCCCGGTGCCGGCCGGGCACGCCTTGCCGCACGATCCCGCAGATCGAACGTCAGCACATCGGTGGTGGTGGGCAGGCCCATGGTGCGGTGGTGGAGTTCCATCATGGTGGCATCATCCACCAGCGTGATCGACCAGCTTCCGGTGCGCTGGCCCAGCAGCGGCAGCACGCCCCGCAACGGCGGGCGCAGGCAGCCCAGCAGGCCGCGCGGCACGGGCGTCTGGCGGGTAATGTGGAGGTTGACACTCATGCGGTTTGCATGACCGGCGATGCGGGCTTGGGATACGCCACCCGGCCGTGATAGACGCCCGCCAGCGTGCGCACCAGTGATTGCTCGATGGTTGCCAGGTCCTTAAGCGTCAGGTCGCAATCGGAGAATTGGCCGTCCATCAGCCGCTTGGTCACCAATTGGTGGACCACGGTTTCCAGCCGCCCGGGGGTATGATCGGGCATGGCCCGGGCCATGGATTCGACGCCATCGCAGACCATAAGAATGGCCGTTTCACGCGTCTGCGGGCGCGGGCCCGGATAGCGGAACTCAGTTTCCGAGACCGGCGGCATTTCCCCCTTAAGGGGCATTTCCCGCTGCTGCCGCTGGCGCGCGGCATTGTAAAAATACTCCACCAGTGTCGTGCCGTGATGCTGCGCGATAAACTGCTGCACGCTCCAGGGCAGGCCGTACTCGCGCGCCAGTTCAATACCATCCTTCACGTGGCCCACGATGATCAGCAGGCTCATGGCCGGCGAGAGTTTATCGTGCCGATTGGGGCCGCCCGCCTGGTTTTCTGCAAAATACTGCGGCTTGGAGAGTTTGCCCACATCGTGGTAGTACGCGCCGACGCGGCACAGCAGCCCGTTGGCGCCAATGGCGGTGGCCGCCGCTTCGGCCATGGTGCCCAGCACCAGCGAATGATTGAATGTGCCCGGCGCCTCGGTGGCCAGGCGGCGCAGCAGCGGGCGGTTGGCATCGCACAACCCCAGCAGCGTCATGGCGGAGGTAATCTTGAAGACCCGCTCGATCAACGGCAGCAGGCCCAGGGTCAGGAACCCCGCCGCCACACCGGCGCCCGCCGCCCACAGGGCATTGCTGGCAATCGGTCCCAGATCGCCGGCGGGCATCAGGGTAAAGTTCCACGCCAGGCTTAGAAAGTGGGCCATGCCAATGGCCCAGGTGGAGATGAACAAGGTCGCACCGGCCACCACCCCCACCACGATCAGTTTGCCCAGGGTGCGGATTTCCTTGAGGGCAAACACCAGCAACGCCACGCCGGTCAGCAGCGTCAGGAAAAAGTCGAAGTTCTGGTTGAGCGCCAGCGTCACCAGCATGCCATGGAGGGCCGCCATGCCCAGGGCAAAGCGCTGGTGGTAGGCAATAATCATGATCGCCGCCGCCAGCAGCGTCGGCGCAATACCCAGCAGGTAGACGGCATTGGGCCACACGGACACGGTGACCTTGGCCACCGCCAGCATCAGCAGCAGCAGGGACACCAGGGTCCACCCGGCGCCCAGGGCGCGGAGCTGGCTGTTCATCCGCGTGACATACAGCACCCCGGCCAGCGTCAGCACCAGCACCGTGGCGGCCTGGCCAAGCTTGGCCAACCACCAGGCCAGCGGCTGGCGGTGACTCAGATTGTGCTCATACTCGCGCTGCGCCGCGATCAGCAGGTTGTGCGTCTCTTCGGTGATGCGTTTGCCGGCCTCGACGATCGGTTTGCTTGGCAGCACGATCCGCCCCTGCGGCGGCACGCGCTTGGCGGCGCGCTCCTCCAATTGGCCGGTCAGTGCGGCATCATAGCGATACGTCGGCATATCCAGCTTGCATAGATAGCCCACGATCGGCTCGACCATCACCTGCGGAAACGCCTGGCTCACCGCCGCCCGCAGCAGGGCGCGCGGCGGCCCCTGGGGCAAACCCAGCGGCACAATATGTTCGCGGTCGATCGTGCGCATCGTCGCTTCAATGGCATCCCGGTCCGCCAGGTTGATGCGGTCGGACTGGCGGGCCTCGACCAGGGCGGCGGTGTTCGGATCGACGGTGGGAATTTCCGGCAGCATCTGGGTCAGCAGCACGCGCACCTTAAGTTCGTACGAGGCCGCCTCGACCTCATGGAGCCAGGTGAGCGTTTCGGGCGTCAGGCCCGGCCAGCGGGCTTTAATCTCCGGCGCCAGCGCTGCGAACGTGCGGGTGTTGCGGGCATCGGCGTGCAGGTCCAGCAGTTGGCTCTGGATCCGCTCGAAGGTCGGCCGGTTGGGCACCAGCACCGCCGGGGCATTGGCCCGGGCGTGGGCGCGGGCCATGTCGGTGGCAGCCGGGTCATCAATGGTAAAGCTGATGCGCGAGACCAGGTCGAACGGGGCCAAGTCGCCGACATGATACGGAATGGTTTCCCCGGGATAATAGATAATGGCGGTGGCGACAACGAAAAAGACCAGCGCCAGCAGGAATACCTGCCCGAACCTCTGCGGGGCCTGCCAGACGTGACTTTCCGCCTCCGCGACATCTTCCCGAATCGCCTGACGCCGGGCGCTGGATTTTCCTGACCACATATAGATGCACTCTTCTATGGAAGAATGCCCTGAGTTGCAATAACTGTTACGGCCTATTCTAGCGGATTCCGTGGCGCCGGGAAACGATCAGCCCTGGATGCATGAGTATAAGGCATTGCATTTTAATGCGTTACGATGTTTTTTACCCCAACCCGGCAACCCTTCGTCGCCCTAAATCCAGGCCCCATGGAGCGAAGAAACTCCGCCGTTCGGCGGTAACGTCCAACGTTATCTCTGTCCCTTCAAAGTGGCTTAGAGTTACCGACTTGTGATTGCAGCGTCGAACCCGCTCACTCGACCCCTCGACCCCTCGACCCCTCGACCCCTCGACCCCTCGACCCCTCGACCCCTTGACCCCTTGACCCCTTGACCCCTTGACCCCTCTCTTAGTAGGTGGAAATCGAATTGCCATTCGTATCCCGGCCATAGATGAGGAAGCCTGATCCGGTGGCATTGTAGAACCAGCCTTCGGCGGTGCTGCTGGCATTGGAACTGATGCCGGTCTGGTTATTAAGCGCGTTGACCATGGCGGTGCGGAAATAAGGGCCATAAGGGTAGTTGATCAGATCGGGGGTGGTGGTGGTGTTGCCGAGGCTGTCGGTCCAGGTGGTCAGGACGGACCAGAAATTGGCGGGAAGCGGCGCGGCATCGTTGTGCTGGACCCGATAGACATCGAGCTGGGTGCGCAGCGACTGCAACTGGGTCTGGAGGGTATTGGTGCGGGCCGTCGAGCCGGCATTGGTAAACTGCGGGATCACAATGGCGGCCAGAATACCCAGGATGACCACCACGATGAGAATCTCGACGAGCGTGAAGCCGTGATAATGACGTTGGGTGTTGTTGGCCATGGCTTATTCCATCCCGCATCAGACGCGTGTGAAGAAGCGGCCCGGAAGCCGAGGTTTCGACTTCCGGGCCGCGGCGTGAATTTCGTCCTCAGGTGTTCATGGTAACCTTAGTAGGTGGTAATCGTGGCGCCCGCCGAGTCGCGGCACAGGAAGGTGTACATGTTGCTGGCGTTGACGGTGTAGTACCAGCCATCGGCGGTGGAGGCGGCAGCGACGGTCTCGGCCGGGGTGCGATTGCTGTTGAGCGGGTTGCTCGGCACGGCCTGGAGGTACGGACCCCAGACAAACACGCCGCCGTTGACGGTGCTCAGGTTGCCGGTGGTATCGCTGGCGCTGGTCAGGGCGGACCACAGGCTGGTCACCGTCGGCGGGGTATCGTTGTGCTGGATCTTATAGAGTTCGATCTGGCTGCGGATGGTCTGGAGGGTGGCCTGCACGCTGTTGGTGCGGGCGGTGCTGCTGGCGTTGGTGAACTGGGGGATCACGATGGCGGCCAGGATGCCCAGGATGATCACGACGATCAGGATTTCGACAAGGGTAAAACCGCGTTTGTTACGAGTCATGTTTTGTCTCCAAAAATTTCGAACGAAAAAAACCACACTACAAGTGACGCTTTGCCCGGATCGATATGGTGGCACAGCCCTCTTGCCGGCCACGGGCCTCATGGGTACTTCACAGGGGGCAGCCAGATCGGCTGGAAGCCTGTGCCACTGTCTTCGATATTGCCCAGACACCTCCTTTACAACCAAGCCGCACACCGCTTCGGCGGTGCGCCATTGACCATCCCTGGCCGACTACTACGTCACTTGCCTGACTCTCAGGCGGCCGTTTCCGCTCGGCCCATAAAACATCGTTTCGCGCCTCCGGCGCGGGCCACAGCGTGAGCAAGGGCATTGCTTGGCGCTGCTTGTCATCAAACCATGCATCGTCCGATACGGACGGACACTTAACCGCTACAGACGTTTTTTCTTACCCAAAGCACCAAATCAGGGGGGAAAGGGCGGGGTTGGGCGATTTTCGATTTTTGATTTTTGATTTTCGATTGGCCGGGGTAGGGATATTCCCCCTGGGGGGCGACGGCGATCATGGGGGGCTCAAACCATCGTCCAACACCCTATGCCTGGCGTTAAGGGCGGCGATCGATATAAGTTTTCGATTTCGAGCCAACGTCCAATCCCGGCGTGCCGGGATCCAACTTTCAACGTTGAACGAAACCGTTTCCTTGGATGTTGGACGTTGAGCGTTGGACGTTGAACGTTCGTCATGCCGGAAGTTATTTCGGGCCTATTCCTAACTTCGTGCCGGGTGGTCTGCCCTACCGCAGGGCCTTGGTTCCCGGACCCAGTCCCATGGTTTCGAGCACGCGGGCGGCGGTTTCCTCGATGGCATAATCCGTCACGTCGAGAATCGGCCAGCCCTGCTGCGCAAAGAGCCGGCGCACCCAGCCGATCTCCTCGCGGATCATGTCCGGGTCGTTGTAGGCGGTGTCCCCCATTTCCCACCCGCGGTTGCGCCGGGTACGAATCTCCGCGAGCTTATCCGGCCGGATGATCAGCGCCACCACCCGCTTCTTGTTGACCGCCAGCAGTTGTTCGGGCGGATCGATCCCCATCGCCAGGCTTACGTTGGCGACCTTGTACCCCAGTTGCGCCAAATAGATCGCGGTCGGCGTTTTACTGGTCCGCGATATTCCGGCCAGCACGATATCCGCCCGGCCCAGGGTATCAAGTCCCAGCCCGTCGTCGTGCTCCAGCGTGAATTCCATGGACCGGATCCGGGCGTGGTAGGTTTCGTCGATATGATGCAGCCGCGTGTGGTCCTCCGACGCGTGCAACGCCGCGTGGTGCTCCAGGAACGAGACGAAATCGCCGGTCAAATCGCAGGCAGGCAACGCGTGCGCGGCACAAAAGGCGGCGACCCGTGCCTTGGCCTCCCGCGCGATGAGCGCATGAAAGACGACTCCCGGGCGCTGGGCCACGTCGGCCAGGGCCTCCTCGATCTTCGCAGGCGTCTGCAAAAACACCTTCCCATGCAGGGTGAACGTGCCGGGGGGGAACTGCGTTAAAAACGCGTTGAGCATGTGCTGCGCCAGGTTCCCGGTGGAGTCCGAGAGAATATACAGGTCGCGCCACCCCCGCGCCTTCGTGGACGCCGGCGTTTTGGTCGTCGTTTTCTTCATCCCCCAATGATACCGGCATGGGGCCCGCCGGTCATCTGGCGGCGCGGACCCGGCGGCCCATTTTCCGGATTACCGTGGGGCGTTGCCGGCCCCGGCGCCGGGCACTAATTGGACAACCTGGAGCCGCCCTGGCGCCGGGCCAGTTCGTTGGCGTAGCGGAGGCCGAGGGTGGCGGCCTGGGCGCGAGACCAATCCGTGAGTTTGGTAACGGCCCGGGCCGGCGGCGGTGCGTCCACGAACAGGCGGTTTTGCATGAGCCCACGGATTTCTTCGCGCGTGATCAGCACGTCGCCGAGCAGTTTGCCGGTGATGTAACCGATGGCATAACCGAGGGCCGGGGGCACGGAGATTATCGGGCGCGGATGGCCGATGATCTGGCCCAGGGTCCGGGCCAAATCGCGATAGGTGAAGGTTTCCGGGCCAATGGCGTTGATGATGGTGTTTTGGGTATGGGTGCCCGCGTCGACGGCCAGCGCCGCCAGGTCATCGACGTGGATCGGCTGGAGTTTATACTGCCCATCGCCGAAGACCCCGAACACCGGAAACCGCCGCAGCATCCAGGCGATGTTGTTGATGAGGATATCCTCCCGGCCAAAAAGCACGGCGGGGCGCAAAATGGTGTAATCCAGGCCGGAGTTCATGAGCGTACGTTCGAGCACGCCTTTGCCATGGAAGTATTCCAGGGGGCAATTCTCCTGGGGATTGGTGATGCTGACATGCACCACGCGGCGCACGCCCGCAGCGCGGGCGGCGGTGAACAGGGCAGTGGTGTTGGCCACCGCCCGGGCATGGGTGAAATTCCGGTGGTTGAAGCGCACCCAGTAGGTGTTGTAGAGCACCGCGACCCCGCGCAGGGCGGCGGTGAGCTGGGCCGGATCGTCCCAGGTCAGACGGGCGACGTCCACGGTGGTTCCCCAGAGGCTTTGGCCATGATCCGGCGGCACGGGTGAATTGGTGAGCGTGCGGACGGCGACGCCGGCGTGGAGCAGGCGTGCGGCGATCTGGCGGCCCGAATAGCCAAAGGCCCCGGTAACAGCGTGTAATGGTTGCGACATAATCAGCTCCCCAAAAGCAGACCTGATTATGCGCGGGGCGGGAGATGATGTCAACAAGTTTCAGAAAATTCTGAAACTTCGTGCGTGGTGGATTTTTGTGGGGCGGCCTTTTTGTTCGGAGTCGCGACTTTCGGCGCGACCACCGACGCCGCCTAAAGGCCAAGACCGTCCAATGGTCGTTTTGAAAAAGTGAGCCTCCCTGCCATCATGGAGATGTTGTAAGTCCCGTGTAGCAGGGAGGCTACGATGGTTTCTATCGGCAAG
>Ga0316217_10007543_pt1 | contig 10351 bp, 13 predicted proteins | sample 1anoAmetaG_FD_203633 | JGI IMG/M metagenome (GOLD analysis project Ga0316217, IMG submission 203633) | Freshwater microbial communities from Trout Bog Lake, Wisconsin, USA - 1anoA | ecosystem: Environmental > Aquatic > Freshwater > Lake > Hypolimnion/Profundal zone | place: USA: Wisconsin... | reverse complement strand
CTGGCCTGGATGGCAGCGGGGGCGGCGAGCGCGGCGGCTAATGTGAGGAAGGCGCGCAGGGTGGATATGCTATTCATTATTCAGTTTTTCAGTTTGATTGGTGTGGTGGTGGTTGCTTACAGGCGGGAATGGTTGTGGCTGGTTTTAGAAGGGCAGGGGGGGGAGTCCGTGGGCACACTGTCATTGGGTGTAGTCAAAAGTGTACGCGCCGGCAAACATCACTTGCACGCCGACGTGCATGGTTATGGGCGTAAACTGAGCATGCGCGTCGGCGTAGGTCATGTTCCATTTGTCAGTGAAGGGTTTGGTGTGCCGGTATTCCACGATGTTTTGCGCGGCGTTCTGATCGCTGGAACTGCCGGGGTCGAAGCCGTCCCAAGAGGGAAAATACGCGCCATTCTCGGCCAAAATGATCATGCGCGAAGGCGAATGAACCGCCGTGGATTTGATGCTGGGGTAAATCGCGTTGCCAAAACCATCTTGATAGGTCGGCGTGCTACCGATAGTCAGGGTGTTTGGGGGATTCCCGCTCGCATCACAATTGGCGGCATAGGAGGAGCCAAAATCCGCATAGGAACTCAAGTGGGTGACTGAACCTGGCAGGTCGTTCGGACAATCGGCCACCGGAACGGGGTTGGTCGGGCCATAATTGCCGAGGTACCGGTTGAGCGGACGCATGATGGCCGTCAAACTCGCATAACCGCCCGAGCCGGCGGTGCCCAGCCAGTAGAACTCCGTGCCGTTGCGGCCGGGGAACGTGTCGGCGTAATCGCCGAGATACAGATTGGCCGCCACTCCCAATTGCTTGAGATTGCTCAAACACTGGGTTTGCTGCGCCTTCTGTTTGGCCTTGGCCAGCGCCGGCAGGAGCATGGCTGCCAGGATCGCGATGATGGCAATGACCACCAGCAGTTCAATCAGTGTGAACGCGCGCCGCGGGAGCGGCTGGAACTGTCGGGTGTCAATCATGGTACTTGTTTTTATGTTCGCTTGTCCGTGTTCAGGCGGATATCCTACGTGCAGCGAACTTAAACCTGCCCCCGGGTTTCCCACAGCAGAATCAACCTGTATTTTCATAACACAAGTGGGGTATGGGATCCGGGAGGGACGATGCCTTGAGCCTGATTAAGCTGCCATTAAAACCATTTCATGTTGCCGGATTGGCATTGTTTCAGGGGTTCAATGCGCGGAGGCTTGGGGAAATTCACTCCCCGGGGAGAGGGCCAATTCCCTCGCCCGCTGGAGCGGGAGAGGGTGGCCAAAGGCCGCGTGAGGTTTGCGGGGGAAAGACTAACTCATGCGGGTGAGGGCGAGCTTTATTCTTACTTACTTCGCCTTGGGGGTTCATGGGCCTAGTCTCACCGGGCGCGCGAAGTTTGGTCGTTGGGCGAGGTTTTCATTTCGCGGATGCCGCGATCCTCGCGCAGGTCGCGGGACTTGGAAAAAACGTTATCCCGCTTTGGCGGCTTTGGACTCGCGGCTGGTTTAGAGGGCCGGAATTGGTGCAGGGTTTGTGGGAAGACCGGCGTTTGTACAATCGCCGCAAATTTGCTGACGGGGTTGCTTTTCATATTCATTTAAAATAATTCAGGTCCGGTTATGAAACCCGTGGATACGGGTAAGCTTGCGTTCCGCGATCAACTCCGCCTCCGCCGCCAGCCAATGCTGCACCTCGTGGCCGTCCCGCGAACCTTGGTTCACATAAGTAAAATAGGCCTTTCTGGCCACTTCATCCGGTGCGGGCGTAAAATCCGCTTCCGGTGGATTCACGGTCGGTGTCACCATTGGCAGCGGCGCGCCGGCCGGTGTTGAATTTTCATGCTGGGGATATTTGTTATTGTGTGTCATAAAGCGAGGGGATGCTGGGCGGGCACGGCCGCGCCATTTGGAACCAGCCGGTACTCGGGGCTCTTCTCGACTGCGTCTTTGGTGAGTTTCACGAAGACCGTGGATTCCTTGTAACTGATCCGCTCCACCTGGCCCATGGGAATCTGCACCTCTTTGCCAGTGAACCGGTGGCCGGTCTTGACGACTAGTTGGTTGATGGCCCAGCTCTGGTCGTCCATCAGGAAATCACATACAAAGCCGATGATGCCATCGGTAGCCTGAAGGTGGTAGCCGCTCACAGCCTGGGTGCTGCGCAAGTGCGCATCGGCACGTTCGGATGCTGAACCGGTGGCGGCCGGTGGTTGGGCGGAGGGGAAATTGGGCGGCAGTGCCAAGATCGGAAACCCCCGCATGCCACCCCACAGCCCGTCGCCTTCCCAATAATAGGGCCAGCCATAATAGCGGTGATACTCTTCTTCGTATTGCCGCGACACCGGCTTGTGCGTTTCCACCGCCGGACTGTCCTCAATTTGTTTTCGGGTCAGATGCACAAGCATGACTTTTCCGGCGGGCGGACTGCCGCCGAATGCATGGGGCGAAAGGAGCACTTGTCGCCCCAGCAGCCAGTTCCCCGTTTCCGCGACGACATAGCGCACCGCCCAGTTTTGATCGTCGAAGTAGAAATCCTTCACGTGGCCGAGGTCGCCGTCCGACGCCCCGAGTTTGTTTCCGTAGAGTTGTTTGATGCTTTGTAACATAAATAATTTATCTTTCGTTGGGGATTGTGAACCATTGGATTCACAGCCTGCCCAGCAGCAGCAAGACCAGCAGAATGGCCAGCAGCAGGCCCAGTCCACCGCTGGGGTAGTAACCCCAGGACCGGCTATGCGGCCAAGTCGGCAGTGCGCCGAGCAGCATGAGGGTGAGCAACACCAATAAAATCGCGCCTAACATAATATTCCTTTCGCTTTATCATTCATGGAAACAGCATAGCCCAACCAAGGGTCAGGCCGCTATGGGGTGAAACCCTACCCCGGGATGCGTCAGCTTCCCTGCGGAATCAGACCGGTCCGCAAAGCGAAACGCACCAAACCGGGAATATCATGCAGATCCAGACCGGCCATCAATTTCATGCGATGATATTTGACGGTTTTGGGACTCACTTTCAGGATGCCGCCGATCATCTTTGAGGGTGAGTTCATGAGGCCACGGACTTCGACGGGCGTCGTCTAGTGAAGTTGGGGGACGTGAATGGTGCCCGCCTGACCAATGACACCAAAGACGGACAGCAGCCAAATGACCACGCAGATCACGGCGACGACGTTGATGATCTGTTTGATTTTTCCGTCCATCGGGATATAGGTGTTGACCAGCCAGAGCAACACGCCGATGACGATTAGGGTGACGATGAGTGATATCAGTGACATGGATTGCCTCCAGTGTGGGGGAATGCTTTGTTTTTCTTATTCATGCAATGAGCTTAAGCCGGTGTGGGGTTAGCCGCCATGGGGTGTTACCCTACCAAATGGCTCTTTCACCAACGGATTGGCCAGATTTCCCAAGCGGCCGCCCTGCTGGAAAACAGTCAATTGTTCCGGGGCAAACGTGGCGTGAAGCCAGGCCAGGTCCTCATCGGCCAGGATATGCCCCATATCTCGAACAGGAAGAGCCTCTAAAAATCGAGTGCCGGCATATTCTCGACTGCATCCAGCACGGCACCCAGCCGTTGAGCAGCGGCGCGCGCGGTCTTGAATTGGTGAAAATATTGGAGGTCTCGCCCGAATCCTGGAGGCAAAATGGCGCGGCGGTGCTGTTTCCCAGGAACCGGAGCGCCGATCTCCGACCCGGCTCGATTCAAAATACCCGCCATCGAGCCGGGGCTGGAGACCGGCGCTCCGATCGCGCGGTTCACGGGCCGGTGAGCAGGTCCGCAAGGACGTGGCAGCTTCCCAAGACCTTACATTTAGTGTGGTTCATTTGCAGCGGCGGTCAGCGACCGGAAGGGGAACCCATCGCAGAAGTGACCATCCGTGGACGAAGGCTTATTCCGAGTATTATTGACCTGCAAGTCACTTTTGGCAAACTGTTGGAAGAGCCTTAACAGAAGAACCAAGGCCACGAGTTGAGAATCCTGAATTTTTGCTGATGCTGAATCAGTCGATGGTGCCTGCGATGCTGCTCGCCGTCTTTTTGGCGGCGGGGATGTGCTCGGCTTCCGGCGCGGATGTCAAATCCCTGCCCGGCCATGTGCCGGACGCGGTGAGGCGTTTAAAGCCCGAAGGAAGTTTGCCCGGGACCAATGAACTCCGTCTGGCCATCGGGGTACCCCTGCGCGATCCAGCGGGCCTGCGCCAATTTCTCGGTGAACTTTATCGCCCGGGCAGTCCGAGCTACCGCCATTATCTGACGCCGGCGGAATTCACCGCCCGATTTGCCGCGACGGAAGCGGATTATGCCGCGGTGAAACAATTCGCGTTGGCGCGCGGTTTCAAGATCACCGCCGAGCATGGCAATCGGTTGTTGCTCGATGTTACTGGCCGGGTGGCGGACGTGGAGCGGGCATTTCATTTCCATCTGCTGAAGTATCAGCATCCCACCGAGGCGCGGGAATTTTTTGCGCCAGACGCGGAACCAACGGTGGACGCGGGTCTGCCGGCGGCGGACATACAGGGGCTGAATGATTACGTCCGGCCGTATCCGAAGGGTGCGGAAATGTCGGCGGCGCATTCGGTCGCGAAGATCGGTTCGTCTCCCAACGGCGGCGGCGAGTATTTCGGTGATGATTTTCGCGCCGCCTATGTTCCAGGCACGAGCTTGACGGGTGCGGGGCAGTCGGTGGGGATGCTTGAATTCCTGACCAGCTATTACCCGAATGACATTGCCGCTTACCGACGAATGGATTCGCCGCCTGCGGCTTGTTGGGTGGATCGCTCACCAACTTCACCCTGACCTTTGTCCTGTCGAACTACAGTGCGTCGGCGTTGAACTGGAGTCTGGTCAGCACATGCGCCTGGCTCAACGTCTCGATGACGGGCGGCACGCTGGGGCCCGGCGGGCAAACGGCGGTCACCGTGAGCCTCGTGGCTGCGGTCGCAGGCAGTCTGGTGCTTGGCAGCTATCGTGCGTCCGTGCTGTTCACAAACCAAACGACCCAGATCTCCCAACTTCGGCAATTCAACCTTCAGACCCTGCCGGCGGGTGGGCTGCGGTATTTCAGCGACACGGGCGGGCCGCTGACTTGGAATACCGGGACGGCGAACTGGGGCAGCGCCAGTGGCGGTCCCTACTCCGGCCTTTGGATCGCGGGCGACAATGCGGTGTTTGAAGGCAGCGGCGGACAAGTCAATGCCTCTTCGGTGACCGCCCAAAGCCTCGCCTTTGGCGTGCCCGGTTATACTCTTGCTGGCGGCACCATCACCCTGGCTGGCACGCCAGTGATTGCATTCGCCTACAATACCACCATCAATTCCGTCCTGGCCGATTCAGGAACGGGATTTGCCAGCACCGGCTCGGCAACCCTGACCTTGACCGCTACCAACACTTACAGCGGCGCCACGACCATCAGTGCGGGCACGCTGGCAATTGGTGGCGCCGGCCGCTTGGGTGGCGGAACTTATGCAGCCAACATCACCAACAATGGAGCCCTCCTCTACAGCAGCACGGCGGCACAAACCTGGTCCGGCGCCATTTCCGGCACCGGCAGTCTGACGCAGCAGGGTGGCGGCACGCTCACGCTATCCGGTGCCAGCACCTACTCCGGCGGCACGGCGATTAGTGGCGGCGCGTTGAGCGGCGTCGCGGGGGCGTTCGGCTCCGGTGCCATCAGTCTGAACGCCAATGCAACCACCCTGGCCATCACCGGCGGCACGGCGAACAACGCCTTGAACGCCGCGTCCGGTGTCTCCGCCACGTTGAATCTGACTACCGGCCTCACATTCGGGGGGCTGTTCTCCGGTTCGGGTACCATCAGCCTTGCCGGCACCAGCCCTGCGCAATCCCGCACCTTTACGGCCGTGGGCGATGGCGGATTCACCGGCGCTTTGGTGGCTCAGCGCGGCACCAACAATTTCTCCGGCGCCAACGCTGATTTCAGCGGCACGGATTTCCAAATCATCCCCAGCGGTTCTACGCCTGCCCCACTTTGTTGACGCTCGCGGTTCCCCGTTCCAATGCGCGGTCAGGAGCCGCGAAGGCTCACCATGAATCGCACGTTTTTCAAGGTTGGGAATCGGCCTGCTCGAAGGTCTTTAGGATGGCATCAAAGGAATCGACGAGGTTGAAATTATTGCCGAGGTCAACGGTGAATCGTCCATTGGCATTGGGTTGCGACAGCGCGTGGCCGTCCGCGAATAGAATGTCAGAGAAGCGCTGCCGGTGATGGGTGCTGGGAGTGACGCCAAAAGTGGCCAAGCCCTCATTACACAAGAACTGCGTGTCCATGACCAGTGCGCGAATGGGCAGGCCGCTGCGGTTGTCGCCGAGATTGTCCAGGCGAACGTGGTCGGTGGGACTGGTGGCGGGATTGCCAAACATTTGGGTGTTCCCGCCGTGCCGGTAGTAGTAGCTGCATTGCGCTTGGCGGATGCCGACATTGGCAAGCTGGGCGTCCGCATTCACTGTTTGGTCGCTGCTCAAACAAAACAGCACTTTCGGTTGGCTGCCCAGTTGCTGGTTTAAGAGCAGACCCAGCGCCACCGGGGCGCCGCTGCCCAGCGAGATCAGACTCGTCGGCGCGCCGGTGGAGGGATACAGGTCGAGCGGACTGATGAACGGCGGAGCGACGGGACCATAAGGAATATATCCTCCAAAATCCGCGGAGTAGTTTCGGATGGCAATGCCGATTTGCCGCAAGTTGGACAGGCACGCAGTCCGGCTGGCCTTCTCCTTGGCCGCCGTCAGGACGGGCAGGAGCAACGCCGCCAGAATGGCAATGATGGCAATTACCACCAGCAACTCGACGAGTGTGAACGCCCGCTGAAATGAGATCAGCCCTGGAAGGATTGTTGGATAGGTGGAGGAATGAATTGCTGCGTGTCGGCGCCGTGCCCAAGAATCCAGCAGTCCAATTATCCAGCAATCCTTTTTGTTAGCTGTGTCCATCTGCGGTCCGACTGAATCGTTCCGCCTAAGGCAATTGGTGCGCCACGTAAAAGCGCTGGTTGAGGCCGGCCGCCGGGTTGGTGAACGAAATTGTCCCGATAACATTGGTCAATATAACCAATCTGGTCCAACTCGACAAGGGCAGCGAAAGGTCAGACGTGCCCAGAATTTCAAAATGAGTTCCGAGATCGCTTTGCAGGGTGAGGCCGAATTGCCCGCCGGTGAACACTGGATGTGAAAGCATCGGCCCGGCCTCGACCAAACGGACATTGTCAACATCCCAGTATCCGCCTTGAAGGTCCGACCCGACGGTGGACGCAATCTGCACTCCGATGTGCTGGCCCGCCCAGGCATCGCCCGGCTGAACCGTGGGCGTCTGCACCTGGCAATCAACTAAATGCGTGGTTGTGGGAAACAAAGCCGTGCTGTTGGTGATGGTGGCTGCGGCCACGATCACCTGGTTGCTGGAGGTATCGCGGTAATAGAGGCTCAACTGCAAGGTCGCGCCGGGCTGCATGCCGCCCCCGCCGCCGATGACGCCGACGGTGAGTTTATACGATCGGCCGACGTTGAATTGGGCATTGAACGCATGGCTGGCATTTGTGCTGGCGTCGTCAATCGAATCATAGTCCTGAAAAATGGCCACGTCGGGATCGGCAAACATGAACGCAGCTTGGAGGCCGTCACAGTCATCAATGAAGCTACTCTGAGTAGGGTCGTTATAAAACGTGCCCATATTATAGGCCCAAGCCCAATATTGGGTGGGAACGTACCCGTCTGGTTGGGCTGATTTTTCCCAGGCCGCCAGGTTGGGAATGGCGGGATAGCCTTCGGGCACAACCGGCGTTTCAAAGGAAGCGTTGGGAATGTAGATGGCGCCGGCGCGAGCGAACATGGCTAGCTGCGTTAGCAGCAAGCAGAGCAGAGCGCGGCGCACGCCAAGGGAAATTTTTTTGTTCGGCATGGATTGTTATGCTTCACTGCCTTTCGGACGGCACTCTCGATTATGGCGGCATAGAAACCAGCGCGCGAACCGGAAGTCAACTGCGAAGCTGGGATAAATTAAACTATTTCCGGCGGCTACAGACAAGCATATTCCCCTTCCATGTGTCATGATCTGACGATCATGCGCATGGAAGTCTTGGCCGGCAGCGATCGGATGAGTCCGAGTTTTGGTGTTGGTGATATTGGGTCAAAGATTTTTGCTCAAGAATTCGTAGCTTGTGTGAACGTAGTCCCAGAGCGGACCCTGGCCGTTGTCTTGCTCATACATGTACCACTCGATGCCCGCATCTTTGCCCGCCGCGAAAACTTCTTTCCACGGCACCTGTCCCTGGCCGAGCGCCATCAAGGTATGCTTCTTGCCCTCGACCGTAACGTCCTTGGCGTGGACGACCGCGATCCGGCCTTTCAGCTTGCGAATGTAGGCCGGTACATCAACGCCCGCCGCAAACGCCCAAGCAATGTCCAGCTCCACACATAAATTCTCCGGCTTGGTCGAGTCCATCAGAATCTGATGCTTGGTGCGGGGATCGCCGGGAAACTTGGCGAACTCAACGGTATGGTTGTGAAACGACAGCCGCATGCCAACATTCCGCAACTTGGCGCCGAGTGCGTCGAGGCGCTGACAGCCTCTCAGCCACGCCTCCAGATCGGCGGTGCAATCGCTCATCATGCCGCCTGGGGCCACATCCTTGTTGCCCACTGTCTTCCAGAACGCGACGGTTTCATCGAAATTCTTTTCAAACGACTCAATCGTGGTATGGCACGTGATACACTTCAGGCCCGCTTTGTCCAGCGCGGCCCGAATTTTGTCGGCCGGCAGATTGGGCATGCCGCTCCATTGCACATAACGCCAGCCCATGTCGGCGGCCCGTTTGAGTGTGCCTTCCAAGTCCTGCTTCGCAGCCTCGCGCACGGTGTAAAGCTGCAAACCGAAGCCGGGCTTGGTCCCGCCGGCATCGTCCGCAGCCCATACCATTTGGCTCGATAGCGCCAACAACCCCAGCGTGCCCAAGGCTTCCCGACGTGACATTTTATTGAGATCTGTTTTCATAGATTGATATTCTTTTGCAAAAGTGTGTGATGGCAGTATGGTTCGACCGAAAGCATAAGCATGCGCGCACCCGCCAGGTCAAGATAATTCGGTTCTCGCGGGCTTATCCGCTTATCCGCCGCCGATCTGGTAACAGATTAGCGTGGTGTTGCCGCGCAAATATAGCCGGCTGCCAACGATCATGGGCTGCTGCGGCATGCCGAGAGGTATTCCGGGGGCGACTCTGCCCCATTCCTGATATCCTTCGCGACTGGCTGCCAGCAGAACCAGCGCATCGCTTCTGGTCACCGCAAATATCAAGCCGTCCGCAATGGTCAATTGCCGGTCGGTCTTCCAATCGTCGCCCTCCTGTTGCCACAGCAGTCGGCCATCCTCCAGGGCCGTGCATTGCAGGGCGTCGTGTTCGCTGCCCTTGCCAAACCCAAACACCGCTCCATTGAAGATGCTCGGCGTATGAAACATATTGCATTGAAGCCGATGATCCTGATAAACGAGTCGCGGAACAATCGTGTCGCCGACGGCGGTCATTTCGAGGCATTGCGAGAAACCCGCGCCGTTTTGACAGGCGGTAAGCAAGAGCCGCGTTCCCATCGCCACCGGGGTGGGACAGGAGCCGGAGGGAGTGGGCTGATCCAGTTTCCAATGCCACAAAACCCGGCCGGTCCGGGCCTGCACCCCCATGACATCGTTCCGAAAAACGGACACAATCACCTGTGGAATGCCGCCGACTTCTTGGTAAATGAGCGACGAACCGGTCACGAACACATGCTTGTGCCCCGCGTCCCGGTCCTCCGCGACCTTCCATCGCAATTTGCCTGTCAGCTTATCCACGGCGGCGAGAATATTGGAGCGCCCGCCGCCGCCCACGTAGAGCGTATCGTTGACAATCAAGGGCGTGCTGCCTTCCGAACTGTTGAAGTCCTTGAATTCGCTCCAAAGCGTTCGGCCATCGTTGGTGCTCAGACATAAGCACGGACAGCGTGGCTCCCAGAGATCGCCGTTCTCACAGTCATATGGAAACACGTAGAGTCGGTTGCCGTCCAGAATCGGCCCATCAACCGGTCCGATGACCACATGGTGGTTATCCTTGGGCAACAAAAGTTGCTTCCAGAGCGTCCGACCCGTGGCCGCCTCCAGGCAGATCGCGTATTGCTGTTTGTCAATTTGGGTGAGCGTGTATAAGCGGCCTGCCGATTCGGCGATGGCGCTCTTGCCGTTGCCGATCTCCGAGCGCCACAATTCGCGCGGTCCACCCGGGGGCCAGCGGCGCAGCAGCCCGGTGGCAGCATAAACGTTGTTGCCGTCATTCGGCAGAAAGCGCGGCAGGTCCGCAGCGGTGGAGGGGCCAGCCGACGCCAACTGTGACAT
>Ga0316217_10007542_pt1 | contig 10352 bp, 7 predicted proteins | sample 1anoAmetaG_FD_203633 | JGI IMG/M metagenome (GOLD analysis project Ga0316217, IMG submission 203633) | Freshwater microbial communities from Trout Bog Lake, Wisconsin, USA - 1anoA | ecosystem: Environmental > Aquatic > Freshwater > Lake > Hypolimnion/Profundal zone | place: USA: Wisconsin... | reverse complement strand
CCTTGGGGTCCTCGTCGTGAACCATGGTCATAAACGGCATTATTCCCTCCAAACTGCGTTTATCGCTTTTCGACGCGCGACAACGCCTCATCGCAAAACTCTATAGCTTTGCGAAGCCCTTGAATCTGTCCAACTTTTTCGCGATAGTGCGCGTAGTCTGGCGCGGATGCTCCGAACGCCAGTTCATCTTTAAGTCGATCTATTTCTTCTAATATGATTTTATTTAATTCGTGTATTACAAGAGTATTATAGGTGAGCAAAAATAACCTTTCTTAATAGCATGGCCGGCGGATCGGTGGGAGGGGCGTTCCGCCGGCCCGCACTCGGGGCCTCAAAGGAGGACTTTGGCCCCGGTCTGCGAATTACGGGCCATATTTTCGGATCTTTTCGAGCCGACCGAGACCGCCACCGCCGCCGTTCTCCATGCGCGGGAAAACCCCGCCGCCCGACGCGCGCATGGGCGGAACGTTTGCGGGGGGAGGCGCAGCGGCCTGCATCGGCATGGGAACCGGCATCGGCATGCCGCCCATCGGCGGCCCACCGGCAGGGGGCATCGGCGGGCGCGGCATCGTAACCGGAGCGGCGGGTTGCGCAGCGGGCGGCATCATGGGCTGTTGCTGGTCGTGATGACCGTGCCCGGCAATGATGATGTTGACATTCATTTTGCCTTTGCCGGCCTTGCCGCCAGTGGCGCGAGCCGTGCGGCCGCCCGTGGGGCGCGTGCCGGTGACTTCCTCGGCCTGCCCCCCGTGCGACTTAGTCATCTTGCCGCCCATGCAGCGGTGACAAGTGCAATCGCCGCCGTGCGCCTTGTGCATACCCTTTAGCGTCTCGGCCAAATGCGCTCGCTTGGCGAGCTTGGGTTTGTCACTATGCGCAGCTTTTTCCAGCTTCTTGGCCGGAATCTTCTTGCCAGCCGGAACATGCAACGACTTGTGCAACGCGCCAGGATGTTTGATGGCCTTAGAAATCCATTTCTCGCCGCCATCGGCCTTGCCCGTCCGCGCTTCGGGCTTGACCATCTTGCGGATCAGGGCCCTGTCCTCGGCTTCATCGGGATGCTTGGCCGCGCCGCCCTTATTGAAAGCGCCAACATGCTTCGTCCCGGCGCGTTCTTCATTGGCCTCGCGCACGTCGCGATTAATAAGCGAATCCGCCGTAATGGCCTTGCCACCGGACTTACGCGCCTTGCGGCCCGCATGGTGATGAGCGTCATCGCCCTTGACGTGACCGCCGCGCTTGTAAAGGCGCTTGGTGAGGGGCCGAGCGCCGGTCTTTACATCGGCATCAAGGGCGTCGGGCGGCGTGTATCCGCTGGCGTCAATCTTCGACAAGGGATCGGTGCGCAGAAGTCGGCCCAACTTGGCTTTGGCGGCCTTCCTATAGCCCTCGGATGCTTTAGACATGACGTTCTCCGTTAGCGGCCCGCGCCAACACTGCGCGCTAGTTTTACAACATTGTTCGCAACATTGCTACCCCCGCCCGTCCTTGTATTGTATTTGCGCAAAACTTCCAAAGCGCGAGCAACTTCGGGCGGAACAGAACGCATATATCCCCCGCGCTTGGCATTTTCCGGCCCGCCAGTGATGTCGGAAACATCCGCCGGGGGCGGGGCAGCCGCTACATTCGCATCGGGGGAGGGCTGCGCCTGTATGACATGCGGGAAGTCATTCACATCACTTTGCGGCGCAGGGGATGGATTTGCGGGCACAGCGGGGGCGGGAGATGGAGCGGGTTGGGGAGAGGCTGTTTTTATGTTCTGAGGTTCGTAAGAAGGACCTTGAAATTCTCTTTGACCCAATGTTTTTGGAATAACATTATCGTAGCTCAAAGCAGAGTTAACGTGCTCTTGAACAGCGGGAACGCCTTGAACATTTTTACCGTCAATGCTCATGCCTTCAAAATTATGAAGCCAAGATTTCGCCGAATCTTCCACATTTTCTGCTTTTTTTAAGTTATCTATTGCGTGAGAGTAAGGCCCCTCTAATTCGTGATCTAAGAACCCAACATTTGCTTCATAGCTAGATGGATCAAGCCCGTTGGATTTAACATAATTCTCAAAATTTGTTCTTCTCGGGCCAGTCCATTGGGCATATCCCCAACCCGAACCCGTTCCAGACCTACCCACTTCTTGCATGGTCTGAAAATGCCCGCTTTCATAACCCATAACACCAACGGCCCCTACCGCTTGGTCCCTAGATAGGCCGTATTTTTCCATTAAATGCTGCGCTAGCTTACTGGCAACGCCCGTTGAATAATCATTCAAACTTCCAAAAGACCCTTTTGTTGTGGGTTGCGTGTCAGTTTGCCCCTGAACCGCACTGCCGGCGGCAGGGGCGGGCGTCGGGTTACTCGGCCCGAAGATGTCTTCTTTCCCGGTTTTGTAGACGCCTTCCGCGCCCTTGGCCGCATCGACGACTTGCTGTGCAGCCGTTCCGATTTGCGGAGGCGGGGCCTGCCGCTGAGGAGCCGCTGTCATCAGTTCGGGAGGACGAGACGGCGGCAGGGGAATGTCACGGGACGGCTTGGCGACAGGCCGATACATCTGCCGCTGATTTGCAGCCGTCCGCTGCATTTGTTCGATGAGTTGACCAAGCGGATCGCCGCCGCCGTCAGCATAGCCAATCCGGCCACCGGAGGCCCGAGCAACCCTTAGCGCATGGTCCACGACATCACCGCCCCGTGCATACCGCCGTTTGATCTGGATGCGTTTGGGATCGAACACGACGAAGTTGCGAGTCGGCTTGCCTGTGTTCGGGTCGCGGGAACCAGCGTCAAGGTACTTGATGCCGGGGATGCCGGCGGCGGAAAGTTTATTAGACAATTCTACGGGAGACGCTCTATCCGTTCCGACAATGTTTCCTGCATGCACGGGATCGTTGTAAGCGCGTCTTAACACCGAACCCAAAGGTTCGATCTCATTTAGTCTTCCAGCAAATGCTTTCTGCACCACAGGATGCTGTTCCGCTAACGGCTTATCCCAATCCAGAAAATGATCGGGATTCGCGTGGACGCGAACGTGATACATGTGGCCGGGATTATCATTGAATTTTATTTTTCCGGAGTTGGCAGCATCTTGAAGTTCATCAATCCAATCTTCGCCCTCTTCACCACGTCGCCTATCTTTAAGAACGTCTATCAACTCTGATTTGCTTAGTTTTTTATCGTAATCGGATGCAATATTTCTTAAATTTTTTTCCGCTTCATCTGAAAGTCCGTGTGGGATTTCAAACGTGGGTACGCTCAAGGCATCTCTATAAGATTTTGCTATACTTTCTTTTTGCGCAAAATAATGCTTATGCCCGTAATCCTGCGTGCCTTCGCCCGTATCAATCGCGCGGTCCTGAAAGCCCTCTTCGCCGATATAATGCGGCGAACCGTGGTAGGCGTCAAAGCCCGTCTCGTCGGCGGGTTGATGCTCAATGGACGGATCGCCACCAGTTGCCAGCGCTACGCGGTCCTGCGGATGCGGTGCAATCGCCCGGCCAATGCCCTTGGCGACGTTGACGGCGTTCTGGATGACGTTGCCGCCGGAGGGCGAAGCAGCGCGAGGCAGGGCTACATTGCCGCCGGAGGCTTTAGTAATATCGGGATTGGCGGGATCAAAATTTCCGTTGTTGCCTGTTGCCGACTTTATTTGATTAGGACTAAAAGCAACAAAATGCGTGTGTTTTTTTCCAGTGTCTATAAATGATTTTGTTTTATCACTCCAAATTCTATAAGGCCGACGAAACACGACGCCGTCGTATCCTTCCGACATTGCATTATGCATAGCGTCTTCGTCTTTTTCTCCGCCAAACCTGTCCCAAAATTCTCCAGGGGTTTTTGGAATAAATGGATTTCTTAAATTCATATATATTGGCATGATCTTTTGTGACCCTCGATGAGTTCCGGCATATCCAGATGCTTCATCAGAAAGGTCAGTAGCGTATATCCCCGGCCCGAATTCTCCAGTCGGACTTTTTTTGAATTTTGAAAAATCGTAAGATGTTCCGTGATAAATAAGTTTTGGATTGCCTTTCTTATCTTTCAATAGCGGATGAGCGCCATGATGCCAATCAGATAGATTTTTTTCTCGACTGGGATCACCGGGCGGGATAAACGCATCTCCTCCCGATGCCTTGGCAATCCGCAAAGCCCTGCGCGCGTCTTTCGCCGGATTACGCATTGCCGGATTCTCCGCTTTGTTCAGCCGACTTAACAATAGGCTCAGCAACAGGAGCCATATTTGGATGCAAGAGCACTTCCTTCGCTAACTGAAGGAGTTCCAGCTTCTCCCGGCTGTGCCGATCTTCCTGCGCGTTGGCATCGGTAAGCGCGATCTCGCCGCGCTTCATTTCGACTTGCTTCGCACGAGTCTGCGCATCGAGCATCGTTGCCCGCGCCTTGACCATATCAATTGTATTGTCCTCGGGCCGCATATGTTTTTGTGTATCCATTTGTAGCCGCGCGCCCATCTCGGCGGCTTTGGCCTGAATTTCCATCGCCTTCGCCTTGGCGAGTTCGGCTTTGGTTTGCGCGTCGAGCATCTTGGCGTCGGCCATTTTCGTTTTGGCCTGACTTTCCGCCTGCATCTTCTGCATCTCGGGCGGGGGCGCGGCTTGCGCATTCGGCGGGGCCATGAACTGCTCGGGATTGCTGAACCCCAACGCCTTGATGACGGCGCTATCAATCGCAATCGGATCGTACATGGTCGGCGATGCCGCTTGCAATTGTTTCAAAGCCGCCAGTTTCATCAAGCGTTGCACCTGACTGGCCGTGTTCGGATCGGCCTGCGGCGTCAATTCGCAGTCCTCAAGGGCCTGAAGGAACGTTTGTTCGTCCCACTGATAGGCGGGCTTGCCATTGCGCTGCCAAAACGATTGCGGGTTCTCGCGGAAACATTCGACCAATAGCCGAAACTCTTCGGCCTGAGCGGCGTGCATACGCTTGTGAACGCTGTTCATCACTTTGGTCGCTTGGTCGATCAAGGCCAGTGTCGTGCCCACTGGCGCATTCTGCACGCCCTCGCCGACCGCCTGTTCAGCCGTTCCGCCCACGCGCATCCCTGTCTGCGCCATGTTCTCGACCAGCTCCATCAGCGCTTGGCTAGGCTCTTTGTAGGGCAGCGGCATGATCGCTTGATTGATTGGCAGGCCGCCAGTCTTGACCAGAGCCCCGCCGCCCGGAGGCACGCGGAAGATGTTCGTATTCTGCCTCGCGCCCGTGTCGGCGATCAGAAAACCGGGGAAACAGGCGTACATACCTGCATCTAGGAGTTCCCGCCACGCCGCAGTGACGGCATTAGTAGTGTTTCCAAGTATATGGAGAAGGCCAATATCATAAAAGCCCATGCCGGGAACAAAAGTATACTTGACAAAGGTGGTTTTGGCGTCTGGTAGTTCATTATCCTCATCTTCCGTATAGTTGCGGACAATGGACAAAATGCGGCGAGACGATACGTCAATCGTCACCCTATAAGGAATTTCAAGTCCCGTCTCCTTGCCATTATACCTGTGCTCAAATCCCTTAATGTCCAATTCGCAATAGATTTCATATATTTCGCGGTCGCGGTCGTCGGGCCGCATGGTGCCGGCAGAGAGGCCCTGCTGCTGATTCTTTTCCAGTTGAACCGCGTCGTACTTTGGCGCGAGCGGGGTTGCCAGATCCGTATCGCGATAGACGCCTAGGATTTGCAGTCGCTTGACCACGCTGGGGCGCATGTAGGTGCGATGCGTAATGCGCTTGGCGTTTCGAAGATCGGTCGTCGAGTTGTTAACGATCAGGTCGTCCGCATCGACGCTTTCAGACACGGGCCGATTACGAAGCGGGCAGAAATAGACCTTTTTGAACGCCGTCCCGCCAAAGCCGAGCATGAACAGCATCCGATCAGTGTCGGGATAGTATTCGCTAGCCGTTGCGGTCAGGTAATGGTTCAGATCCTTTTCCAGCGCGTTGGCGAGCGTGTCTTCGTTCAGATTGGCGCTGTTGTTATCATTGCGGATCTTGACCGGCCCATCGGTCGGCAGCAATTCGGCGCGGGCGTTAGCCTGAAAACGCAATACCGCTTCCTGCAACAGCGGATGGCGGACCTTGGACATGCCTTCGACCGGAGCGCCGTCCGCCGCGCCTTGGATGCCGGGAACCTCCATTTTGAGGCCCAGCAAGCGAATACCCTGAGCGCGTTCCTGTACCCATTCCTCGCGCGACCGCAGATCCTCCTCGACGCCGCGAAGGAGATCGTCGGAGATTCGGCCAAGCTCCATCTCGTCAATGTCGTCAACGAGATTGTCATAAAATCCCTTGGGATGCTTGTTTTCGGGCTCGACTAGCGGCGAACCGTCGAGGCTGACCGTCACGCTGCCGTCGCCGTGCGTGATGCGGATAATTGCGCCCTTGTCGTCGTATTCGGGGATGTCGTCGCCCTGCTGAATCTCCACGTCCTCGGGCTCGGGCATAGGCTGGGCCGGCTGGTCGAGGCGGATATTGGGGACGAGGGGCATAGATTATCCTCTAGGCCGGATACAATGGCGGCGGCTTGCCTCCCCTGTATACCTTATTCCGGTCTATTTCTGCAATACGCTCAATAGAGCGTGTCAAAAGGCCTGCTTCGCGAAGATGACGCAAGCCCTGGGATAGGGAGTCGACCAAATCGTCATGTTTTCCTTTGGGGAATGATGACGTTTGCCGGATGACCATCTCCGACCATTCTTTGTCCGGTGCCCAGATCATGCCTTCGCTGAACAGGTGCTGCACGCTATAAAGCCGCGCCAGCTTGTCCCCGCCCTTGGGATCGACAAGCTGGATGCCGTAATCCTCGATGCTGAACGAGCGGCGCAATTCCTGCGCAAGGCTGATGCCCGCCGCCTTGTTTTCAATAATCAACTTGTCAACTTTGAAAGATTTGCAAGTATTAGATACTTTCTTTAAAAGATCCGGAAACTCTAGACGCTCTTGAAAAGCGTACATTAGCATAACGCTTGGAGCGCCTTCTTCGTATACTCTTTCCATTTGTTGTATTGTGCCGTATCGCGTCATCGTTTTAGTTATTTTGGCTTTAGTGTCAGCCGTAAATACTCCCCATATAGTGAGCGCGCTATAGTCGTTTTCTTGCTTTGTCGTATAGGCCGTGTCGAGACTAGCAAGGATGAAATCCATCGGCGGGAACTCGGCCTCGACCCATAACTGCCACCAATCGTCTTTGATGATGCCGCCGCCTCTGGGAACAGGCTCCTGCTGGAATTGTGACGCTGTGGCGTAAGGCCCCATGGTGCGCTCGTCGCGAGCCACGACCTCTTCAGGAAACCGCTCGGGGAATAGAAGCTCGCCATCTTCCTCGCGAGGATCAATGGTCCCTAGCATAGTCGGGCCAGCGCGGCGCTTATCGTAGCGCATTGGCAGCATAATATGATCATAGCCGAGCTTGATGTCGAGAATCGCGCCCGACACATCATCCTCGTGCAGGCGCTGCATGATGACCACGATTGCGGACGTGAGGGGATTGGTTAGGCGGGTCGGGATGGCTTCGAGAAAATTGCTCACTTCAGCTTGACGTTGGACTTCGGAGATCGCCGAATCAACAGAATGTGGATCGTCACAGTTGGAGACAAGGACCCCATCGCCTTTTCCCACAAAGAAGGTATGATTGTCTTCTACCTCCAAGCAGAAGGTGTTTTCCGCATGACCGATTTGCCGAACGAAAATTGGAAACCGATCCCCGGCTTTGAAGGGTTTTACAGTGTCAGCAATCTCGGCCGCATCCGCAGCGAATTCCGCATCGTCCCCCGTGAAGGGCGAGGAACCCTTACGATTAAAGAAAAAATCATTAAAACCCCGCCAACAAAGGGATATCCCAAATTTAATGCGAACATAAACGGGATCTCCACTCAGTTTTTTGTCCATCAAGTTGTTATGTTGGCTTTCAAAGGCCCCCCGCTTCCGGGACAAGAAGTCAGACACAAAAACGGAAACAGAGGGGATGCCAGACTTGATAACCTTGAATATGGAACTCGGTCGGAAAACATTGCCGACGCCAAGAGGAACGGAACTTTTCCTGTAGGAGAAAAACGTCCGGGAGCCAAAATCAACAGGAAAATTGCAAGAATAATCATTCAAAGTGAAGAAACAACTTACGTTCTCGCCGAAAGATACGGAATTGACCATGGGACTGTTGAGCACATAAGAAACAGAAGACTTTGGGGAGAATTTACTAAAGATATTCCCAAAAGAGATTATTATATTAGAGGTGAGAAATCTGGACAATCTAAAATAACTTCTGAAGACGCTATTTTCATTGGCAAGTCCAAAGAACCGCAACGGGTTTTGGCGCGAAAATACGGCGTCAGCCCTAGGGCCATATGGTCTATCCGCAACGGTCATGCTTGGCAGCACGTGACCGGGATTAAGAGACGCGGCCTCGACCCATCCGGATGAGGTCCAAACTTTGTGATCTGGCGTGCATCTGAATGTTGAACCATCTGATAGCCCGACCTCAACAATCGGGCTACCGGGATTTTCTTTCCAGTTCAAAATTTCTTTCAATTCAACTACGTTACTTCCGGGTAAAGAAGAAAACACTTTTACTTTAATTTTTGACTTTACCATTTCTCCTATTTTTAATTTACCATATTCTGTATGAACAACTTCATCATAAGGAAAACAAAGAACGCGGTCGCCGCGTATGCCGGTCAGCGACGTGATGGCGGTCGCAATGCGAAAGCCGTTCGCTGAATTGACGAAGTTCAGTTTCTCGTTTTGGTCTTTGGCGAGGCTGACCCGGCTGCCCCATAAGCTCTGATACCATTCCGACGTAATGAGTTGGCGCATGCGGCGCGAGTCGCGGGCTGAAAGGTTTTCTACCTTATGCGCGGCGCAAACGTACCGCATATGTGGCATGTTTCGCGGCCCCCATTCCCATGCCGGCCAGAAGACGTTCAAAAGTAGCGACTTCATCGTACCGGGCGGGACGTTGATAAGGAGGCGATTGTATGGCTTCCCGTCAATCTCGACGCCGTTGGTGATCGCCTCCAAATGCTCGCAGATCATGTCTACGTGCCAGTTGTGGACATAGGGCTGGCCGGGTTCGATCTGCGACCATGCCTGCTTTATGAAGTAGGCAAGGCTGCGCTCGCAACGCTGTAGCTCCAGATCGCGGAGAAGGCCAGCCGGGTCGATGTCGATGGGGAGCTTGATCTTACCCATCTACGGCGCTGAACTCGGCCTGAAAGCGGTCTAAGCCCTCGCGGGCGGCGGCATTGTCGTCTTTGGCCTCGATGTCGTAGATGCGGACGTAGTCGTGCGGCTCCTCGCCCCAGACCTCGACCCGATATAGGCCTAGCCCGACCGCGCCCGGCGACCGCATCACGTCAACCACCGCCCTAGCCCTAATCACCGCGCCCTCCTGTCCGGGATCGCCCTAGCATACCGCAAAAAGAAAAGGCGACCAAGAGGCCGCCCGGAAGTCAAATGCAGAGCGTCGCCCACCAGAATTAGTGGGCAGGCCAGAGGATGCACCAAGTCCGGCTGACGCGCAAGACGATTGCGCCATCGTACATGGCTCGCGCCATGGGCAAGTCGGCCTCGGCGGCCCGGCGGTTGAGGTAGACGTTATACAGTAACATTAGACCTGCTTCCAAAGAGATCGCGCCGAACATTTCCCGCGCCTTAATGCGAACCCAGTTGCGAGCTTCGTTCATGGTGTGAAAACGCTCAAGAACGATTTCCTTCGTGTCCTTGTCGTGGATAACGCCGGTCCAGCTTCCGAACTGGTTCTGGTAGGCTTTGATCGTGGCAACGTGAGCAGTCTGCATTTAAATCTCCATCAAGGTCATCATCGACCATGCACCTCTTCTACCCCATTGCATTTTGCGACGCAAACACTTTTTTCGCCTCCCTGCGCTTTTTCGCGTATTCCCGCATTTTCTGCCGGCGTGTCGCCAAACGCTCGTCCGCGTCAGGATAGCGCCGCACGGGCGCGTCAGGGTCGAGCCCATGAGCGAGCCGGTAGGCCCGCCGCTCCCGGTCCCTGCGCTTACGCAGCTGGGTCTCCTTACGCGCGGCGCGCTCTTCGTCCGACACTTGGGCAACTCCGCGAGCGGTCGCAGAGTAATTGACGGCCGACACCGCCGCCTGGACGGTGACGCCGTAACGCTCGGCGACCGCCCTATATGTCGCGCCCTCGTCGATCATGCGGATCGCTTCCGCGTGCCATTTCGCCGGGTGGGTCATGCGTTTGAATTTCTTTCATTATTTAATAGTTGCCTGAATTGGATCAATATCAATGGGATTGAAATAATCCCAGAGTGCGATGTCATAGTAGCTGTTCATGGAATCTCTCCCTCATTTTTATTCCAATCCGCATTGTGTTCTTGAGG
>Ga0316217_10007541_pt1 | contig 10353 bp, 5 predicted proteins | sample 1anoAmetaG_FD_203633 | JGI IMG/M metagenome (GOLD analysis project Ga0316217, IMG submission 203633) | Freshwater microbial communities from Trout Bog Lake, Wisconsin, USA - 1anoA | ecosystem: Environmental > Aquatic > Freshwater > Lake > Hypolimnion/Profundal zone | place: USA: Wisconsin... | reverse complement strand
TGCTCGCCTTGTTAGCAGTAGCAGCCTTTGCCAAATTCGAGAAGAAGGCCTTCCTCGACTTCTAATCCATCATTGACCACGTCAACTCAGTCCAGAAGAGTTGGACTGCAGGACACAACAAATACTTCGATGGAATGGATCTCCAAACCATCAAGGGTCTTATGGGTACTCTCGAAACCCCCCAGAGCTAAAGACTTCCCCTTAAAGACATTGAGCCTTTACAGGACATTCCTGAAGAGTTCTCTTCAGCTGAAGCTTGGCCCAAATGTGAGTCAATTAGAGAAGTCAGAGATCAAAGTACCTGCGGATCATGCTGGGCTTTCGGAGCTGCTGAGACCATGTCTGATCGTATCTGCATCGCCAGCGGACAAACTTTGCAAACTAGAATTTCAGCTGAAGACATCCTCTCTTGCTGCGGAATCACCTGTGGTAACGGATGCAATGGAGGGTACCCATCAGGAGCTTTCAATTTCTGGAAAAACCAAGGAGTCGTCACTGGATGGCTCTACCAAACAACCAACTGGTGCTATCCTTATGCCTTTGCCCCCTGCGACCACCATATTGATGGAAAGTACGGACCCTGCGGAGCCTAAAAACCCACCCCTAAATGCAGCAAATAGTGCGTTAGTGGATACTCCAAGACCTATTCTGGAGATAAAATCCATGCTCAATCAGTTTACAGTGTTCCTTCTCAAGTTGCCAAAATCCAAACTGAGATCTTGACTCACGGACCCGTTGAGGCCGCCTTCACCGTTTACAACGACTTCCTTGCCTACAAAACCGGTGTTTATCACCACACCACAGGCTCAGCCCTCGGAGGTCATGCCATCAAAATCGTTGGATGGGGTGTTGAACAAGGAACTCCTTACTGGTTGGTGGCCAACAGCTGGAACGAGGGATGGGGAGACAATGGTTTCTTCAAAATCAGAAGAGGAAACAACGAATGCGGAATTGAGGGACAAATCGTTGCTGGTATCCCCAAACTCTGATTGTCATAGACTCAAAATAATCATATATCTCAAATATCATTAGTTCATTTGTTTTGTTCAAGTTCTGCAACCAGATGACTTTTTAGGCGGATTTTCGTAGTTTTATTTGTTGCTTTCTTTGAAGATTCTGTCAAAGGTAGTAGAGTTGACGTCGATCCATTTGGGCTGCTTAAGGTGTTGCAGATAGCTATAGAAATATTTTCCCATATAAAACTGATTGAATTTTTAATTAATAAAGCCGATTTCTTATAAAACCTTTCGAAATTCCTGTACTTAGGTCTGTTCCTCCTTTTTATGAGAGTAAACGCAAAGTAAGCGTTCGTTAAATTGGATAAAGCCTTAGATGCGTTCATAAAATTTTTTGACATCAACTGACAGTATTTAAGAGAGCAATACGACAAATGCTCCAAGTTATTGAAAATAATAGCGGCCGATGGTTGTAAAATTGCTAGTGAACCCACTGATTGAGTTGAGTAGATTTATATCTCTCCAAACTTCGCAAATTTCTCTCTAGAAAGGTTGCTTACTTGGCTACTATCTTATAAAAGCTGCTAATTTCAATACGTAGGCTAGGTAGGGCCGTATTATTTGCTTTATTAAAAAGCAGGTCTTTCCCATCCAAAAAGCTTCATCCTGATTGTTAATTTTTGCCAAAATGACTGTTTTGGAGCAGTTTGGCTCAGTAAGAGTGCAGTTGTTGCCTAGAAACTGTAGCATAAGATTGCACTTTTCGAACAAATAGGTCGCAAACTAAGTAAGACCCGCATATTCCGAGACAATTTAACTTTGAAAGAAAAAGTGAATGACTACAGCGCATTTGAGGAGATGGCAAGGAGTAAACCCTTATTTTTTCATGTCATCCAGAAAATATTTGACAGGAGGAACCTCAGCGTTATTTGACTTCAAAAGGGAATCAAGGTCCGAAAATTAAGTAAAGTACTGAGCAGTATTTTTTGTTACGTTGATCTTTTTCAACAACAAAGAAGCACTCTTCATCTGGTGAGCAGTGAATTTTTTCGGCATTCTAATTTCGATTATAAATTCGATACATATCGCATTGTAATAAATAATATCAAAAAAAGCTAGTAACTGATTAGATCTTGTTGAAATCATAATTTAAGGGTAAAGCGGGAGTCAGAGACGACGAATCGGCATTATTGTGTTAGAATCTTGTCGAATTGAAGCATATATTAGGATTCAAGTTTGTCACTTTTTTATGAGAATTCGATTACTGCTTTGGCGTGATTCAGCTTCTGCCTCATGGTTTCGTAAGAAAAGCTGTAGCAATCGAAAGAACTTTGGCACATACGATAGCTCAAGCTCGCTATCAGCATCAAAGACAAATAGCAACACTAAATAGCTAAATATTTACATTCCATAGCTTTTTAACGATTGGATTGTCTTCTTTGAAGCATTAAAACTGTTGATATTCTTCTAGCTTTTTAAACCAATTAGAAGTTTCTTTTGGTAAATCATAAAAGCTGTTTGTAAGTCTTATTTGATCGTATTTCTCAATTTCAACTAAATTCTTATACAAGCCGATTTGAAAGGCTTAAGCCATTTAAAGTAAAGTAGTAAAGTGTTAAACTAAAAAGGTCTAAGCGATTTCTTTGTAAATCTAATCGATAATTGTTATGATTTTGAGTGTTTGGTCCTTCAAAAACATGAAGTAAAGGGACCTTTGATTTGAATCATTTCTTGCGTTTGCCTCAAGCATACTATTGAAGTAGTAAAAAATCTAAATAAAGTACAAAAATATGTCTTTTTCCTTGGACTCTATGGCGATCTTTATGTTTTCCCAAATTTTATCAATAATGTGAAGCTAGAACCCATTTTTATGTATCATGTAGTCCAAGATTTCGAATTTGTCAAGGGAAAAAGGCTAAATTTCTTGATTTGTTGAGACATACTATACAATTCTTTTATCTTTTATCAGTTTGGCTTAAACCCCAGTATGACTCATACACAAATAAATAAGATCCAGGTATAAGTGAAAGTATTACTTACTTAAATCCTTGAACATTATTGCGAGCAAAGAATGATGAGCTTTGTAAAGGGTTTAGCTAGGAATACTTTAAAATTTTTCAGGCAGACTAACCTTCAAGAGCTACACAGCTATCTTTGTTAGTTACTTGTTTGTGCCGTTTTTATCAATTACCAACTCTATCAATTCACACAAAGCATTAAATAATGATAGGCAGATGAACTATCCGGCCAAAAAGATTTGTTTGTGAGCACACAAAACTTACAAAAAGCAATTTAAAGCTCCTAAGCAAGGAATGTCAATGTTTAGGACCTACTGAATCAGCTCAGGGATATTTAGATCTCCTAGGTTATTTTAGGTAATTTATTATTTGTAGCTGAAAATTTCAAAGACTATTTTACTGCATTAGCTCCAAAAAATGTTACAAAGGATGAATTTCAGTAGATTTCTATAGATGCCGAACACATAGTTGTTCTAACTTAAAGACTTATAATCTACTTTGATTGCGTTTCTCAAGGTCAGTAGTTCCCAAAGAAGGGCTTCATCTTTCTTCTAAGGGTCTTAAGCATAATCAATAATGTTGAAGTTTATTGATCCAAAAGAGTTCATCATTTTCTCATAAGGTAAGAAGCATTAGTTATGATAAAAAACTTTTTGTAGGTCAGGAATGATGTTATTCATGAGTTATTTTTATAGCTTTGAGTTATAAATTAGAAGTAGAGTTGTGAGAAACTTCCGATGATAGTCTTCGCGTAAAATTTTGAGGCGATAAGTGATTTACTTGGTAAAATTGAAAGTGCAAAAGCTAAAAGACCTAATTATGATATCACTTATGAGCTTTATCACCATAAATGTTTAGCTAAAGTTTGTTCCTCGAAGTTAAAAGATTGAATCAAGAGCCTTGGTTAAGAGTAAATTTAGTATTTAGTTTGTAGGACCTTTGACTTTGCTGGTCTTATCCAAAAAGAGTTTGAAGATCTGGAGAAAAAGGGAATTTTCTATTTTGTGTTCATTTTTAGAAAGCAATTAACTGAGTTTTACCTCATCATAAACTCCATAAAGTTCAACACTATTCTTTATTAATTCAAGAATTTCATCTTAATTTTCTTAAAACAATGGAATAGAAGCTTCACACTTCCAAATTTATTCTAAAATGATTTCTTTTAGTGTTAATCTTTAGTCTCTTAAAAGGTATTTCTGATTATAACAGTATCCAGAAAGAAAATAGCTTAAGCAAGCACTAATAACTCGAATTTTTCCCATGATGACTTTTTCGTGGTTAAGTTCATAGTTCTCTTGAAAATGTTTGAAGATATGTTGAATCCTTGAATCAACTTGTGAACTTTTGGTTTTCAAGAAAATTCCTTTGCAAAGGATTTATCGCCTGATTGAACATTCTATAACGGCCAGTTTCTTCAAAATAACTTAAGAATTGGCAGTTACGTTACTACTCAACATTTGAGTGTCAATCAAAAGTATTTAGATTTGGTCATTTTGAACCAATTTCGCGGCTAATTCTATGTAGAGACCAACTGCCTACTTTTAGTTTGAGTATATTATGTTGGCCATTGTCTTTGATAAAAACTGCTCCTGAATAAAAGAAAATGTCTGGGAATAGAATGGATCAAAATAGTAAATCTCTGCAAACCAATTTCCTATTTAGAGGAATCCATTCCTGTTTAATGATTGATAGCCAGCCGTAAATGTTGCTTATAGTCGTTTCTTATATGCTTAGAGACTTTTTTTTTGGATGTGATACTTTCTAAGACACTAACTTGAGTCAGCAAACTCAATAAAGTGAGAGTTGAGATGATTGTGAATCTCTTAGAGTGACATTGGAGTTGTTAGAGAGATCATTGATTGTAATAAATATGAATTAGGTAGCCACTTCAAATAAGTGGCGCTTACTAAATACAGTCATTATTTAGATTATTAACAAAATAGGATCAAGATCAATTATCAAAAGTGTTCAAACTTGCTTTTTGTTTGAAACTGAGGCAATTTCTTGGCCCCTGAAAACAAAAGAATCCTATTACACAAAGTTTTATTGCTACCCATGGATACTACTTTCCCCAACGGTTAATAAATACAATTTCAGCTTTTTCGGCTAAATTTACAACAGAAATCTATTCTCAAATTCAACTTACTCAAAGCAAGTTCAACTTAATTAAAATCATATTCCCTTGCAAATTGTATGTCCTAATATCAAAAGGTTTCTATCGTTCCAGCAACTTTTTTACATATAAAATGATAAAAAGCATTGCTTTTGAAGGATTCTTGGTGAAAAAATTGAATCTTTGCTTTTTTGTTTTGTTTCTTTGTTTACCCAATTTTAATAAATCCCAAGAGTAATGTCAGAATGCATTAAATGATGTTTTAACTTTATTAATAGTTTATCTCTGATTCAAAATCTCTTCATTCTAGACAATTTATGGGTTTTGCTTTTAAAACAAACAAGATACTTCTTTAAAATAAATAGAGATGGGAATATTAAGAAAACATAAAGATCAAGGGAATTTAATAATATTTTTCATGAAAAATCAAGTTTAATTGAGTTATATTATCTTCTTAGATATTTGAAATATGTTAGAAATAAAAGGAATCATATTAAAAATAATTTTTTCTCACTTAGAGGTCCTTTCTCGGCCTAGAAAGCAAACTATTTAACTTATTAAAGACTTTTTGGCTAGCTTTCTCCTTCGATTATTACACTGGTATGTTTTTCAATAGCAAGTATTCCACTGAGTCTATCGCTCTCTTCAGATTTTTTCTCGTAATATTCATATTATTCTAGATCAAAGCAAAGTTACATTTAATATTTCCTGTACTGTTGGAAAGTTTTCTGTCGAGCTAAAACTAAGTAACAAGGCTTTTAGTTGCTTTTTATTACTGTGTCTTTGGATTAGTTGATTAAATCTGAGTTTTGGTTTTTGGCAACTCTAAAAGGTTCTCTTCGGAAATTGACCTAAAAAGATTTTTGGAACTGTTGCAGCTTTTAATCCAAATCTGCTTTGTTTATATACGCTTCACAATTTGCTTTACTGTAGCAATTTCGTCTATTTCAACTGAAAATGCCTGATTACTCTAGTGTTGGTCCAGAAAGAGATCAGTTTCGGATTAGATTGAGCTTGTGCGGGAATAAACGGCCTTTTAATACCCTTGCAGCACATATCGAACAAAACTGCTCCACTATTCGTACTAATTGTTGAGACCAAAACTCAGACAAGCCTTTTAAAAGGAAGCTGCGATTTTTCGACAAATGTTGTATAAAGACTAAATATCTCCTTGGTGTGCCATGCGAGTTGAATTGAGGAAGACATAAGTTTTGTTAGTGAATGCTTCCATCAGAAATTCAAGAAAATTGTTAAGACATTCATGCTTAGTTTTGAAGAACTAAGTAGTGATGATCATGCCTATAATCTTTTCAATGAGAGAGTGGTTTATGCTATTCCATCTATTCTGTGACAAACTTGTCTAAATTTAGCAAATGGTACTTGAATAAGCGCTAACAATTAGGGATAATAATGGTCTAATTTCATCTAAAGATCATACTCTCCATGATCTTCTTGGACAAGTAAAAGGTATCTAATGAGATTAAAGAATTAGTATTTGAAGAAAGGAGTTGCTTTGAAGCTTTAGCCATTGGAAAAATTGATGTCATCAACTTTCACACTTTTAATCAAGTTTATTAGGTCTCCAACATTTTTGGCTATCAGGGTCACCACGTTTCTCAGCTCGTTCATTAAGTTCGCATTCTTATTAACTTTGCTTTTGAGCAATAGATAATAAATCTTCACTATTTAAGCTTCAGTTTTAATATTCAGCTAAATTGTCCACTAAAAATCCCATTTCTACATGTGAGAAAACTACTATCTTTAAGTATAAAGTCTCTTTAAGCGATTTATCACGCCTTTCACTATCTGGGACTTAATTATTGCGGAAACAAAAGCAAAGACTGTTCGATTTCTATCTTTCGTGATATTATCAGCAACTTCTTTAACCATATTGCATATGTTTTCGATATGTTGATCTGAGATCTATTAAAAAGTTATTATAGAGTGTTAGCTGTTCAATTTGGACATAGTTATTACTGCAGATTGACAGAGTTTATGCAACAAATTCAATGAAAATTTCCACTATTGCTCTTCCAAAGACACTAATACTAGTTTGAAAAGACACTTAAAAATAGGCTCATAATGAGAGTATTTTATGAGTTTTTTGACTAGTTCTTTGTGGAAATGGAAGATCAGGCAACTTGAGCACTATTTTTTGTACTTTATCTCAAAGTAGTCATATATCTAAATGCAAAATGCATTACTCTTGAAGAAGCACTGAATTAGTATATTACAAAAGGAATAAAAACCTAAGTAATATAGCCTAGAGAGGCTTTGTGCTAATCTTTGTTTATAGTTCTATCCTCAAGAAAGTTAAACCATTGGTCCAAGCAGATCTTTTGAGGGTCGATAACTTCTTTTCTTCCTTCTCCCTAGCTTAGCGAATCAAAGCTTTCTGATACTTTGCTGTTTTCTTATAAAGCTATAAACAAAAATTAGTAAAACTACCTGTTTTCTTTGGTAAACTCAGCGATGTACCTGATATAACGAAGTCCTTCTACTTGACTCAGCTTATACTTTTAGAGCATGCGATGCGGCTACAGCAAAAAGGCTATCATATCTTGAACTAACTCAGTGTGTTTGAAGATTCTAAATAGGTCAAATTCTACTATTCAATCAATTTCGTCTGCTCTCTTACAAAAGGATACCTTGCGATCATTGAGACAAAGGAAGCAAGTGACACCTCGTGAATTTCTATAAACTAGCGAAGTATTTTATCAATCTCGTGCAATTCCTAGGTATTATAGCCAAAAGTGGTTTAACGAGCACGGTTCCTCTATGAAGGAGACTCAAAGTCTTCATTATCTTTCATTTTATAGTTAATTACAATTAATATACAGTCAACCTTTTTCAATTTATCTCAAATCCATAAAGAAACCAACCCTTTCAACCAAAATATTGCTGCCTTATAAAAGGGATGTTTGGTTCCAAAGATGCAGTTTCAGGCCACTTTTCATAGGAGTTCAATATAAATTTAATGAAGATTTGGTTTTTTAAATTTGAATCATTCTGAAATAACTGAGTTTGCCAAGCTGATTATAATTCAATTTGATTCAATGGCCACAAGGGGAAAACCAGGAGTGAAAGGTCCTTCCAAAAAGAAAATTTAACGTCCAGGCCTCACTGAAGACTAGATTGAAGAGCTCAGAGAAGCCTTTAACCTTTTTGATACCTAAGCTACTGGAAAAATAGATCCAAGATAACTTAAATCTGCCATGCAAAGTCTTGGATTTGAGTCAAAAAACCCCACTATCTTCAACATGATTGCTGACCTTTAGTCCTTGGGAAGAGAAGTCGATTTTGAGGAATTTTTGGATGGAATTACCTCTAAATTAGGTGACAAAGAATCAAGGGTACAAATTTTCTGATATAGAATGGAATTAATAAGATATTTGATTTATTTGATGACGATCACACTGGGCTCATCAACTCCAACAACATCCGGAGAGTAGCCAAAGAGTTGGGAGAGACTATGAACGTGCAGGAATTGGAATAAATGTTGCAAAGGGCAGCTAGCAATGGCAGATAAATCTCAAGAGAAGACTTTTATAACATAATGACCAAGAAAACCTTTTGATTGCTCTTCATTCTGTTGTTTAGTGCTTCGGAGGTTATTTGAGCACTCAATCCTATATTTGCAATAAATAGTACAACTGATATTAGCGTTGAAGAACAGCATTTTTCCTTTTTTATTACTTAATCTCTAAAAAACGTTAAAAGCTGTCTAGTGGAAGAGCAAGGTTTTATCTTTTTTAAGAGATAGGGAAGGATGTTTTATGGCACATTTACCACTTATTCCTTATATTAATTATTATTTGAGTAATGAGGAATTGGAACGATTAGACATCCTAAAGCCCCGTTCTACTGGTATGCATTTACAATCAATTTGGGAATGTAATAACCCATGACTACCTCTATCAGCTGTTCTGTCCCTACGGAACAATCGTGAAAATCCTGATCTTTTAGAAGGCAAAAGTTTGGAAGACATTTGTGTAATACGAGGAAGTTGATTCGGCAGAAAAAGCCCTTGTTCATCTTAACAATAAAATTATCTTCTAGGACGGAAGTAAAATGAACATCTTCCGTTCCAAACTAAAGCATGTCACTTTCCACAACGATAATCTTGGAGGAGTCAACTATCAGCAACTCAATGATCAACAGTTTTAGACAGAAGAACAGCCCTCCAACAGAAAAAGAAGAAGCACTTTACAAGACTATACAGCACCCTTCTATATTGCGTAGCCAATAGCTTAAACTTACTACAATTTCACTGAGAAATAAACAAGCTTGGGCTCCACTTCTGATAAGTTCAAATCCTAATCTCTTTCTGCGAAAAAATCTCACTAAAGTAGTTCATTCAACAATTTCATGGATGTTGACTAACAATTCAGATAGCTTGCCCTATAAAGCACTTAGTTCAGAGAATGGTAAGAGGCAATATAGATAAATCGAAGAAAATCAAAAACTTTGGTGAATCCTAACTCTTAACAATTCTTGATAGAGAATTGCCCTTCAAAAGTCCTCTTTGTTCGATCTTTGCCAGAGAATTATGACCATGACTGCCTTTATAACATCTTTTCTAATTTCGGCCGAGTTAGCAAAGTAATTTACATTAAGGAAAAAAGTAGCGCCCTAGTGGAATTTGAAGCATTACTCTCAGCTATTCAAGCAAAAGATTAAATTAACTATGCCAAACCCAACTTTAAGGTTTTTTACTCACATTATGAGAGCTTGGTACTGAAAAAGATAAGTGAAGACGAATAATAGCATTAGTACAAAAGTTAAGGCTTAGGAAGACTATCCAACTGCAATCCACCCTCTGAAATCTTGTACTTGACTCTTGTTCATCCCAAAATGGAAGGTGAAATCAGGCAGCTCTGTGAAAGCATTGGATGTCCTGTATATGATATGGAGTGGAAACAAAACAACAAAGACAAATGGATGTGTCTTGTGGAGTTTGGCTGCTTAAATGATAGTATGTACGTTATGGGAAAGCTGCAAGGTAAGGAGATAGCTGGAGGGAAGAAACTTAGGCTGTCTTTTACTCGATCTCGGATGAAAAAATACCAAAGTCCCAACAGTAACAAATTTAATGATCCATTTTCTTGAGTCTTCATCTTGCCATCTTTTTTCAACTAATAACAAATTATTTAAGTTGGCATTTCAAAAATAAACTTAAAATATAATATTAACGGATGTATAAATTCAAATTTGATCCTCCTCAATAACACCGCAGATCCTTGCAGCAGCCTAAATCAGAGCACAT
>Ga0316217_10007540_pt1 | contig 10354 bp, 2 predicted proteins | sample 1anoAmetaG_FD_203633 | JGI IMG/M metagenome (GOLD analysis project Ga0316217, IMG submission 203633) | Freshwater microbial communities from Trout Bog Lake, Wisconsin, USA - 1anoA | ecosystem: Environmental > Aquatic > Freshwater > Lake > Hypolimnion/Profundal zone | place: USA: Wisconsin... | reverse complement strand
CGCTGGTTCTTGAGGCGGCCTCGGCTACTACGGCCGGAGCTTACACCTTCAGTAACAATGGCACCGGCACGCAGCTACTCAATCTCGGCGGGCCCATTTCAGGCGGAAGCACCAGTGCCGCGGTCACTATGACCTTAAGCGGCACCAACACCGGTAATAACACCATCAGCGGCGTTATTTCCAATGGAGCTGCAACTGGTGGCTTGGCCGTCACCCAATCCGGCACCGGCACGTGGATTCTCTCCGGCGCCAACACCTACACCGGTGCAACCACCGTCAGCAACGGAACCCTCGCCATCACCGGCGCGCTCGGCAATACAGCGGTTACCGTGAACAGCGGCGTTCTGCAACTCAACGCCGGCTCCGCGATGAGTCAAAACACCCTCATCGTCAACGGTGGCAGCGTAACCGAAAACGCCACCAACTCCCTCAGCGGCACGATGGCGCTCACCATGCAGGGACCCTATGCCGGCGGCACTGTGACTCTGTCGAGCCCGAATAATTATACGGGTGCCACTAACGTCAACAACGGCATCCTCACCTTGACCGCCGCCGGAGCCACGGGCACCAGCGTCGTGACGGTAAACGGCGGCAGCGCCATACTGCAATTGAACGCCGCCTCGGCGATCACCCAGGGCACCATCACCGTCAACGGGTTCGGTAAGGTTACCGAAAACACCGACAACGCCTTGTCTGGTACCGCCGCCCTTACTCTGACCTACGGCACCGCCAGTCTTACCAACGCCAACAACTACACCGGAACCACCACTGTCAACAACAACTGTACCTTGACCGTCAGCGGCAAGCTGGGCAATACGCCCGTCAATGTCGGCGGCACTTTGCAGTTAAACGGCCCATCGGCCATCAGCCAGAACGTTCTGACGTTGACCGGCACCGGCGCGGTCGTCACAGAGAACACCGATAACGCGATCAGTGGCAACACCACGGTTGTTATGAATTACGGATCGATGACCCTCTCCAACGCCAATAACTACACTGGAGCCACCACGCTCAACAGCGGAACCCTTACGTTGAGCGCCTCGGGCGCCATCGGCAAGAGCAGCAGCGTGACCGTAGGAAATGGCACCCTGCAACTGAACGCGCCTTCGGCCATCAGCCAGAACAACCTGCTGATTCAGAACGGAACGGTCACCGAAAGCGTCGCCAACGCGCTCAGCGGCACGATGAGCCTGACTACGAGCTACGGCTCGCCGTCAGTCACCCTTTCTGCCGCCAACACCTACACCGGAGCCACCAATCTCAGCAACGGCACCATCACGTTGAACGCCGCCGGAGCCATCGGCAACAGTCTGGTCACCGTCAGCGGCGCCACCCTCGTCTTGGGCAACGCCGCGGCGATCGGCACCAACCCCGTCACCTTCACCAGCGGAAACCTGCAGAGCAACATCGTCCTTACTGGTGCCAACAAGGTCACTAATAATCTCGTCTGCACGGGTAATATCACCATCAATGGCACAAACGCTCTAGAAATCGGCGGAACCTTCACGAACTCCGGCGGCGACCGCACGCTGAATTTCAGCGACAGCGGCGGCGTCACCGTCTCGGGCAATGTTTACCTCTCTGAAACTTCCAACGTCAGCCGCACCCTATATCTTGGTGGCACCGGCAATGCTCTCATCAGCGGCTCGATCGCCAACGCGCCCCCCGGCGTAGGCGCGATGTCTAACTTGAATTACCAAGGCACGGGCTCCGTCACCCTTGCCGGCTCCAACACCTATAATGGCACCACGACGGTATCCAGCGGCACACTCATCCTCGGCAATGCCAACGCCTTGGGCAAGACCTTCGGCGCCGCGGGAGGGCCCAATTGGCCCACCTTGGTCGTCAACAATGGATCCGCCACCGCTGGTACGCTCGATCTGCACGGCTTTAGCCCCAACGCCAACAGCTTGGCCGGCAGCACCGGCACGGTCGCCGGCCAGATTGTCAATAACGCCAGCGGAACGAATGTAACATTAACGATTGGTAACCCGGGCAGCGCCTCCTCGTACTCCTACTATGGCAACATCCTCAACAACAACAATTCCGGCACCGGCACGATCGCTCTTACCAAGGCAGGCACGACCACCGAAACATTGGCCGGTCTCAATACCTACACCGGCGCCACGACGATTAACGCTGGCACCCTGATTGAAGACCTCAGCGTATTTGCCTCGGCGGGAATCTCGTCGAGTTCCAATCTCCTATTGAACGGGGGCACTTTGAGTCTCAAAGGCCACGCCGGCTCTGTCAATTCCCAGACCTTTAGCGGCGTTAGCTACGCCGGGGGCATCATCCTGCTCAACGACAACACGGGTACCTCGACAACCCTGACGGCCAATACGCTCGCCCGAAGCGGCCGGGGAACTTTGATTGTGGGGGCCGGCAGTACGACATCGCTGGGCTCGACGGAGTTTATGAAAGTCGCCACAAACGCCCCCAGCGTCGCCAATGCTGGTATTGTCAATGGCATGGTCAACCCCAGCATCGTTAGCCAAGGTACGACGACCGCCAAACTGGGCGACTTCCTGACCTATGACAGCACCAATGGGTTTATCGCGGCGACTGCCGCTTACACGCCCTTCAACGCCGGCGGCACTTATACGCCCACGTCTACCCAGATCGCCAATGTCACGGCAACGGGTACACTTGCGGCCAACGGCACGGCCTACGCCCTGCTGGTGGGCAACGGCGCCGCCGCCGTGACCGCCACACTGGCCGGCACGTTTAACGTCGGCGACAACACCAGCGGTCACCAGGCAGGCCTTATCATCAACGCCAACACGACGCCCAATAACAACACCACCATCACCGGCGGCACCTTGAACTTCGGGGCCTCTGAAGGCGTGATCAGCAACTTCGATCCCAATAACAAAACCAACAGCCTTAATTCACCCATCGCTGGCACGGGCGGGGTCACCTTGGCTCTGGGGTCAACTACTCTGAGCATAGGTACGGCCGCCAGCACCTTCACCGGCGGCTTGACCATCAACAATGGAACCCTCCGATACGGCTCTGCGGATAACGGCACGTCGACGGGCCCGCTGGGGAATATCGCTAACATCATTACCCTTAATGGCGGCACGTTATTCGACTACGCCGGCGATTCGGTCCTTGCCAATTCCCAGCATGCAATTGTTCTCAATGCCGGTGGCGGCACCTTCAACGGCAATAACCGCAGCACCAGTTTCGCGGGCAATATCTCGGGCGTCGGTGCTCTCACTATCAACATCACCAACGCTGCCTTTATGACGTTCAGCGGAAACAATACTTACTCCGGCGGAACGAACCTGGTGCAAGGCACCTTGAGCATCGCCACCGATGCCAACATTGGCGGACCCACCGCTCCCATCGCCTTCCAGGGCGGAAATATCGAGGTCACCGGAACCACGTTGACCAGCTTTGGCAGCCACCCGGTTGCCCTGTCCACCGGCAACACCTCTATGATCATTGACATTGCCAATGCGGCCAACACGTTTACCCTCAGTCAGTCCCTAGTGATGGCGCTCAACGCCGGCGGCACGGCCTTCAGCAAGACCGGTGCGGGAACCCTCGCGCTCACCGCCGCCAACACCCAATACAACATAGGGGGAGGTGATACGACCGACATCAATGGCGGCGTGCTGAAAGTCGATGCCAGCCAGGGCGGCTCGCTGAGCTTTAATAGCGCCACCTCGAGCAAGATGGGCTTCGGCGGCGGCACCCTGTGGTACCTGGGCAATAGCACCGGCGCGTCCACCCAGACTATCGGCAATATCATCGGCAACTCGGGTGGCGGCACGATCCTGGTGGATAATAACAGCGGTTCAGGAACGACAACGGTCAATTTGGGCGCGCTCACCACCTTCAGCACCGGCAGTGCTCTTAACCTAAAAACCGCCAACGCCGGCACCGGCGCGGCTGTCATCACCACCACTTCGACCAACGACGCCACGGGCATTGTTGGCATGGGCAGGGTCGTCTTTAATGGCACCGATTGGGCCGCGGCCACCGCGGGAACGATCAACGCCTATAGCGGCTATACCGTGCTGCCTGCAAGCGGCGCCACCAGTACTCTCAATTACAGCCAAGCCGATAGTGCCTCGGTGTCTGCCAGCCAAACCGTCAATACCCTAAAGATCACTACCTCGACGAGCGGCGGCTCACTGGCCATCGGCAGCGGTCAGACTCTGACTGTCAATAATGGCGGCTTGCTCTTTACTGGCGCCAATGATTATTCCATTACCGGCGGAGCATTGGCTACCAATGTATCCACCAATGCGACCGATTTGGTGGTCAACCAGTTCGGGTCCGGCAAACTCACCATCGGTTCGGTCATCCAGAATGCAGCCGTTCCTACTTCTGTCACAGGAAACGCTACGAATGGCAGCAGCACCATTACAAGTATGACCAGCACCGCAAATCTGGCACCGGGTTACACCGTTACCATCGGTGGCACCAACTATACGATCTCCAGCGTCAATAGCGCGACCCAGATCACTCTGACTGCAAACTTCACCGGCACTACCAGCACCGGCGCAGCCCTGAGTTTCACCAGCCTCAATCAGTTGACCAAGGCCGGGCCCGGAACCCTGATTCTCACCAACGCCAACACCTACACCGGCCAGACCTACGTCATCGGCGGCGTCTTGAGCGTCGGCACCAATGCCGAACTGGGAGGCTCGGGCACGGCCCAGCTCAATCTCAACGGTGGAACCCTTCAAACCACTGCCACCTTCTCGACGGCACGCAATGTGCAGTTCGGCGGGAGCGGCGGCGCCTTTGACGTCGCCGACGGCACCATCCTCACCGTGACCGGCAGCATCAGCGCCGCCCTCAGCACGGGCAATGGCTTTGGTGCTGGCGGCCTAACTTTGAATAGTACCAGTGGCGCCAACGGCGGCATCCTGGTGCTCAGCGCCGGCAACGTCTTTGGCGGCGGTATCACCATCAATAACGGCACCCTCCGGCTCAATGCCTCAGCGGCCATCAACGCTGGCGGCGTCAATAATATCATCTTTGGTTCCAGCACCACCACGGGCGTCCTGCAACTTAACAGCATCAGTCCCACCATCAACGGCCTGGCCGGCCCCGCCGGCGCCGCGGTAGAAAACGGCAACAGCAGCAACACCGCCGTGACCCTGACGGTCAACATGGGCGATAATGAGACGTTCGCCGGCACCCTGCGGGATGGAACGGTCTCCGCCGGGAAGGGCCTCTCCATCATCAAGGGCGGCAGCGGAACCTGGACGGTCAGCGGCACCAATACCTATACCGGAAAAACCTCCCTCTTCAATGGCATCCTGGCCTTGGGCAGCAGTGGCGCCTTGACCTCGACCCTGACCAGCACCACCACCAATAACATTACCTTCGGCTCCGATACCGTCACAAGCACCTTTGGTGGCACCCTGCAATTCAGCTCGGCCAACAACCTCGATTACTCGGCTCGTATCAAAAACAGTTCCGCTCCGATGGCTCTTGATACCAACGGCCAGAGCGTCACCTTCACCACTCCCTTGGCCAGCACCAACACCGGCGGCTTGAACAAACTCGGCACCGGCACTCTCACCCTGGCTGCTACAGACGGTTATGCCGGTGGCACCACTGTTAACGCCGGCACCCTGGCCATCAGTGCCGATGCATCTCTGGGAACCAGCCCCGCCGTCACGGTTAACAACGGCACCCTGGACTTCACCACGGGCTTTTCCTCCAATCTCAACATCACCCTCGGTTCCGGCAGCCCCGCTCTACAGGTCGATCTCGGCAACCTTGTCCTAAACAACGCCCTGGCCGGCTCGAGCCTCACCAAGACCGGAAATGCCAAGTTGACCTTGGCCTCCGCCAGCAGCTATACCGGACCCACCACCATTAACGCCGGTACCCTGGCCATCAGTGCAGATGCCGCTCTTGGAAGTAACTCATCCCTTACCGTCAATAACGGTACATTAGAACTTACCTCCAACTTCAGTTTCAGCCGAACCGTGAGCCTTGGCACCGGCAGCCCGACTATCCAAATCGACTCGGGCACCCAGACCTTGGCATGGAATGGAACTGGAAGTCTCAGCAAGGCCGGCAGCGGCCAACTGACTCTCGCCACGCTGCCTTCTGCCGTCAGCGTGTCCAACGGCATCCTGCAGCTTACTACGGCCGGTTCTTCCCATACCCTTGAAACCCTCAGCAGCCTGACGATCTCCGGCGGCACCCTGGACCTGACCAACCATGACCTGTTTATCAGCGGCGGGGCCGCCAGCCTCTCGAGCTTGATCAACAACAAGATCACCTCCTCCGGCACCAATCCCACCGCCCTGAGCACCACCACGATCGCCTTGATGAGCGGCAACGAATACATGGCCCTGGGCAAGACCACGCTCGGCAGCGGGCCCACCCTCACCAACGTCAGCGGTGGCGACCTGGTCGGCGTCCTGGCCTACGCCGGCGATGCCAACCTCGATGGCAAGATCTCCGCCGATGACTATCTGGCGTTAAACTTGGGCTACATGTTCCACCTCTCCGGATGGACCCATGGCGACTTTGACCAGGACGGCACCATCGGGGTCGACGACTTTGCGGCTATCGACAATAACCTCGCCCACCAGGGCGTCTCGGTAGCCGATAGCGAAATCGCCCTGCACACCCAGTGGTTTGGTGCGGCCTATACCGATGCGTTCAACGCGTTAAATGCTCCGGCGGCGGTTCCCGAACCGGCCAGCCTGGCCTTGCTGGGCCTGGGCGCTGTGGCTTTGCTCAAACGTCGGCGGTAAGCGGGACACTACCGCTGCGTCATGATGGGCGGTGGCCGCTGGGCTCAAGCGGGCCACCGCCTTTCTTAATGCGCTTTGAAGCAGGGGTTGATTTGGCGGGAATCACAGCGTATGTTGAAGGTTGAGTGGAGTCGTCGCAGCGAGCCGCTACGGCACTGATGGTCTGTGGGACTGGGAAAAGGAAGCCTACATGGGATCCAATGAAATTATCCATCGAGTCCACGACCGCCAACAGGGCAAGTGGGGCGAGGAACTGGCGGACGGGCTGTCGTTGGCAGAAAAACTATCGCGCCGCAAGTTGCTTACCGGAGCGGCCGCGGCTCTGGCGGCGTTGCTGCTGCATCGGCCGACCGGTTTGGCCGCGCAGGTGGCCGCGGGCATGGCCAACGAACGGACGGGCGCTGTGCGGACGGGGCAGTTTGTATTCCCGCGGCTGCAGTTCACGAACGTCGATCCAACCAACAAGCACTGGAACATCAGCCCGATGGGCGATGTCATATTGCGGAAAGAGCTCAAGAAACTCAGCAACGTCAATGTGAGTGATGACCCGAAGATCGTGCGTCTTTCGGCGATGGACGACATGTGCCGGTTCCCGTTTGTCTTCATGACTTCGGGTGGGTCGTTTGAGCTGCCGGCAGAAGAAATCAAGAACATGGGCGAGTACATGGAGCGTGGGGGCTTTGTGTTCGCCGACGACTGCATGTGGGAAGGGGACGGCGACAAAGACCGTTTCTTCCAGAGTTATATGAAACTGATGGGGAAGATTTACCCTGATAATCCGATGCGTGAAATTCCTGTGGACCACGAGATTTTTCACAGCTATTTCGATTTTACCAAGGGCAGTCCGCACATGCAGGGCACGCGTTACCGCACCTCGAACGCGGCGGGGTTATTTGAGCCGGGGACGGGGCGGATCATGACCTATATCTCGCCGGGCGATTTGCACTGCGGGTGGGTTTCGCAGTGGTTTACGCCCGAGCAGAACATGGATGCTATAAAAATGGGGATAAATGTTTTGGTGTATTATTTGAGCCACTAATCGCGCGATGCAAATCAGTTGGGCCGTGGTTTAACGCGCGGCGTGAGGGAGTCGGGTTTCTGGAGGCGGTCGAGTTCCTGCAAATTGCGATTGAAGTTATTGGTCGCGTCATTGAGTTCGCGGAGCAGATCTTTGTCACCGGGGTTGGAGCGGGCGACCATGGCTGCAATATAGGGGCGGACATTCCCAAGGTGAAGGGCGTTGCCTTTGGCAGCCGAGAGTGCGCTGTTTAAGACGGTGCCACGCATGTAGCGGGCCGCTTCGGCGGTAACGGCGGCGAAGTACCAATCGGCGTTAGGCCAGGTGTCGAGGGCTTCGTTAAGGCGTCCGACGGCCGCGAAGGCGCGTTGGCGGGTGCCCGCGGGCCAGATGGGTTCGGCGGCCCCGGCCTGCAGGGTGGCTTGAAGATTCTTAAGTCGTTGGGCGTCGACGGCAGAGATGGGCGGCGCGATGAAGGGGGCGGTTGGCGCAAGGGCCGCGTACGTTTTGAAGGGGTCGGTGAGATCGTCACCGGTGCCGGGCTTGCCATCTTTGCCGTTGGGGCCATAGAGAACGTAGCTGACGGCGTTATTCAGGCCAATGGAATGTCCTTGGACCGAGCGCAGCCCATTGACGACCACGGCGATGCCATAGGCCTGGAACTTGTTGCTCTGGCAATGGCGGAAGGCGTCCATGAAGTAGTAGAGCGCAGGGCGGGGTTGGCCAACGTAGAGGCAAAGGACGGCGCGATGGTACGCGGCGGCCGCATCGTTTCCGAGCGTTGGGAAAGCGGCGGTGAAGGTCTGCTGACGCTGGGCATCGGCAGGGTATCCAATATCATCGAGAGGGTTGGTGAGGTCATCGAGCGTGCCATTCTTGCCATCGGGGCCTGCGGGGCCATAGAGCTGAAACTTGATAAATTGATTGGCGCGTGCCGGATTCTTGTCGAGGCGGGAGAAAAACTCCGCGATGCGTTCGACATTGTAGGTGATGGCGTCGGGCGGCGAGGCGTCGAAGCAGATGTGCGCTTCCTGCAGCGCGGCCTTATAGTCACCGGTGGCGCCGACGAGGTCGACAATGCGCGTCTGGCATTCATACCAGAGATCGGAGACGTTCTCGCCGGCATGAGCGGTAATGACGTGGCGATAGGCCGCCAGGGCGTCGGTGGGATTGTTTTCTGCAGAGAAAGAATTGGCGATCTCAAAGGCGAAGTGTTGCCGGTACGCGGGTTCGGTGTCGGTCTTTTCCCATGCAACGCACAAGGCACGGAGGTCGGAAAACTTCTTAAGTTGCCGGAGAGATTCAAGGATGCGATCATGCGGCCGATGGGATCGTGCGACGTCCGATTGGGGGAACTCATCAATAATTCGCTGAGCGAGGGTTTGAGTCTTGTCCCACTGCCCCATGGACGTGCTGGCTTCACACATGATCCAGAGCACTTCGGCCGCACGCTTGTCGCCTCCGAGCAGGGGAAGCATCTGCTCGCCTTCGGCATAAAGGCGAGGGAATTTCTTATCCTGCTGGGGCGGGCCGGATTGAGGGCTCCACTGAAGAAAGTTCAGAGCGCGATTCCGGGCCCCGATCTGCGCCTCTTTATCGTCACCGGCATGGGCTGCGGCCTGGTGGAGAGCTTCGACGGCTAGCTCAGTCTTGCGAACGTTCCAGAACAGATCGCCCTGGGTCAGATAGATCTGGTAAACGGTTCGTTCGTTATCCTTGAAGGCCGTGAGCATCTGGGTGGTAGTGGCTATCGCGTCGTCGGGTTTCCTGGCACGCTGTTGGAAATCGACGATCTTCTGAAACGCGTTGTAACGCTCCGTGGCGTTCAACTGGCCATCAGCGGCCAGGGGCCGAAGCAATGCCAGGGCGTCGTCAAGCTTGCCGCCATTGAAGGCCGCGTCGGCGCTGCGGATGGTCTCATCGAAGGTCGCCGCCAGGGTCGTCAGTGCCGGCAGGAGGGCGATGGTCCGGAGGGCCGCGGCGAAGATGCCCCGCGAGGCGCAAGTAGCTGGCTTCATGCTCATTTTCCTGTCTGGTCGGTGGGGAGATCTTCGTCCGTGGGGCAGAAATGGAGGTCGTGGAGCAGGAATTCCTGCGGGGCCGAAGAGTTGGATGAAAGAAACATGGCGGCCGTGGTGCCCGGGTCGAATTTACCGGGGTTACGGAGGATGCGGGAGACCGGGATCATGACCCGCTGGAACTGGGTCGTGATCTTGCCCGAGGGCAGAAAGCCCTCCTTGATGATGGCGACGGGATCAGACTTGCTGGAGATTGCGTAAGTGGGGGAGTCCTGGAACTGTATGAGCACGTCGTCGGTGGTTTCGTGGGTGGCCCGGATGCGAAAGGTCAGAGCGTAGCATCCGGAGATGTCGGTAGGCCGGGGAGAAATGATGGACATGCCGGTCGACCACGGACCGGGTTTGGAAGCGATGATGCGGTTCATGGTGCCGTAGGTTTGGTCCCAGGTGTTATCGCCTTTGACATCGCCGGACTCGCGGTTGGGGGGATACCAGGAGTAGGGCAGGCTGCGGGTGCGTTGGCAGATCGTGAGAAGTCCCACGGCGCCGCTGAGCTTGCCGTCGTCGGCGACGGCCGA
>Ga0316217_10007539_pt1 | contig 10354 bp, 6 predicted proteins | sample 1anoAmetaG_FD_203633 | JGI IMG/M metagenome (GOLD analysis project Ga0316217, IMG submission 203633) | Freshwater microbial communities from Trout Bog Lake, Wisconsin, USA - 1anoA | ecosystem: Environmental > Aquatic > Freshwater > Lake > Hypolimnion/Profundal zone | place: USA: Wisconsin... | reverse complement strand
CTGACGGGATTTCTGGAGCCCGGGGCGCACCTCACGAGATATCTGGTCGCCCCGGGCTCCAGAAATCACGGCAGCGAACTGCCGTACGATGGGAGGGACCTGAACGCTTACTAATCATCTTGGTAAGTGCTGATCCCCGTCGCCAACTGGTTGATCTCTCCATAATCGCTCCCATTGGCGTCGGTCCAGTTGACGTCGGGGATAGCGCCATTGGCCGCCACTCCAGGGATGTGGCTCTTCACCTCGGGGTTGAACGTGTAATTGTTCAAGGCATTTGGCACCGTGCCGGTGGACACATTGGAAATATTGTTACCGAAGGCGTCAAGGATGAAGGTGCCCGTTAAGCCAAACCCCGTCGCAGCAGCCAATCGGTTGTTGACATCACATTGCAAGGAGCTCCATTCTTCCGCCTGATTCAAGCGGCCGACGGAATCGTAACCGTAGGTCCTTACCTGGGGAAGAGCCCCAACAGTGCCGATCGTCCAATCTTTCAACCGGGTTCCGGTGGGGTCATGCGTCCACTGGTCCACGGCCCCGCTCAAGTAGACAATCTGGCGGAGATTCGACCATTCGTCATAGTCAATTTCCCGCACAATCGACTGTCCATTGCGCGTCACCAGGTTGATCCGGTTCAGATTGTCATAGCCATAGGTCACCTGGCTTGAGTCCGGGTAGGTGATGGTCTTGAGCCGCCCCTGTTCGTCGTAAGCATAGTTGGTGGCGGCCGGGAAAGACAGCAGACTGGGGGCCATGGACTTCACCACCAAGGTCAGGAACCCGGTCGAGGCGAGGCCCAGACCATCCGTCACGGTGTAGGTGAAGGGATAGGTCCCGGGAGTGGCGAGCGTCCCGCTGATCACCCGACTGGCGGGGTTGAAGGATAACCCGACGGGAAGGCCTGAGACTTGGTAACTCAGCGAGGAACCCGCAGGATCCGAGGCGGCCGGCAGGGTAAAGGTGGCGTAAATTCCCACCCGGAATAAGGGGGTGACGGCCGCCGCCAGGACCGGGCTGGCAGCCGCTACCACGGTCAGGGACCCGGTCGAAGCCAAGCCAAAGCCATCCGTCGCCGTATAGATGAAGGAATAACTTCCGGGGTTGCCAAGCACCCCCTGGATCAGCCGGCTGGACGGGTCAAAGGTCAACCCCGCAGGCAGGCCTAAGACCTGGTAGCTCAGCGCAGAACCATACGGATCGGTGGCGGCCGGCAAAGTGAAGCTGCCGGAGACCCCCACCTGGAACACCGGATGGACGGCCACCCCAAGGACCGGGCTGGACGGCGTCACCGTGGTCAGGGTCAGGGTCACGGTCGAGGCCAAGCCGAAGCCATTGGTCGCAGTGTAGGTGAAGCCAAAGCTCAAAGCTGTGGTGATTGTTCCGCTGAGCACCCGGTTGGTGGTGTCGAAGGTCAAAAAAATGGGAAGGCCAGAGAGTTGATAGCTCAGCGGGGAGCCATTCGGGTCCGTGGCAGCCGGCAGCATGCAACTGCCGGGAATCCCCAGCTGAAACACGGGATTGCTGGCCGCCCCAAGGACGGGGGCGTACGCCGCCACCACGGTCAGGGACCCGGTCGAGGCGAGGCCCAAGGCATCCGTCGCTATATAGGTGAACGTCACATTCCCTGGATTGGCCATCGACCCGCTGACCACCCGGCTGGTGGGGTCGAAGCTCAGCCCCGCGGGAAGCCCAGAGACCTGGTAGCTCAACGGGGAACCATTCGGGTCCGTGGCGGCCGGCAGGGTGAAGCTTCCAGCGACCCCCACCTGAAGCACTGGATGGACGGCTGCCCCAAGGACCGGCGGGTAATGCACCGCAACCGCGGCGGCGGTCACCACGGAGCAAGCGGATTGGCTGCTGTCGGCAACGCTCCTGGCCATGATCGTGTGGCTCCCGCCCCCGGCGGGGGCTGTGTAGGTGACGGTGTTGCCCCCCGCGGCCTTGAAGGCTGCCAGGACACTCAACTGCATCATGGCGGTTGAGGAATTTATGGTTTCACTGTAGCTACCCGCCACCCCAACGATGTTGTAGCACACGGCATCGGCGCCTTCAGTGCCTTCCTGGGCGCCGATCGTGAACCCGCTCGAGGCTTCTGCCAGCGTCCCGTTCCACTCATCGTTGCCCCAGAGGCAGAACAGGAAGTCATTGGCACTCGTGGTGGTCACGGCGCCCGTGGTATGGCTGGTGCCCACGGCCGAATCCACTCGATTGGCATAGGCGTCCAGGACCGTGGCCTGGATGGAGCTCATCCCCTGCACCACCGTGACGAAGATGACATCCGCGTTGGGTTCGGGAGAGGAAATGGTGACCGTCAGGGAGGGGTTGGTGGCCGTGGCGATGGTGTAGAACTGGTAGAGGGTCGCCCCTGCGGTCAGGGAAAAGGCATAGCCACTGCTGCCGGTCCCACCCACCTCCGTGTAGGTATTGCCGGAACTGTCGGAGCAGGTGGTGGTGTCCGGAGAATTGCTGACGATCCAGCCGACACAGACCAGATCCCCAGCAACCGCACTGACCCCGCTCTGGACCTTGCTCAAGGCCGTGTGGTAGGTCTGCCGGACCACCGGCGTGCTGGGTAGGGCCAGAAGGGTCCCCACCGTGGCATTGCCGTTGGCGGTGCCGTCCACCGTCCAGGTGACGGTGTTGTTGGCCGTCCCAGTGACCGTCGCCGTCAAGGGAGTGCTGGCGCCAGGGCTGATGGTGGCAGAGGTGGGACTGACTGTCACCGCCACCCCTGAGGGAACCGTCATAGTGGCGGAAGCGGTTCGGGTGCTATCGGCGGCGCTGGTGGCCACGATCGTGTGGTTCCCGCCCATGGCCGGGGCAGTGTAGGTGACAGTGCTACCCCCCGCGGCCTTGAAGGCCGCCAGCACGCTCAACTGCATCATGCCTGTAGAGGAAGTCATGGTTTCGCAGTAGCTACCCGCCGCCCCAGCGACGTTGTAGCACACGGCGCCGGTGCCTTCAGCGTCTTCCTGGGCTCCAATCGTGAACCCGCTCGCACCTTCCGTGAGCGTCCCATTCCACTCATCGTTGCCCCATAGGCTGAACAGGAAGTCATTGGCGCTCGTGGTGGTCACGGCGCCCGTGGTGTGGCTCGTAGTTACTGCCGAATCGACTCGATTGACATAGGCGTCCAGGACCGTGGCCTGGATGGGGCTCATCCCCTGCACCACCGTGACGAAGATGACATCCGCGTTGGGTTCGGGAGAGGAAATGGTGACCGTCAGGGAGGGGTTGGTGACCGTGGCAATGGTGTAGAACTGATAGAGGGTCGCACCGGCGGTCAGGGAAAAGGCATAGCCGCTGGTGCCGGTCCCACCCACCTCCGTGTAGGTATTGCCGGAACTGTCGGAGCAGGTGGTGGTGTCCGGAGAATTGCTGACGATCCAGCCGACACAGACCAGATCCCCAGCAACCACGCTGACCCCGCTCTGGACCTTGCTCAAGGCCGTATGGTAGGTCTGCCGGACCACCGGCGAACTGGGCTGGACCGCGAGCGTCCCCACCGTGGCGTTGCCGTTGGGGATCCCGTCCACCGTCCAGGTGACGGCGCTGTTGGCCGCCCCGGTGACCGTCGCGGTCAGGGTGGTGCTAGCCCCGGGCCGGAGGGTGGCGGCCGTGGGGCTGAGAGCCACCGTCACCCCGGCGGCGGAGGCCACCAGGGTGACCAGGGGCGGGAACACCCCGGCCCGCAGGATTCTCAGGCACCGTTTGAGCAAGCCACGCGGTTCCACGTTCATTCGATCTCCATCCCACTGTCGATGGGTGAGAAAACCCGGGTTGAAAGCCGGTCCACGGAAGGGCCCAGGCGATGGGCGCTGCCGGGAGGCAGGCTCGCCCCGTTGGTCGCGACCTTCATGGGCAACCTGCGCGGCTCGGACCCCATCACCAAGTCCCCGTCACCGCACTCAGGGTGGTTTCCTGGCTGAGTCGTGCCCCGGGTCCTTTGTATTCGAAGGTCTGGGTCACCTGGTCACCATTCACCGTCCTGCTGGTGCCGGACAGGAAGGGGCCGGTGTAGGTGAAGGCCTCGGTGATGGCGCCATTGGTCTGGGAACGGAGCCGGCCGAGACCGTCGAAGATTCGGGTCCGGACGCGAGGGACCGAAGCCTGGGCGCCTTCCGTGACCGTTTGGGCCAGGTTCGACGCGTTGAATTCGGCAAAGGTTTGGGTACCAGTTTCGGGTGCCACCAGGGTGATCAGGCGCCCCAAGGAGTCGTAGGTGAACGACCTGGACTGGGAGGTCTGATCAGTGGCCGAGGTGAGGGTGACGAGGGTTGGATGGCCCTTGCCGTCATAGGTCGTTTGGGTAACATCCTGATTAGGAGCCGTCACCTTGACCACTTGGCCAAAGGGATCGGTTTCCGTAATGGTCGCGATCACTGGGGAGGCTCCACTCACCGTTCGGGTCACCTGATTGTTGCCATTGGGCAACGCCAGGTAGGAAAAGGAAACCGTCGTCCCGTCGAAATCAGTCTGGGAGGTTGGCCGCCCCAAGAGGTCGTAATGGTTGGAACTGGTGATCATGGTATTGTTAGTGCTGGCCTTGGTGGTCGTTCCCAGCCGTCCATGAACGTCATAGGTGTATTTGATGTAGGTCCCGTCCGGGAGGTCTTTCTTGATCATCCGGCCGAACCCATCCAGGTGGGTGGTGGTTTGCAAGCCTGCCTGAGCCTGTACCACTGTCCAGGGGTCGGGATAGGTCGTGGTGACCGCCGCCGCGCCCTGGGTTGCGGACCTTGTGACACGACCATACAGATCATAAGCAAGGGTGGTCTGAACGCCCTTCTCGTTGGTCAAAAGCGTGGCTCGGCCCCCTGCGTCGGGGTCCAAGGCGGACTTGGAGATGGATGAATTGCCGGAGGACCCGTCCTGGTATTGCGTGATCCAGGAGGAAGGCTGGCCGTTGACGTCGTAGCCGATGGTGACGGTCGCGGGTGAGGCCAGGATGGACCCCTTCTCTTGGTGATAGACATCTAGGATTCGCAACTTGCCGTCGCTGGTGTATTGGGTGATGGCTTTGCCATGCCGGTTCGCGCCACCATTCAGATAGGTGTCCTGGAGTTGCAAGGCGTTTACGGTATCCCAGGTGTTGACGGTGGTGACGGCTCCATCGGGGGTGGCCCCCCAAGGTCCGCCGAAGCGGGTCGTCACCACCTGTTTCACCTGTTAGGTTTCCAGCATCAGAGTCTTGTCGTTGTAGGTCAGTTCCCGGGTTTCATAGTTATAGAAGTCGCCATTCAGCGATACCTGGCTGGAGACCGTTTTCGGTTGGAGACAGGTGGGTGTGTCCTGGTAGGCGTAGGTAACCTTGCGGTCATTCTCAAAACGGCTGGTAGTGGTCACGCTGAAGGGACGGCTGAGGCTCTTGTCCAGACCCCCCCCTGAGGCTCCGACAGCCATTGCCCCCCCGATGGAGGTCGTCGCGTAGGTTGCACTGGACCAGGTTATGCCCGTGCCTGCCTCCACGAGGGAAACGGACTGTAGTACCCCATTGGAGTAGTCGGTCCAGTGATAGTACAGTTCGGCGTAGTTGTATTGGGTGGTGGAATCTGGAGATCCCACGCTTGACCAATACTCCTGATAAGTGGCCGGCCAGGCGTAGTTCACCCCGATGATGGGCAGGGTCCGGCTCCAGATCTTGGTCCGTACCGCCGGAGAAGGTTGGCTGGTGTCCGTTTCCACAGTCTGAGTGACGCCTCTTAAAACATGGGGGTGATATCCTCCGGTCACCTGGAGGTAAGTCTGGTAGCTGAAAGTGGTCAACACAAACCGGGGATCGGTGAGGTTGGCAATCTCGGCGAGGCTGGCCGGATCGTAGCTGATGTGCCAGACCAACGGGGCTGGAGTGGGACCCAGCGATCCGGCTGGGTAGGGGATCGGGGCTGTCCCGGGGGCCGAACCATTCCAAGAAGGTTCCGGGACTTCTGAAGGATCCCCACTGGTCTGGGTGGTAGGCCGCGCCACCAACCCGCCCACGACATCCCGGAAAGTGGGATTGACATTGACATTGGTGCCATAGCCAGTGGGGTTCGGCATGACCATGCTGGCAGGCACTAGGTTTGCGCACCCCGAATAGCCTTGGATCAATGTCACGGGCCCCGCCAGCCCAACCAGGTCCACCCGCGCCAAGTCGTGAATCGAGGTGGTATCGGCCCAATTAGCATAGCGCAGGGTAACCCCCTGGCTCCGCTGGTTCAGAGCGTCCACCCGGACGATGGAAGTGACCCCAGGAGGCAGATTCGCAGTTTGCTGAATCCATTTGAAGGTCACATAGTGACCGAACCGATCGGCCCAAAGAATGGGCACGGCGACATTTTTCCCATCCATCGTCGTCTGCACATAGACGTGCAGTAGGTTTTTGCTGGCCACCACCTCATAGGTCCGGGTGTCCGCAACTGGAAATCCGTCTGGGAGGTAGTTTAGGCTGTTAACGCCATTGGGCAGGGGAAAGGCCGTTCCGCCAGGCACGGTCTGGATGGCCCACAGCATGGATCCGTCCGAAGAAACAGTAAAGGTGGGCGCGGGGATGATTCCGTAGGCGGCCAGAAGGGCATTCCCCCAGGTCCCGGTGGGCGCGGAGAACTCGGTTGCCGAGAATACTTCTCCGGTTTCCAGGGCGAGGTACCGGTAGACCTCCAATTGGGAGGAAGATATGTAGCCAAACCCGCAGGTCCCGGAAATCGGCTGAAGGTATACCGTGTTTGGGTATATCCCGGTGCCTTCCGGTGGTCCCGTATGTCCGGATTGAAAAGCTCCCCCCAAGGATGCATTCATGGTGAAGGCCATCGCGATCGGGATTTCCCCGGGCACCGCGGCGATGGGCAGGGAAACCTGCAGCCCGCCTAACCCGGGGTCGACGGTCCAGCCGGAACTGGCCGGATTGGCCTGGGTCGGACTGGCCAACCGGGTGACCTGGGCGAGCGGATTGTCCTGAGCGGGGAGAAAAAGCGTGAAGGCGCCAAAGACGATCATTCTGAAAAATCGAAACAAATCCATACCAGGCCTCGGGGGGGCGTTGAAATTGAAATATTTGGATTTCCAATCTTTGCCAGAACCTGACCGGCGGTCAATAAGAGATTCAACAATCCGGACTTCCATCCTCAAGATCAGTTTCTGAATGACCCCATTCAAGACCTCATATCAAGCTTCACCTCGCGCACCGCCAGCCTGCCCACCGGCATGGCCCTGCAGCTGCTCTGCGGCATCCCGGGGACGCCCGTGCTGATGCCCAGGCAGAACGAGATCCTCAAGGTCTATCCCGTCACCGCGAAGCCGCGGATGTCGGTGAAGATCACCATCGGCCGCTTTGAGCATGATTCCAGGGGCGTCACCTACCACCTCGGGGCCTCCGTGGCCAACGTCGATCCCGGCACCCCCCTGACCTACACCTGGACCCTCGCCAGGGGCCTCGGCACCTTCCGGGGGCAGAACCCGAAGGTCCATGCCGGGATGGATCTGGAAGGCATCCAGGGGACCCTGACGGTCACGGACGGCCATGGCTTCAGCGTCGACACGCCGTTCGCCACGGCCGGAAACCGCCAGCGGGGAGGTCGCTAGTGTGGGTCGATCGAATCACCGGTATCACCATGTTCCGCCCCTTCGTTACGGAAGGTGCAAGTAAAGAACACGTACGCCGAGAAACGATGATGCTTCGCCACACCTGGACGAATGAAAAGCAGGGGAACGTCCATCCTCCCGGCAAGGTTTTTTGATTCTTGGTTTCTTGGCCACGAGCCCCATGTTTGTACTGGATCGATGGGCCGGGGGAGGGCGTTGCGTACTCGGGATCGAAGCCCGTCGCCGAGAATGGCCGGAAGGGCCGGGGGAGGGAACCTGGATATGTGCCCGTTTCGAGGACGAAGGAAAGTCTCCAACCATGAGTAATCCCCCCGGTCTGCCCGGACCCGCGATCCCTTTTCGCGGAGGCGGAACATGGCAGAAACGAAAGTGGTTTGCGGCATCGACCTGGCCCAGGCTTCCCTGGTCGCCTGCCTGTTGAAGACCGAGCCCGATGAGCGAGCAACCAAGGAATGGCGCAGTTTCGCCATGACCCATGCGGATCTCCAGCAACTCAAGGATTGGCTGGTGGCCGAGGGGTGCCAAAGGGCAGGGATGGAGGCCACGGGTGTCTATTGGAAACCGGTGCACCAAATCCTTGAAGGAACGATGAAGGTGATCGTGGGAAACGCAGCCCACATGAAGGGGCTGAAGGGCCGGAAAACCGACAAGATCGACGCGGAATGGATTGCCCGGAAGGTCCGGGACGACGAGATCATCCCCAGTTTCATTCCAGATGAAGCCGTGCGGGAACTGCGCGGCCTGCATCGACTCCGGTGGAGCGTGATGAAGACCCGGACCCAGATCCGGCTGGCGGTCCAGAAAATGCTCCACGCCGCCGGGATCCCTCTGGCGAACTGCTTCGAGGACCTGTTCGGGGTGTCAGGCATGGGGATCCTCCAGGCCCTGGCTGCTGGCGAACCGGTCCTCGACCGACTGGATGAATTGGTGAAAGGGAAGTCGCGCGACCAACTCGCGCCTATTCGACTGGCCCTGGAAGTCCCGCTGAACGCGACCCAACGATGGGAATTGAAGTTCCAGTTGGACCGTATGGCGCGGGTGGATGAGGATCTGGCCAAAGTGGAACAGGGGATGGAGCCCCGATTGGCCCCTTTCGAGAAAACCCGCCTGGGATTGATAACGACTCCGGGGATCGGACGTGATTCGGCCGGCTTCATCCTGGCGGAGATCGGCACGGATCTGAGCGAGTTCCCGACCGGAGATCATTTTGCCGTTTGGACCGGAACCGGGCCCGGCAACAACCAGGCGGGTGGTTTTTCAAAGCCAGCGAAGACCCGCAAGGGTGGCCGTTATCTCCGCAGCCTCCTGGTGGAGTGTGCCCATGCGGCGTCACGCACCAAGGGGTGTTGGCTTCGGCAGAAGTTCCAGGCCCTGCGCAAGCGCATGCCCCATAACAAGGCACTTGTGGTGATCGCCCACAAGATCGCCTTGATCATCTACCACATCATCAAGGATGGGGCGGTCTACCGTGACCAGGAGGCAGGCTACATCCAGGGCAGGAGCAAGACCACCGCCATGGCCCGGGCCATCAAATTGATCCAGGCCAGGGGAGGCCAGGTCGTACTCCCGGACGGATTCCCTGAGATCCCAATCCGCCCCCGGGGCCGACCACGGAAAAACAGCTTGGTTCCTAAGTTGGCTCCAGCCAGCGCTTAAAATTGCTTTTCAGGGGAGCGCGCCGAGACGCCGAGTTACGCAGAGCACGCTGACGAGAAGCACCGCTTCGAATCCTAGGACACTGAGCGTGCTTCGCTGTTCCAGGCGCCGGCCCACTCCGCCCGGACCCTGCCCGCTGGCGCGGGCCGCGACGCTGGCGCGTCGCGCGGCAGGGGGCGCAGGCCCTTCCGCATGCATGCATGTGGTTGGCCCGCGCCCCCTGCCTTGGACGGGCCCGGGCTTGACGCCTTTGGCAAGTCCCGGTACGGGGAACGTCCACTGGTTTCTGGAATCCCATCGCCAGGAGACCCGGAAAACCCCAGACCTGACAAAGGGCGGCAGGACGTCGAGCCCAGGCCCATCAAGGGAGGGGCCGTCGGGGACCCTCGCGCTTGCGCGAGGAAGCCCCGGCGGACCCGACCGCGCAGGGCGCAGCCCTGCGGGCCACGCAGTGGCCAGGGCCTGGGCGGTGTGGGTCGGCGGCCGAAATCGCGAACCAGGCTCAGCGTCCTAGGATTCGAAGCGGTGCTTCTCGTCAGCGTGCTCTGCGTAACTCGGCGTCTCGGCGTGCTCGGCGTACGAGTTCTTCACCCGAAGTAAACGAGGCCCCGTACCTGCTCGAGACACTCCACCTGGAATGGGTGGAGTGGGTCGAAATGATTCCGCTAATCCGATCGGCCTACACTAGCTGCCGAACCCGAACCCCCCGCCCAGCCGGCTCACCGCCGAACCTTTCCCCCGGAGGGTTGGGCGGCAGGCCGGCCGGATCCGGAATCCGCCATGGATGTTGCGGCCGGGTTCGCACATGATGACGGAGCGGACCCACGGCCCAACCGCCCATGGAACAGGAGGCAGGATGCCAAGCACGGACCTGGCAAGCCGGGAACAGGCGGACCGGCTGGAAATCGACGCCCTCGTCGGCGCGTTCTTCAAGGTCTTCTGCAACAAGGGAGGGGCGCGGCCCGACCTCCTCCATATTTACGATTTGTTCATTCCAGAAGGCCTTATCATCAAGCACGGCGGGAACGGCCCGGAGAGCTTCGACCTGGCCCGGTTCATCGCCCCCCGGGAACGCCTGCTCAGCGACGGCACCCTCACGGAATTCGAAGAGGAGGAAGTC
>Ga0316217_10007538_pt1 | contig 10357 bp, 12 predicted proteins | sample 1anoAmetaG_FD_203633 | JGI IMG/M metagenome (GOLD analysis project Ga0316217, IMG submission 203633) | Freshwater microbial communities from Trout Bog Lake, Wisconsin, USA - 1anoA | ecosystem: Environmental > Aquatic > Freshwater > Lake > Hypolimnion/Profundal zone | place: USA: Wisconsin... | reverse complement strand
ATATAAACTTATCAATCCAATTATCCCAACTTTATCCCAACATCTGATAACTCTTCCTTGTGGTTCTTCGATTAATAGCCAGCTCTTGCCAAACGATCTTTCTTCTGAGTTGTCCAGTAGCTAGATAATACGGGACGCTGCTAAAGATAAACTCAAGAAAATCCAGCGGATGACCCTTAGCATGTTGATAGCGGAGGCCATGCTGCCAACCTAGTGATACAATACACACAACACTTGCGCATGCTGGACGATCATACTCACTTAATATGTAATCATATAACATTTCTTTTATATTGGCCATGGATATTATCTTAGCCAATAGATATCATCTTAGCCAATAGTTATCGCAGGCACCCAACTGCCACCATCCCATCATTTGTCATTCATCTATCACTATTTGACACCACCTGCGAGGGTTGCGTTAGATCCAGCATGAACTATTTAAAGCTGATTGCCCAAACAATATCTCGGCTGGTTCGCAGGGTCGGCCAGATCTGCTGTCCCATTTCTAGCCCAACCTATACCACCCATCTATATGATAAGTTTAGCTGATTGCGGCTGATGGCCTTTTTTGCTTGCCCATCCTATATAATCACCGTGCTCCAAATTTCACTCCGGTTGCCCCCATTCGCCACACCAAATTATCAATGCAATATGCAGTCAATTACATTCTGCCCAGATACCTTACAAACTCATAGGGAGCAGGCCAGTGCAAATGCCAGAATAGGGGCTGCGACCTCATCAGTGATATAGAGGGCATTCGGTTGCAGGTGGGTATGTATCGTTGGGATACAATAGATGAGCTAATTAAATTTGGAGATAAGGATTTCGTGGATAATATTAGCAGATGGACGAGGACAGCTTTGAACTCTACGGCTCGGAATAGCTCTATGGCTCATCTTAGGAAGATTTTGAGAACTAGCTTTAGATGGAGCACCAGGCTGCCTAGGTCGACCAGTCCTCCCAACTCCAGCTCCAGCCCAACTCCCACATCCAGCCCTAGTCTAAGAAGTAGCTCTAGAAGGAGACCAGCAGCTAATTATTATAGCTCAACTAGTAGAACGCAGTATGCAAGATCTGCTACAAGTACGCCTTAGACGGCGTGCTCTGTAGAAACTAGAAGTGCTCTATACTTTTTTGCGCCACCTGCGCCAACAAACACGCCAAGAAAAACACCAACAAGTGTCCGTTCTGTCGCACCGGGCCCTTCTAGACCCTGCCCAGCCCCCTCAGGTCAGCAATCAACAAAATCCAGCTGGCCTGCTAGTTCTGCCAAGGCAGGTACCCAATCAAGTAAGAGCTGTAGCATTATAAAAAATGCTAATATTTCTTGAAGGCGCAGTGCGACTACTGCGAGGAGAGGGTGCTGCCCGAGCACCTGGCCAAGCATGTCCGACTCATGCACGAGGATAAGCTGGGCTAAATCATCGAACGGTATTGCTCTACGCCGAGGGCATCATTGGACCCCAGGGAGCTGGTTGAGAAGAACCGGTTATACTTCAGCAAGATCAATCGGACTCCACATCTGGGGACTACTGGCAAGTTCTATTGCGGAGAGCGGCTCGAGGGGCCCAAGTGTACCTGCTGCAACGGCTTCTGCGGACCCACCAACGGCGAGAACTGCGTGGAGTGTATGAAGCTAGACATGAAGCGACTAGGACTAAAGAAAGGCTATTTGGTGAATTCGAAGGGGCATGTCTGCTGGAGGGAGGGAGAAGACTTCGTCTGCGGGGTCATGAACCATTAATAGAGTGGCAGCTGCCGAGTTGGCGCCCCTTGCCGAGCCTGCAAGAATATGAGGACCAACGTCAAAAGATATAGTGATCTGTTATGAGATTTGGATGTACTGTTCAATTTTGAAGTTGACTCTAATAGCATCTATTTGGCTGGTGATGTGATTTGGTAATGGCAGCCTTATACTTGGTTTGTTATTGTTATTATATGGATAGAGTGCGTATCGTGATGGCTATATAAATTTATCAATGCGACGACTCCCCTTCATCCGAATTCACTATTCTGCATTATCCTTCGAGGGTTTAGTGCACTCCTGAGAGATCTTCTAATCGCACTCGTCAATTCTCCCATCTATCTTGAGCTGCTTCGTACTGGATTTGCACACCTAGTTTTACTCCTAACTGCTGCACTTCTCTAACGAATCCAAGTCCTCGCTCTCCACCAGACACCCGTCCATCCAGATCCCTTTTGAGAGCGGCTACTAGTCAAAGAAATAGGTGCCTCTGCCGGTTATACTTCCATTTAGAAACTAGCCTACGTATTTCTAGCGCCCGTTGAAATATAATTGGCCATACCCGTGCTTTTTATAATCTTTGACCCCTCCGAAGTAGACTTCGCCCGTGGGATAGTAGATCTTTGCCGGAGTCTGCAGTTTGGAGTGGTTCCACAGACCGCAGTACACTTTGCCCGAGGGGTATATCAGAGATCCCTGGCCTTCAAAGCTGTTTCCATTGCAGGCACCAGAGTATTCGAAGCCATTGTCGAATTTGAAATGGCCACTGGCTTTTCTGCCGTTCCTGTAGATGCCCCTACTTATGATGAACAGTACCTGAAGATCAGCCCCTTCTAGTAGACAGTGTGCGTTAAATGCACATTAAATTACTTCTTCGATCGGCCGTCCCCCTGGGTCGCCATCAACTTGGACACGTTCTGGAGGTGCAGGGGTGACGAATGCAGGTCGTACTGCTAGTTGGAACATTGTTTGAAGCGAGATGGTCCGGCACTATTCGTCACATTTCTGAGTTTGTTGGAGTGCCGCCTGATGTCTAGACTGGCCAGCAACTTGGGCTGGAGGGCTGGCCTCATCATGCGTTTGGCGGGTTCGTCCTAACTGGCAATATCAGTCACCTACTGCCTCATATTCTTCTTCGATTTATAGTAATTTAACCCAGGTAGTGGGATAATCTAGAAATGTGCTCCAAGAGGATGGGTGTATTGATCATATCATAAAAATAAACATGTTGGCGATCACTTGTCGTATTTTTTGTAGGAAGTAGCGTGGACGTAGCCGTCTTTCAGGTATCCCACATAGGAAATCACGTCGCCATTGCCGCAGCTGATGTCTTTTTGGGTGCAGTCTCCGAAAAGCAGGGTGTGTCCGGAGTTCAGGGAGAAGCCGAGCTTGTTTGCTGTTGCAATAGCTGCAGTTCCCGAAATACTGGGGTAGGCCAACTGGTTGCAGCCTGCAAAGATGTAGGTAGAGTTGGAGCCAGCTGCAGGAAGGGCGGTGCTTTGGGACTTGATGATGGCAGTAGCCTTGTCAGCTTGCTCCTTTTTGGCTTGGGCAACGAACAAGTTGTTGTTGGCTTGCACGAGGTTGAATTTGGCCACTCCTAGTTGGTTGCCAGCATCGTTGAGCTGTTAAGTGAGGCTGGAAACGAGGTTGTTGGCATTGTTGAGGGCTGAGTAGGCCTTTTTGTAGACGTCTTGGGCGACAGTAAGGTCAGATTGGGCGTTGCTGTTGATTTGAGTGGCAAGGCTCAGGGCATTCTTGGCAGTCTGGACGACCAAATCAGCTTGCAGTTTTTGGTCCTGAGCATCACTCAGAATCTTCTTGGCCTGGCCGTAAGCATTGAACGCAAGGTTATAGACGTTTTGGGCATTCAGAGCAGCAGTTAGAGCGGCTTTGGCGTTTTGGGCAGCTTGGGAGCTCTCAGCTTGAGCGTTAATGAACCTGTTGTTGGTAGCCTGTAGGAATTTAGTGGCATCGCTGAATTTGGCTTGGGCGATGTTGAGGTTGTTTTTAGCGATATCTGTAGCCTTGATAGCATTATTGACGTTCAAGGTAGCCAACACAACAATTTTATTGGCAGCTTCCAGGATGTCATGAGCTTTGGATTAGGCCTGAGCAGCGGCAGCTCTATTAGCAGCAGCTTGGGTGACCTTGGCCGCAGCGCCGTTTTCCTGGGCAGTGGCAAAGTTCAAAGCAAGGGTGGTCTTGGCTTGAGCCTCTTGGGCCTAGGCAACTTCTTGCTTCTCACTGTTGACAACTTTAATAGCAGCATAGACAGCATTTTCAGCTGCGATTTGCTGGTTAGCGACCTGGTTGATGTCATACTGGACTGGGACGTTTCTGTTTGGTACCTCAATCAAATTGGAAGTGGCTAAATAAAGAAACACTTACAGGTTAGAGTGGAGGGTTGGATGTTGAAGGTGTAATAGACGTCAGCGGATTCCCCGGTAGCATCGTTGCAGATGGCATTGAAGGAGTAGTAGCCTTCATTCTGGATGATTCCTGAGATCTTTCCAGTTTTGTCTCCAGCCAAACCTGAGGGCAGATTCACGAAGCTCCAAGTATAGGGGCTTTTTCCATTGGCTGCTTGAAGGGCAAGGTTGACTTTGTTTCCCACTTTGTAGACTAGAGAGCTGGATTGGTTCACGACGATGAATCTGTCGACTGCTTGGATTCCTGAAGCTTTGTCGATTCCAAGGGTTGAGGAAACTGAGCCGGCAACTCGGATCACGATATCGCTTTTGCCGTTACATTGGGGAGTTGAGTAAACAACTGATACTGCGAAGGAGCCGACTTTTAGGGGAGTACCTTAGATTGTGCCGTCTGGGTAGCCTTTGAAGAAGGAGGGGAGGCCGACGAATTTGAAGACAGGATTGTCAAGTCCGAGTACTCTGAACGATGTTGTGTAATATTAGCCGACGAAAGCGGAGGGTGGGAGCGGGGGACTGAGGAAGTAGCTATCTGAGTAATCTCCCTGGAGAGTAGCGACGAGGAGAAGGACACAAACTAAGAGTTTTAACATAATTTATTTTATAGTTTAGATTGCAAGATGCAACATAAAGTCAAATTAAACAAATTCAGCGCCTTCTAAAATCTATGAAATAAAGCTCAAAAGCTGTCTGACTGAATTGGCACCTCAGTAGCAATTTCACAAATCAAGAGATAGGCCCAAATTTGTTTAATTTGTTTGCATGGCTCAAAATGATAATCGGAATAAAAGTGGCCAAGTTTAAAGTAAATCAACTAAGAGATATACCCAGCCGCCCTTAATAACATCATAAACCTTCGATCTATAAAAAATGACAGCGGTATTTCAGTTTATTGAAGCTGGTCACGCAGACAAACTTATATAATCCTATAACTCATCAAAAGGTATGCTTATCATGATAAGAGCAAATACTTCAAAGCTAAAGATGCATAAACGATCGTTTTGGGCTAGTCTGGTCGAAATGTTAAAATAACTCAAAAGTTGAATCATTCGCTTGGTAGGCATCGCTCTTAGACTAGTTTTTATTCCTTGGTGTTGGTTTTGGTTCCGGAGGAGATCACGTCGCCCTCTTATTTTTTAAACATAAAAACGTCTTCATATTTTAAGCTAGATTTGTACCATAAAATTTCAATCAAAATGCACCAGTTGGTCCATGAGTAGGCTATCTAGCCGGTGTTTAGAGTGCTGCCCTAGATGAGGAACTTTTATATTATGTTTTTCATGCGGAATAGAGCCAGGTTTTTGCTCCCCTTCCGCTTTATCGCCAGAATCATCACTTCTTCCAACAGACCCAGCAACTCATCAGCATTTCTGCAGTTTTTACTCACTTACTGATAGAACACAACTACTTTCCGAAGATACTGCTGGGGGTGTCTTTCGTTTCGCAGCTAATCGATGAGGAAAATGTACCTCTCCATTAGTTCAAGAGTTATTATACTATGCTAAGCAACGGTTTCATACTTTGTAAGTGTCTAGAGCTGAGCCTATTCCAGCTAATACCCACTGTTGACTATTTCATCCACGAACCCCCACATATGCTTGAAAATGATTCCATAGAGGATCTAGGAATTGGTGAGTTTAGTAAGATAGAACTTTTTCATGAGATGCAGCTGGAAGAACATCCAAACGAACTCAGTATAGGCATTTATGAAGTACTTGATCTCAGCTAGAAGCTCGTTATTCTTCTTTTCTCTGGTCTTGTAAAATCTTCGGCCGTCTTAGGAGCTATCGATTTAGGATTATTTGCTACGCACTTTTTCCATTATTGCGTTCAAGCGGGTCAGCTTTTCCTCGAAATAGGAGATGAAGTTTTTCATCGGGCAGGAAACCAGGTTGTTTGAGAAAAATGTCTACTGTAGAGAGACGGCAAATTGCTTGTAGAACATTAGTCTATCTGCGAATAAGCTCATCTTTTTAGTTCCAAGCCTGTTTGAATAAAGACTTTGGGGTAGAAGTAGACTGCCTGTCTCCATTTTGAATCGGCGAACATGACGTACCTATTTGCTTTAAAAGCTTTAATATTATCTTTCTTATTAGATATATAGAGACATCTTCGCTTCTTTAAAACTATTGAATCTGGAGTTAGTTAGGCTTTCTTTTTTGGTTTCTTCGCCAATAATAGTGAGATTATGAATAGTAAGCATAAAATTGTGCTAGTTTTCCACACAAAGGCTGTCTTCCATGCCCCATTCGGGTTGTTCTCCCGCGATTTTAAAAAAGCAGGACTGAAAAGTACCGCATTTTTTGTACTCATCATCGAGACCTTAGCCTGAAATTTTACAGTTGTAGAGAAGCTATTAGTAGAAATGTTATCTGCTTGCAATCCAGAGCATTTAGAAGTCCTGAGTGAAGTATTTGACAAATTTGGTACAGATCTGCTCACCCCAGACGTATTTAACGCTTGGCTTGAAGGGCTCAAGGAGTTGCTAGAGGATGTTTTATACATTTTTGATTCTTGGGCGAGTCAGGGCTGGATTTTTGCTCTGGAGAGCATGGATCATGATGGAGTTACTTTGCTTGAACATGGAGTAGATGTCTTAAATGCTGCTTTGGCCCTATTAAGTGATCTGGCTTTCGTTACCTCCCATAATTAACTATTTTGCCGGGCCTGTAATTAAAATTCTGGGATAATTGCAATAAAAGAAATAGTGGTTGTCTCTTGCAATCATCTGCCATGGTTTAGGTGCGAAAGTGCAAACAAAGGGTCAATTGGCGAACAATTATTTTGTTTTGGTGTGATATTGAGTTCATACTAGCTTTCAACTAAACTTTCAGGGTCGCTAAAGTTTTAAGAATGGTTGTAAGCTACAAATCATCAAAATCTTTTCTGGTTGGGTTTTTCAACAATACTATACAGAAATGAAATGTATCAGTTACATACTGAGTTGGCCCTGTGCTCCTTTTTTTAATTATGCTCCCCGGTCTCTGTTTTATACTTTGATACTTTTCGGGCAGCTCTTTGCTAAATGTGACTCACATTCACCTGTTTCATTTGCACAGTTTTAGTAAGCTCTGTATATAGCTTTCGGTACCTTTAATAGAAGAGTTATGACTGGTAATTTGGGGTCTGGCCAAATACTCATCATAACTTCGTTTTTTATTCACAATTATGTTGTTTGAAAGGTTTATCTGAATGCTGCCATCGATTATTTTCAGGTTACTTGATTATCTTTTTTAGCTCAGCTTTTTTGCGTTGAGTTTGTCAATTACATGCTTTGCTTTGTTGAGTTTGGTTTTTCTTGACCCCAGATAGTCTTTATAGAATTGTGGATTAATGATGTTACAGTTGCTGCTTGACTTGTTTTTTTACTTACTTTATGATTTCTACATTCTCCTCTATTAGATCTTCAGTACTTTTGATAGCAACTCTTTCCGTTACTCTTCCAGTTATCTCATGCACTGTATTCTAAATGGTTTACCTCGTAAAGATTGCTGTATTTTTGCTATTCTACTGCAAGTCTTTTATAAAGTTACTCTGACTTTTATTAAAGACTATCTAAATAGATTTTGAGTTGTTGCTCTATTCGAATATGTTTACGGATTTCTGCTTCTGATTTTTGGACAGCTTCTTCGAGAACACTGTAATCTTCAAGACAAATGTTGCTTAATATCAAAAAAGTTACAGTTTTGTTGATTGCTACAGTCTTTCTATCTGATTAAGAAATGAGAAGATCAGATATTCCAAAAAATCCACAATTTTCTCACCTTTTATCACTAACTAATGATACTTTCCCTCAATGTTTAGAGCAAGTTCCTAATTAAGCGCACTTTTTGAATAATCAAGCGCCTAAATATGACTAAAAATACCTTCGAAGCAAGTTTTTGGAGGACGGAATCCAGTTTGGATGATTACTGCGATGATTAGTCTTCAAATGAAGTTTAATGACTAATGAAATCACTCATAACTTAATGAAACAGTTATTATGGATAACGATAATCTATGCAAAGTTGAAATAAGCGAACACCAGCTAAAATAAGGCTAAATCATTCCATTCATACAAAATCTGCTTCAAATGCTTCAGCAATTCAGCTCTTTTCTATGTTTTATTAAACACGTATCAGCTTTGACTTTTCTTCATAATCTTAAAAGACTAGTTTTATTTAAGTTTCGTTTCAATGTTGTACAGAACTTATTGATTCAGCTAATGAGGTAAATAGATGAATTGAAAATGAATGTTAAATTAATATTAAAGCTTGTAATAAGTTGCAGAATGACTTCACCGAAAAAATCACTAGATACCTAAAAGGAGAGCACTTTCTTTGGTTAGCTTGAAAAAGTAGAAGTACTTTTTGTTGGAATATAGGTGCAAACCAAAAAATTGACCAACCAATTGGCACAGGAATTGGCAACTTTGAAGAACCTGACTACTGATTTTCAAGGAATCGAGAAATAAGGCAAACATTCGACTGAATAATCGAAAACAAAGCTTCTGATTGAGACCAAGATGTTTGAAGAGAAGATGTAACAAGAATTGTATGCAGCAAAAACTATCTAATAGCCCAAAAAGCTGAGTATATGAGATTTGCCAACCAAATCAACGCAATGGTGGCTAACTCCAAGTAGATAAATAACCATCTAACTTTACTTGGGACAAAGTTCGACGAATTTCAGAAAAATGTCGGTTTGTGATAACTCTGTATTATGGAGATGCAAATATTGAAAATGTACAATTATTGCCTAACATATATAAATAACTCAATTATCTCAAAATATCAATAATTTTTATTGCTTTCCAAAGAGTATATTGCATGCAAGGTAGAAAAAAGTGGCACTAAAGTGGCTAAAAAGGGCAGAAGTAGATACAAAAGAGTAAGAAGGAGCTTGAAGGAAGTAGATTGCGTGTGCATGATTTGACAATAAATAATAAAACCAACAGAAACTTGGATCTCATAATCAAAGTTTAAGAATAGTTCAATTAATAATAGGTAAGCAAAAACGAAAGTAGAGTATCTTTGCCGCAAAACGCGACATACCGACATATCATATCTACTTCTCGTGAAAAGCCGAATCATAATATATCGACTGAGATTATGAAAAGCTAATCTTTGTAAAAATATTTAGCAAGATCGAGATTGGAATCTTAGGGTTTCAAATAAAGCGAATATGGAGAAGTAAAATTGTTTGCTACATAAAAACAGAAAAAATCACCTGTGAAGTAATAAAGAAAGTTCCAACCTCTTTCACGAATATCAATAAAAAATGGTTAAAACCTCAAAAAAACTCATAATCCAAATCTTATTCAAAATAGTGTGCAAACAGACTTTGGTCTTTCTTCTCCTTTTAGTAATTTTTCTCAAATTAATCAGTAAGACGATGTTTAGCCTATACAAGAAGAAGGAAAGATACAAACTTTTTTCTTTTAATCTCCTTAAGCTAGATTTTAAATGCCCAAAAATCGATAAATCACTAAATAGTCTACATCAGAAGTACTTTAATCTTAAAGGGTTGAATAGGTGCCTTTGCCGATTTCAGTTTTTCAAAATTAAATGCATCATTTTTAAAAACAAAATCAAGTAGGGAAGGAGTAGGATCTTAGTTAAAAAGGAAATAGGGATTTATTATAGAATCCTGGTTAAGAATTGAATATTAGCTTTAGTCCATTTTAAAAGAGTGGAAAAGTAGTAATGGAGAAAAAAGATCAAAAATAAAGAGAAGTAGAGCCTTTTGGGATTAGATAACAAAATATGAATCTTTTTGAAAGTTGTAAAAAAAAAATATCTTTCCTTAAGCAATCAAAAGGAAGGTAGCCTAAAATCAAGCCGTAATTTTCAAAAAATAAATCCAAGAAAACAAAAAGTAAGATATATTCAACAAGCCAACAAAAAAAGAAAGATTTTTCAGGCAAATTTCGAATAAACTAAACTACTCTTTAAAACAATCAAAAGGCGAATGATCTTTTTCTGTAAAGAAAAGCTTTATTATTGAAGAATCTATAAAGAACCAAGCAAGCCTAAAGAGAGAATCTTCAAACCCAACGTTTATCCAGGTCTCCTGCTAAAATATCATATGTATCTCAGTTTACTTCTCGAAAACCTGATCCTAAATAGAAAAAAAGGCAATAAATCTCTCCAAGGGCTCAATAAATTAGTTAAAGACTATATTCTCTGGGCATAGGGAAGTT
>Ga0316217_10007537_pt1 | contig 10358 bp, 5 predicted proteins | sample 1anoAmetaG_FD_203633 | JGI IMG/M metagenome (GOLD analysis project Ga0316217, IMG submission 203633) | Freshwater microbial communities from Trout Bog Lake, Wisconsin, USA - 1anoA | ecosystem: Environmental > Aquatic > Freshwater > Lake > Hypolimnion/Profundal zone | place: USA: Wisconsin... | reverse complement strand
CGGGAACCCTCCCCCACTTTCTTTGAATTTGTCACCGTGATGGCGCTGAAATTCTTCGCGGCGCAAAAATGTGACCTGGTGATTTGGGAAACGGGTTTGGGCGGGCGGCTCGACGCCACCAACATTGTCACGCCGCTGGCCAGCGTCATCACCAACATCGCCTTCGATCATCAGCAATGGCTCGGCGACACGCTGGCCGCCATCGCCGCCGAGAAAGCCGGCATCATCAAGCCTGGTGTGCCCGTCCTCACCACCACCGACGCGCCCGAGGCAATGCGGGTGATTGAACAAATTGCCCGCGAAAAAAACGCGCCGCTGACGCAGGTGCAGCCCCCACACCCACTGGCCGCACCAGAGCCTGGTGCGGGCGGATCACGTATCACGCCTCACGCAGCACTTCTGGGCGGCCATCAAAAAATTAACGCGGCGCTGGCGCTGGCCACGGTGGAACGTCTGCAACCGCAAATTCGCGTGGGCGAAGCGGCCCTCCGCGCCGGGCTGGCCACCGTAAGCTGGCCCGGACGCCTGCAATTGGTCAAAACCCCGGCCGGGGGGACCATTCTGCTGGACGGCGCGCATAACGCGGCGGGGGCGGCGGCATTGCGCGCGGCGCTGGAGCAGGAATTCGCCGGGGTCCGCCCGGTGATCATTTTTGGCGCATTGGCAGACAAAAAATGGACGGAGATTTGCGGGATTTTGGCCCCGTTGGCGGATAGCGTGATCACGGTGCCGGTCGCCAGTGACCGCACCGCCGCCGCCGGCGGCCTCGCCGCGGCCTTCCGCGCCGCCCGCCCCGAATTGGCGGCGGCGGCGGCGGCAAATCTGGAAAGCGCGCTGGCGGCCTGTAAAAACAAGCCTTTTGTGGTGATCACCGGCTCGCTTTATCTGGTGGGTGAGGCGCTGGAGCGGCTCGGATTTTCGTCGGCCGGCGCCGGCGAACGCGGTTTGAACGAGTGGACGGCCGCCCCGAAAGCACTGCGATAAGGCCGGGAAAAGTAAAGTTGTAGCCACGCTTATACTTTTCCCAGCGCGTTGACGCGGGACGCGCCAGCCACTAACGTATGGCCCCATTATGCCATATGCTGATACCTTGCCGAAGCAACGAAGCTTCGGCGCAACGACCCGGCCCGACGTCTGGTGGCTCCAGCCGCTGGCCGTGTTCCTCGGCTTCTCCGCCTTCATCATTTACTCGACGTGGGCGGCCTTTCAAGGCGTGGGCGATATGCAAGCCACCGTCAAAACCGGCCATGCCGTTTGCCACTATTGGTACGGGGGCGAGCACGGCGAACACGGAGGGGCCAATTATCTCTCGCCGTTCTATTCACCCGAATTCTGGGGCACCTCTCCGCACACCATCGGCAAGCTGCCCGCCTGGTGGCCGGGCTGGGCGCCCTTCTCGCCCGCGTTCTTGATTCTTTGGATTCCCGCCGGCTTCCGCTTCACCTGCTACTACTACCGGGGCGCCTACTACAAGGCGTTCTGGGCCGACCCCATCAATTGCGCCGTCGGGGAAGCGCGCAAGACCTACCTGGGGGAACGCTATCTCCCGTTGATCATTCAAAACGTCCACCGCTACTTCATGTATCTGGCCGTGGTTTTCATTTTTCTCCTGTCGTATGACGCCTGGTTGGGCCTGTGGTTCACTGACGCGGCCGGCAAGGAACATCTCGGCGTGGGCGTGGGCACGCTGGTGCTGACCCTGAACGCCGTTTTCCTGGCCATGTACACGTTCGGCTGCCACTCGCTGCGGCATCTCGCGGGCGGCTACCTTGATTCCAAGTCCAAAGCGCCGACCTGCGGCAAGGCCTACAACTGCATATCCTGCCTGAACCAGCGGCACATGATGTGGGCCTGGATCAGCCTGTTCTGGGTCGGCTTCACCGATGTTTACATCCGCCTCTGCGCGTCCGGCATCATCCCGGATTACAACTGGCACTTTTGAAACCACCCCGGCAAAACGACGAATGAATTTAGAATAACATGCCAAACAATATCGAAACTCACGAATACGACGTGCTGGTGATCGGCGCGGGTGGCGCGGGCTTGCGGGCGGCCATCGAGGCCTCGGCGGCCGGCGTCAAAGTCGGGCTCATCTGCAAATCGCTGCTGGGCAAGGCCCACACCGTCATGGCCGAAGGCGGCATGGCGGCGGCGATGGGCAACGTGGATGACCGCGATAACTGGCGGGTCCACTTCGCCGACACGATGCGCGGCGGCCAGTACGTGAACAACTGGCGCATGGCCGAACTCCATGCCAAAGAGGCCCCGGCGCGCGTGCATGAACTTGAAGCCTGGGGCGCGGTGTTCGACCGTACCCCGGATGGCAAGATTTTGCAGCGTAATTTCGGCGGCCACCGCTATCCGCGCCTCGCCCACGTGGGCGACCGCACCGGGCTGGAATTGATTCGCACCTTGCAGGACCACGGCATCCATCAGGGCATGACCGTCCACATGGAACAAACGGTGGTGTCGCTGCTGCAAGACGGCCCCCGCGTCGTCGGCGCTTTGGGTTACGACCGCGAGCGCGGACGTTTCCGGGTGTTCAAGGCCAAGGCCGTGGTGCTGGCCACCGGCGGACTGGGCCGGGCGTACCGCATCACCAGCAATTCCTGGGAAGGCACGGGCGACGGCGTATCGCTGGCGTATGAAGCCGGCGCGGAACTGCTGGATATGGAGTTCATTCAATTCCATCCCACCGGCATGATCTGGCCGCCGAGCGTCATGGGCATTCTGGTGACCGAAGGCGTGCGCGGCGAAGGCGGCGTCTTGCGCAACAAAGACGGCAAGCGCTTCATGTACGATGATATTCCAGACAATTACAAGTCCCAGACCTCGACCGATCCCGAGGAAGGCTGGCGCTACACCCAAGGCGACAAAAACGCCAAGCGTCCGCCGGAACTCTTGACGCGCGACCACGTGGCCCGCTGCATCAACCGCGAGGTCAAAGCCGGCCGCGGCAGCCCGCACGGCGGCGTCTTTCTGGACATTTCCTGGATCAAGGAAAAAATCCCGAATGCCGCGGAACACATCAAGAAGAAGCTGCCCTCGATGTATCACCAGTTTATTCAACTGGCAAATCTCGACATCACCAAGGAGCCGATGGAAATCGGTCCGACCACACATTACGCCATGGGCGGCATCCGGGTGAACGGCGATACGCAGGCCACCAACCTGCCCGGCCTCTTTGCCGCGGGCGAGTGCGCGGCCGGACTCCACGGCGCGAACCGGCTCGGCGGCAATTCCCTTTCCGACCTGATCGTGTTCGGCCAGCGCGCCGGCGAATACGCCGCGAAATTTGCGAAGGAAAATCCCGCCGGACAACTCAACGACGAGCAAGTCGCGGCCGCCCAGCGCGAGGCGCTGGAGCCATTCAACCGCGGCGCGCAAGCTGGCGCCGGCACGGAAGGACCGTATCAGGTGCAGCACGATTTGCAGGTGATGATGCAGGACTTGGTGGGCATCGTGCGGCGCGAGGACGAAATCGTCCGCGCGCTCGACGGGCTCGGCAAGCTCAAAGCCCGCGCGGCGAAAGTGGCCGTGTATGGCCATTGCGAATACAACCCCGGCTGGCACACGGCGATTGACCTGAAGCATCTGCTCACGATTTCCGAGGCCATCGCCCTGGCGGCGCTGGACCGCAAGGAAAGCCGCGGCGGCCATTTCCGCGAAGACTTCCCGGACAAGGACCCGGCGGCCGCGAAATATAACGCCGTGATCAGCAAACAGGCGGATGGCTCCATGAAACTGCGGCGCGAACCGATTCCCCCCATGCCGGAGGCTCTGAAACAGGTTATTGAGGAGATGAAGTGAAGCGTTCAACGATTTAACGAATGAAAACAGTCACTTTCAAAATCTGGCGCACGGACGGCAACGGCGGCGGCAAATTCGTGGATTACACCACGGAAATCACCGAGGGCCTCGTCGTGCTCGATGTGGTCCATAAAATTCAGGCGGAGCAGGCCAATGACTTGGCGGTGCGCTGGAATTGCAAGGCGGGCAAATGCGGCTCGTGCTCGGCGGAAGTCAATGGCATGCCCAAGCTCATGTGCATGACCCGCATGGACACGCTCGACATCAGCAAGCCCATCACCGTTGAACCGATGCGCGCCTTCCCCAGCATCCGCGACCTGGCCACGGATGTTTCCTGGAATTTCCGGGTCAAACAGAAGATCAAAAAATTCAAGCCGCGCGCGCCCGACGCCCCGGATGGCACCTGGCGCATGCAGCAGGAAGACGTGGACCGCGTGCAGGAATTCCGCAAGTGCATCGAATGCTTCCTCTGCCAGGACGTCTGCCACGTGCTGCGCGACCATCACTTGCACGAAGAATTCATCGGCCCGCGCTTCCTCGTCTATACCGCCGCGCTGGAAATGCATCCGCTCGACACCGAGGATCGGCTGCCCGAACTCAAGCAGGCCCAAGGCATCGGCTTCTGCAACATCACGAAATGCTGCACCAAAGTGTGTCCCGAACACATCACCATCACCGACAACGCCATCATCCCGTTGAAAGAGCGCGTGGTGGACGAATTCTACGATCCCTTCGCCTGGCTCTGGAAAAAGCTCCGGCCCAAGGGCTGAACATCTTTCCAATCAAACCCACGGCCTTCGCCGTGGGTTTTTATTTTTCTGCCGATCGTGGTGACAAACCGCAGTCCTGGGTAAGCCGGCTGCAAGCCGGCGCTCCGTGCGCGGCCAAAGCAAGCCGATGAATCTTCTCCATGGTCCCAATGCGCGGCCAGAAGCCGGAGCGGCTTCCCGTGAACCACGTAGCGCAGGCGTCCCGCCTGCGGGTTCGGGCACCGTCCCGGTGCCCGTTCCCCGAACTGGCTGCGAGACGCCGCCAGAACCCGCAGCCGAGACGACTGCGCTACCGTCACGCGGGTTCATGGTCCGTAAGCAAGTCCGAAAGGACGTGAAAACTCCCCAAACTGCCGGAGCGCCGGTCTGCGACCGGCTTTGGGCGTCTGGTCAGAAAGCGCGTGAACAGTTTTCAAATTAGAACACAGCCAGAAACTCGTGCTCGCGTGAGCATATTTGTGCGACATTGTCAGAGAGATTAGCAAAGATGACATTTATGAGATCATTTAACGCAAAACTCGCGGTTCGGGCGGTGGTATTCGTCACGGCATTTGATGCTGTGCTGCTGGTTCTTTCACACTGGCTTCCGGTCAGTTGGATTAGCGTTCCGTGGTGGAGCGTCAACTTTGCCAGTCTGCCATTGATTTATCCTTGTATGGAACTGCTGCAACCTGGCTCGTGGAGCATGGTTGGCTTGGTGGTTGGCGCTTGCGTGATGAGTGCAGGGTTTTGGTCATTGATTGCTGGTTTTGCCTTTGGTCGTGGATATGCCGCCCAACCCGTTCGCCGGAGTCGCCGCCGGCTGGACGCCTGAGCTCATTAAGCCTATGGAGCGCCACACGAGGCATGTTCAGTGTGAACTGGCCATGGAAGCGTTGGCGGGTCTCCTTCAGGAATTTCGGCACGGGAACATCGTTGCCTTGTCCGCGGAGGAAAGGGGAATGCTGCGACACGCCGGCACGCTGTCCGCGCGATGGAACAGCCGCTTCCCTGGCTTCCCAAGCCATGACTTTCCTTACACCTCGTTCCGGGGGGAATACCACCGCAAGCACCGCGATGCGCACCTGAAGGACATCATTGTCCAGTTGCTGGCCGGCGGCGGCGGTGAAACGACTCTCGTCAACCCTGCCACCGTCTTCGGGCGCCACGCATGCCATCTTGCCACGCGATTGCCGCAGGTCAGGGTTATCGCCACGGACATAGACCCCCGGTATTATCAGGCTTACCGCGCGCTAAGGCTCGGCCGCCTTCCGGCGAATTTCGCTTTCGTACAAGACGATATTTTTGCACCACGACTGAAGGTCAAGCCGACCGCAGTTGTCTTCTTCGGCGCGTGCGGCGCAGTGTCGGACGGGGCTCTGGATTACGCCATCGCCTCGGGTGCCAAATATGTAATGTGCCGCACTTGCTGCCACGACAACATCGGCGGGAATGTGAGCGTCACTGCGCGACCGAACTCCGTGAACCGCCTCTTCCGGTTAAAAAACCGGGTATATGATCGCATGCGGCAAACCCCCAAGTATTCGGGCTTTTTCTTCTCGCCCAACTACACGCCGGGCGCCTATCCCAAGAGCACCGCTGGAAGGCGCCTGAGCACGGCAGATGAATTCATGGCGGTGGCCAGAGAATCCGTGGACAGCGATATCTGCCGGGCCATTATCGATCTGGACCGCTGTGTTCACCTGGCAGAACATGGATTCCGTGTCGAGTATCAGGGCGAATTGCTGATGGCAGAGCGAGAAGAATGAAATCCAGGCATTACCTTAATACGTGATCCGGTTCATCGTTCATAGACGCGGACATAATCCACCACCAGGCGTTGCGGGTAGGTGGTGGTCTGGTCGGGATAGCCCGGCCAACCGCCGCCCACGGCCAGATTCAGCAGCAAGAACTTGGGTTGATCAAAAACCCAGCGGGCTTTTCCCGGCAGATTGGCCGGAGTGACGGTGAAATAGGACCGGCCATCCATGAACCAGGTGACGCGGTTGGTTTCACATTCCACGGCGAAGACGTGAAAATCATCGGCGATGGCAACGCCGTGGGGCAACGTCACCCGCCCGCCGATGCCCGCACCGCCGGAATATCCCGGGCCATGCACTGTGCCATGCACCGTGCCCGGCTCCTTCCCGATGTTTTCCATGATGTCAATTTCACCGCAGCGCGGCCAACTGACTGAATCTATGTTGGTTCCCAGCATCCAGAAAGCCGGCCCGATGCCCTGGCCCCGGGGAATCCGCATCCGGGCCTCGATACGGCCATACGTGAACGACCATTTGTTCTATCAAAGAAAACGGCTCAATCTTCAGGCAACAACCCAACCCAAAGGAGAAACAACCTTGACTTATCACCCGCCAATCGCATCTTCTCGGGGGTGTTGCCGCCGCCGAAACCATGAAGACCAAGACCAATTGCGCGCCCCGGAACCTGCAGTTGGAGCTGCGGGCGATTGTCAATTCGTCCTGGCGGGACGGGAAACCATCACCAGCCGACGCGAGGTATTCAACTGCCTGCTCCCGACTGTAAGCCCATGGAAAAGATCAATCCATCTGAAATCAAAATTCTCGTGGTGGACGGCGATGCCAACGTGGCCTGCGGCACCGCGCATGTGCTGCAGCAGGCGGGTTATGTCACCGCGACGGCCGCCAATGGCGTGGAGGCATTGCAAGCCGTGCCGACTTTTCAGCCGCATTTGGTGCTCTCCGACCAGGACATGCCAGTCATGGACGGCATGGAACTCTGCCACCGCATCAAGACCGACCCGACCCTGGCGGACGTCTTGGTGATCCTGCTTTCCGGGATGAATGTCGCGAGCGAGGCACAGGCCGAGGGCCTGGAATTCGGCGCGGATGGCTATATCACCCGCCCCATCACCAACCGTGAGCTGCTCGCGCGGGTGGAGGCCTATAGCCGCATTCTGCTCCTGAATCGCGCGCTGCAACACCATGTCGAAGAGCTGAAACAGGTCAATGAAACAGCCCGCCAAGCGCGCCTGGCTTCACTCAACCTGATGCAAGAGGCGATGACCGCGCGCGACCAATTGGCGGCCACCAATCGGAAATTGCAGGGGGAGATCACCGAGCGCAAGCAGAAGGAGGATGCCTTGCGCGAGAGCGAAGAGCGCTACAGCGCCTTGTTCAACCGCTCACTGGACTGTGTCTTCCTCAACGATTTCGCCGGGAATTTTCTGGACGCCAATCAGGCCGCGCTGGATTTGCTCGGCTACCAGCGCGCTGAAATCGGAACCCTCAATTTTGCTTCGCTGCTCACGGAGGAACAGCTCCCGCTGGCATTTCGGCTGACCGAAGAAATCCGCACCACCGGCCGCCAGCAAGAGCCGGCGGAGTTCCAACTGCGCGGCAAGCATGGGAAGCTGGTGGAGGTGCAAGTTCAATCTTCGCTCATGTATCGCGAGGGAAAGCCGTATGCCATCCAAGGCATCGCCCGCGACATCACCGAACGCAAGCGGGCGGAACAGAACCTGCGCGAGAGCGAGGAGCGTTACCGCCAGTTGTTTGAACTGGAATCCGACGCCGTCATCCTGGTGGACTGCGAAACCCACCGTTACGTGGATGCCAATCCCTCTGCGTTGCGGCTCTATGGCTACACCCGGGAGGAGTTTCTCCAACTGACGCCGGAGCAGATTTCCGACGAGCCGGAAAGAACCCGCGCCACGGTGGGCACCGGGCAGGTTTTCGTGCCGATCCGGTGGCACCGCCGAAAAAATGGCGAACGGTTCGCGGTGGAAATCGCAGCCAACCTCATTCAGCATCGGGGCCGCCGGACCGAGTTGGCGGCGGTTCGGGACATCACGAACCGCCAGCGCACCATGGAGATGCTGCAAGAAACCACCGGGCAGCTTTTGGCGGCGCAACGCATTGCCAAGCTGGGAACCTACAGTTTTGACGTCAAAGACGGCCACTGGAGCAGTTGCGAGGTGCTGAATGAGATTTTTGGCATTGCGGCGTCCGGCTTCGAGCGCGATGTGGCGGGGTGGCTGCAAATCATCCACCCGCAGGACCGGGAGGAAATGCAGCGTTATTTGGCCGAAAAGATCCTGCAAGAACAGCAACCCTTTGATCATGTTTACCGCATCGTCCGCGTGCAGGACCAGCAGGAGCGCTGGGTCCACGGTCAGGGCAAACTGACCTTGGATGAACACGGCCAGGTGGCGCGGATGAGCGGCATCATTCAGGACATCACCGAGGGCAAGCGGGCGGAGCTGGCGCTGGCCAGCGAGCGGTCGCTGCTGCGCACCCTGGTGGACCATCTGCCATTGTGCGTTTATTTGAAGGACACCGCCGGGCGCAAAACCCTGGCGAACGCGGAGGAACTCAAGAATTTCGGCGTGGCGTCCGAAGCGGAGCTGCTCGGCCGGACGGATTTTGATTTCTTCCCGCCAGAGCAGGCGGCGGCCTTTTTCGCCGTTGACCAGCAGGTGATGCAGACCGGCCAGCCCATGCTGCAACGCGAGGAACAGCTCACCCGGCCCGACGGTTCCGATCATTGGATTCTCACCTCGAAAGTGCCCCTGCTCGACGCCGCCGGCCAGGTGACCGGACTGGCCGGCATCAGTCTGGACATCACCGAGCGCAAGCGGGCGGAGGAAGCAATGGTCCGGCTGGCCACCGCCGTGGAACAGGCCGCCGAGACCATTGTGATCACCGATGCCGGCGGCAAGATTACCTATGCCAATCCGATGTTTGAGAAAACCACCGGCTACACCCGCGCCGAGGCGATTGGCCAGAATCCCCGCGTGCTCAAGAGCGGCAAACACAACGCCGAATTCTACCGGCAATTGTGGCACACCATCCAGCGCGGCGAAGTCTGGACCGGCCATTTTATCAACCAGCGAAAGGACGGCACGCTCTTCGAGGAGGAAGCCACCATCTCACCCGTGCGGGATGCCAGTGGCGCCATCGTCAACTTCGTGGCGGTAAAGCGCAACGTCACCCGGGAAGTCGAGTTGGAAAAGCAATTGCGCCAGGCGCAAAAGATGGAGGCCGTGGGCCAGCTCGCCGGCGGCGTGGCGCACGATTTCAACAACCTGCTATCGTCGCAGTTCCTGCAAATCGGCCTGCTCAACATGAACCCGAATCTTTCGGCGGAAGTCCGCGAGGGTTTGGAGCAGGTCCTCAAGGATGCCCAACGGGCGGCCAATCTGGTCCGCCAGTTGCTCCTGTTCAGCCGCCGCAAAGAGATGAGTTCGCAGGATCTGGACTTGAACGCGGTCATCAGCGACCTGGCCAAGATCCTCCACCGCACCATGAGCGAGCAGGTGGAACTCCGGCTGAACCTGGCGCCCGGGCTGCCGCTGATCCACGCCGATCCCGGCATGATGGAACAGGTGCTGCTGAACCTGGCGGTCAATGCGCGCGATGCCATGCCAGCGGGGGGCACTTTAACCATTGCCACCACGGCCGCGACCATGGAGGCGGCCCAAGAAAAGCTGTTTCCCGAAGCGGTTCCGGGAGGTTATGTCTGCCTGCGCGTCTGCGACACCGGCACGGGCATTCCGCCGGAAATCTTGCCGAAAATTTTTGAACCGTTTTTCACGACCAAGGAAGTCGGCAAGGGCACCGGACTGGGTTTGGCGACCGTTTTTGGCATTGTCAAGCAGCACCGGGGCGGAATCAAGGTGGCCAACCAGCCTGGCCGGGGCGCGGTCTTTGAAATCTTCCTCCCGGCGGTCAACACCCCGACCGGAGCGGCCTCGGCAACCGCCGCCGCCCGCAGAAATGCCGGTGCGGGAACCGAAACCATCCTGTTGGTGGAGGATGA
>Ga0316217_10007536_pt1 | contig 10359 bp, 3 predicted proteins | sample 1anoAmetaG_FD_203633 | JGI IMG/M metagenome (GOLD analysis project Ga0316217, IMG submission 203633) | Freshwater microbial communities from Trout Bog Lake, Wisconsin, USA - 1anoA | ecosystem: Environmental > Aquatic > Freshwater > Lake > Hypolimnion/Profundal zone | place: USA: Wisconsin... | reverse complement strand
ATCGAGAACATGATTTATGAAATTTAATTGTCTGGCGAAATGATAAAACAAATAACTCTTTTGCGCATTTTTGCGTTTCTTTTGGCCACCATGCTGGTGCCAATTGCCGCACTGACCGCGCCCTTTAATTCTCTGGAAGCCGATTTTCTAAATCCGCCACACACCGCGCGCCCGTGGGTGTATTGGTATTTCATGGATGGCAACCTGACGCGCGAGGGGATGACGGCGGATTTGGAGGCGATGAAACGGGCGGGCATCGGCGGCGCGATTTTTCTGGAGGTCAATGTCGGCATTCCGCGCGGGCCGGTGGATTTTATGAGTCCGCAGTGGCAGAGCCTGCTCGCGCACGCGGCGCACGAAGCCGAACGGCTCGGCATCGAAATCGCGCTGGGGGCCGGGCCGGGTTGGTGTGGCACGGGCGGTCCGTGGATCAAACCGGAGCTGGCGATGCAACATCTGGTCGCCAGCGAAACCAATGTGGTCGGCCCGATGAAATTCTCCGCACAACTGCCGCGTCCGCAGCCCCGCAAACCCTATTTCGGCGTAAAGACTTTGACGCCAGAACTTGAAAAAGAATGGCAGGAATTTTATCAGGACGAGGCGGTTCTCGCGTTTCCGACTCCGGGTGGGACGAACCGAATTGCGGACGTGAATGAAAAGGCACTCTACTATCGCGAACCGTTTTCATCAAAAAAAGGTGTCAAACCTTTCCTGTCCGCGCCGGCGAAGTTTCCCATCACACTGGCAAATGATTGTATTCGGTTCGGCGACACGATTGAACTTACAAAAAAAATGTCCGCCACCGGCCGGTTGGTATGGGACGTGCCGCCGGGTCGGTGGACCATTATGCGTCTGGGTTGCACTTTGACCGGCCAGACGACGCGGCCCGCGCCGAAGCCAGGACTGGGTTTTGAAAGCGGCAAGTTTGATCGCGCCTCGCTGGATGCGCATTATGCGGCTTACATCCAGAAACTGCTGGCGCGGATCGGGCCGCACACCAACGCGAACGGCGGACTAACGATGCTGCATTTCGACAGTTGGGAAATGAGCTCGCAAAACTGGTCAGCGCGGTTTCGGGCGGAATTCAAAAAGCGCCGCGGTTATGAGCTGTTGAAGTTTTTACCTGCATTCACCGGACAAGTCGTGGACAGCGACGAGATCTCCGAACGCTTTCTGTGGGATGTGCGGCAAACCGTGCAGGAATTGATCGTGGAGAACCACGTGGGCTATCTGGGTGAGCTTGCCCACCGGAACGGGCTGACGCTCTCTGTCGAGCCTTACGACTTGAATCCGTGCGGCGACCTGACGCTGGGCCGCGTGGCGGACGTGCCGCAATGCGAATTCTGGCATCTGGGTTATGATACGGCCTACAGCGTCATTGAGGCGGCATCCATTGCGCACACCTGCGGCCGGAGCGTGGTTGCCGCGGAAGCTTTCACCAGCGAGCCGGGCGAAGATTGGAAAGCCGACCCCGCCTCGCTGAAGGCGCAGGGCGACTGGGCGTTTTGCGCGGGTGTCAATCGGTTTGATTTTCACCGGATGCAGCATCAGCCGAAAACCAACCGCTGGCCAGGCATGACGATGGGGCGGTATGGCGTTCACTGGGACCGCACGCAAACCTGGTGGGATTTGGTTCCCGCCTATCACGATTATCTTGCCCGCTGCCAGTTTCTTCTGCAGCGCGGCGTGACGGTGGCTGACGTTTGCTTCCTCGCGGCGGAAGGGGCGCCGCACGTTTTTCGTCCGCCGGTTTCCGCCTCAGCGGGCAGCCTGCCGGACCACTCCGGCTACAACTTTGATGGTTGCGCACCGGAAACGCTGCTCGAACGTGCCCAAGTCAAAGGCGGACAATTAATTTTTCCCGGCGGTTCCACCTATCAAATTCTCGTCTTGCCAGAACGCCGGACGATGACGACTGCCTTGCTCGAAAAAATCATGGCGCTCGTGCGCGCCGGTGCGACGGTATTTGGCCCGCCGCCAATCAAATCACCCAGTCTTCAGGATTATCCCAAATGCGACGGAACCGTCCAAAAGCTTTCCAAGGAACTTTGGGGCGACATTGACGGCAAAATAGTTTTTTCGCACACCTTCGGCAAAGGTCGGATTTTTTGGCGGGTGACAAACATCCAACCGTTGGACCAATACGGCGATTTTGCAATCATCACAAATTTATTGAACGGATTTGGGGTGCCGCCGGATTTTTCCGCTGACGGCCCCATTCGTTTTACCCACCGTTCCGCCGGCGGCGCGGAAATTTATTTTCTGGCGAACCGCGAGGAGCGCCTCGTCGAGACGCACTGCCGTTTTCATGTCAGCGGCAAGCAGCCCGAACTCTGGAATCCCTTGACGGGTGAAAGACGGGCGCTGCCGGAATTCGCATCGAGCGCCGGTTGCACGAGCCTCCCATTGCGGTTCGAGCCGCTGGAATCCTGCTTTGTCATTTTTCGCCGGCCGGCGATGGCCGTGGCATCTTCAGAAAAAAACAATCTTGACCTCCGCGACGCAGGCGTGACGCTGGCCGGCGCTTGGGAAGTGAGCTTCGATCCGAAATGGGGCGGACCCAAAGAAATCACATTTGATTCGCTCGATGATTGGAGCCGGCGCCCGGAGACGGGCATCAAGTATTACTCCGGCAAGGCAGTTTATCGGAAGTCATTCACGCTGCCGGACGCATCGGTTGTGGCTGGCCAGAAATACTTTCTGAATTTGGGCGCCGTGAAAAATCTCGCAAGCGTCCGCCTGAACGGGCGCGATCTCGGCGTGGTCTGGTGCCCCCCCTGGCGCGTGGATGCCAGTAGCGCCCTCAGGCCCGGCAAAAACGAACTGGAAATTGAAGTGGCCAATCTTTGGCCGAACCGGCTCATCGGCGACCTGGCGCTGCCCGCGAAAAAACAATTCACCTCGACCACTTACAATCCTTACAAAACGGATTCGCCCCTGCTGCTTTCCGGCCTGCTCGGGCCGGTGACGTTGAGTTTAGCGACGAACCGATTGTTGTATTAAATAATACTTCATTTCGGCTGCACCCGGGGATCCGGAATAACATGAAAAGAACTATCATTGCATCCATTATTCTATCGGTTTTAGTCAGCTCGTTGGCGCAGTCTGTGACAGGTTTCAGTTTAGAAAGTGGCTGGGATAATCCACCGAACGAGGCCCGCCTTCGCGCCTACTGGTGGTGGCTCAACGGCAATGTCACGAAGGCTTCCATCACGCGGGACTTGGAGCAGATGAAGGCCAAAGGTTTCGGCGGCGCGGTCATTATTGATGCTGGCGGCGCTACGCAGGATGGAAACGATCCCGTGCCGCATGGCCCGACTTTTTTCACTCCCGAGTGGCGCGAGCTTTACAAGCACACGCTACGCGAGGCGGACCGGCTCGGCCTGGAAATGAGCTTAAACATTCTGAGCGGCTGGAATCTCGGCGGGCCGGTGGTGACGAAGGAAGATGCGGCGAAAAAATACATCTGGTCGGAAATAAAAATATCCGGCGGCACCCATCTCGACGTCAAACTGCCTGCGCCCAAGGCGAACGAAGATTTTTACCGCGACATCGCTGTCGTCGCCCACCGGATAAAAAATTCCGCCGCGTATCCGCCGCTGAAGAACTGGACGAAAAAGGCGCTACAGGAATCGCTCAAGCCGTTTTCCTCGCCCGTTTCGACGCAGCTCTTCGAGGAAATTCCCGCAATGCCCGGCAAGCAGAATGCCGACGCGACGGACGTTCTGGATTTGACCAAAAACATTTCTGCTGACGGCACGCTGCGCTGGCAGCCGCCAGCCGGCGATTGGCAGATTTTCCGGTTTGGTTACACGATTGCCGACCACGCCTACGTCTCGACCAGCAGCGACGGCTGGGGCGGCTTTGCGCTGGATGTTTACAGCGCCACGGCGTTTCAAAATTACTGGAACAAAATCGTTGAACCGCTTATCGCCGACGCCGGTCCGCTCGCGGGAAAAGCCTTGAAGTATCTACACACCGATAGTTGGGAAATCGAACTGGCCAACTGGACGCCGACCTTGCCGGCGGAATTTAAGAAGCGTCACGGCTACAATTTGCTGCCATGGCTGCCGGTGCTTGCCGGGCGCATCGTGAATTCGCGCATGGAGAGCGACCGTTTCCTTTTTGATTACCGCCAGACGCTCGGCGACCTGGCGATTGACAACCATTACCGTCTGTTCCGCGACAACGCGCACCGTCACGGGCTGAAAATCCATCCCGAATCCGGCGGACCGCACGCGGTGCCGATTGACGCGCAGCGTTGCCTCGGCTGGGACGACGTGCCGATGAGTGAATTCTGGGCGTGGTCGTGGATGCACCGCATCGGCGACGCGAACCGCTTTTTTATCAAGCAGCCGGCCAGCGCCGCGCACACTTACGGCCACCGCATCACGCAGGACGAAGGTTTTACGACCATTGGCCCGAACTGGCAGGAAAAAATATGGGACAATTTGAAACCTGCCTTCGACAAGGCTCTGTGCGAAGGCATGAACCGCCTCGTCTGGCACGCATTTGTCTGTTCGCCGGACGAGACCGGCGTTCCCGGCCAGCAGTATTTTGCTGGCACGCACCTGAACCCGAAGGTGACGTGGTGGGGAAAATCCGCGCCGTTTTTCAGCTACATTGACCGCTGCGAATTTTTGCTGCAACAAGGCCACTTCGCCGCCGATGTGCTGGTCTATTACGGCGACCACGTCCCAAATTTCTCCCAGCTGAAGTCCTCAGATCCCGCACACATCCAGCCCGGCTACGACTATGATGTCATCACCGCCGAGGCGCTAATTGAGCGCGCTAGTGTGAAGAGTGGAAAAATATATCTGCCCGACGGCATCAACTATCGCGTGCTGGTGCTGCCGGATCGTGACGTGATTTCGCTGCCGGTGTTGAAAAAAATCAAGGAACTGGTTGCCGCCGGCGCAACGGTCATCGGCCCGAAACCGGTGCGTGCCGAAACGCTTGAAAACTTTGCTGCCGCCGACGCTTCGGTAAAAAAGATGGCGGATGAAGTCTGGGGTGGAAAAGAGAGAGCCGGCCGCGTCATCACTGGAAAGACGGCGCGCGAAGTTTTGCAAGCCGACGGCATTCAGCCGGACTGCGAATTTCTCAATGCTGGCACCCTGCCGCTGGATTACATCCACCGCACCACGGAGGACGCGGAAATATATTTTATTGCCAACCGGGCGACCAATGCCACCACCATCAATTGTGCCTTTCGCGTGACCGGCAAAGTGCCTGAGTTGTGGAACGCGGTGACCGGCGAACGGCAATTCGCGCCGGCTTACGAGGAAATACGCGGTCGCGTTTTCATGCCGCTGGATTTCGGCCCGTGCGGTTCGTGGTTTGTTCTTTTCCGCGAACCGGCATCGGGGCATCCTGCGGTGGCGAAGTCCAATTCGCCAGAATTAAAGCCGCTTCAGGAAATTTCTGGAACGTGGATAGTGCATTTCGATTCGAAGTGGGGCGGGCCGGAAACCGCGCAGTTTGATTCGCTTGTGAGCTGGCCGTTACGGCCGGAGCCGGGTATCAAGTTCTATTCTGGCACGGCGGTTTACGAGAAGACCTTTGATTTGCGTTACACGAAACCAAATGCGCAAAGCTCAAAACTGATTATGGACTTGGGCAGCGTCCGCGAAATTGCCGAGGTGAAAGTAAACGGCAAATCCTGCGGCACAGTCTGGTGTCCGCCGTGGCGTGTGGACGTGACGGATGCAGTTAAGTCCGGCGCAAACAAATTGCAGGTGGAAGTCGTGAACTTTTGGCCGAACCGCATCATCGGCGATGCCGCCCTGCCGCTGGCAGAGCGGTTCACACGCACCAACATCCGCAAGCTGACGGCGAAGACCCCTTTGGAGGAAGCCGGCTTGCTGGGGCCGGTGCAATTGATCGAAGCGACCGCGTCAAAATGAGTTTCAACTAGTATGGCGTCGCTGCCACTTCAGCCGTGTAGCGTCAGCCCCACGCCGATGATAATGCCGATGACTGCTGGGGGGCCAAAAATCAAACGACTCGCCCTCGGCTTAACCGTTTGTGAAGTGGATTTTGGTTTTGTCAGGCATGCCTATGCGGCAGCAAACCACATCGCGCGCGAAACATCAAACGGGGGGCTGTAAACAGATCGCGCAATACCCACCGTATGTTTCCACTCTTGCCGTGGCCATAGGTGCGGACATCGGGCTTTGAAAGGCACTGAGATAATCTGCTTGGCTCATGTCCAGAAACAGCGCAAATTTAAGGAATATAAAATTATTAAGACGTTTTCCAGTTACCATCATTGAGTCCACGCCGAGAACAATTTCTTTCCGCTTTCCCTTTCCGATGAAACAACCCTATTTCTCTCTCCTCCCAACGACACTCCTCCTGACTGCCCTGGGATTTTTGCCCGGCTATTCGTGGGCTGCCGGCCCTTCGCCCTCGCCTTCTTCCTTGGTGTCGGCTTTGAATAAAAAAACATGGGCGAGGTTTGACAATCCCGCTCCTAATATCGGCTCCCGTGATATCATGTCGACGATTGTGGAGGCTGCCGGAAGACCGGGATATGAAGGGCAGGCTCAGCAGATTGAGCATGCCTTGGCGATGCTGGAACGTATGCAGGACCGCGATCCCAAAAGCAAGACCTACGGGAATTTCTGCTGGTATTGGCATGAGCATAAGCCGGGCGATCTGAATGCCGTAGAATTCGTCACGCAGCAGGCCGTGCTATTGAAACTGCGATATGCTAATCATCTTTCGCCACTGGCCTTGGAAAGTCTCAATCGTTTGCTGAAATATGGCATTGAGGGAATTCACCGGCATAAAGTGGATGTCGGCTACACCAACATTTTCCTGATGAAGATGTGGAACCTGCTCGCGCTCGGTGAGGCGCTGCATGAGCCTGAACTCACCCGGGAGGGATCCGTCATGCTGGATCAATGGATTGAATTCACGGAAAAAAATGGCATCACTGAATACCTCAGCCCAACCTATTACGGCACCGATCTCGACAGCCTCGGACTGATGGTTAAGCAACTAAACAATCCGCCGGTCCAGAAGAAGGCGGAGCGATTCCTGCGTCTCTTCTGGGAGGACATCGCGGCAAATTGGTTTGAGCCGGCCCAACGCCTGGGCGGCGCGCATGGCAGGGATTACGACTACCTGACCGGCCATGGGTATCTGGATATTCACCTGCGGGATGCCGGCTGGATTACCGCCACCGGGAAAAACCAAAAGCCCCCCTTGGGAATCGTCGAAGATGCCGTCACCTGGAATCCCCCTGAGGAGATCCACCAGAGGGCTCTCTCCGGCATTCCACGCTATATCTACCAGAAAACGGGAGCCGCCGATACCGAGTGGGCAGGCCAGCAACTCGGCCACCATTACAGCATCGGCGTCGCCGGTTCTTGCAAGGGACCTGAGGACAAACCGTTTGCCATCAATCTTGCCGGCCCCAGCGGGGCGCAAACCGTGATGGTCAATTTCTTCATGGATGGGCGCGGCGATCCCTACGGGAGCAAGAAAATTCCCACTGGTGCCAGTGGCCACAACAAGGCGCACCATCTCGTCCCGACCTTCCGCGCGGTGCAGTCGGGATCGGATGTCCTCTTCCTCTCCTCCTGGCCCCAACCAGCCTTGCATCCCTCCAAAGAAACTCCTTTGGACTGCCTCTATTCGCATATGGATATTCCCGAGGAGGCCGTGGTCTGGTCGGCGGATCAGCCGCTCGATGCCAAACTGCCCTCGCAGCCTCTTCCAGAAAATGTCTGCTTCCTGCGCATGGGGGATATTGCCGTGGGAATCAGATTCCTGATCGCCATCGACACGGCGGGAAAATCGGTCGCCGCAGAACTCGTGAATGACGGGCAGTCTTTCCATGCCAAGAGATTGACAGTTACCCACAGCAAGGGAGCGCCAGGCCAAGGGCGAGGAACCGTGGCCGTGGTGGTCCGGGCGGAGGAAGGACTGGACGGTGCCGGATTCGCCGCGTTCCGCAAAAAATTCCTCAATGCTAAAACCTCCGCTTCCAGCATAGGATCCGTGGCCCATATTAGTGCCCAGGGAGCGAAGAGCAACCTCGCCATGGATGTCAACTTGAGTAATGGAAGTGTCTCAAAAAGTGAGGGAGCCGATCCGGCTATGCAAGTTGCCCCGATGTCGGTAAACGGAGTGCCGCTAAAATAATTTTATTTCCGGTATGTGAACCGGAATGTGCCCTTTCTTGTTGCAATCTCGCGCGAAGCAGCAAACCAGATCGCACGCGGATATCAATGGGGGGGAGCAGAAGCCAATGGTTATCATAAGAAGCAAACTAGCCGAGGTGTGATGCTTAAAGTATTTCGCCTTAATTTAGACGCAGACCTTGCCATCAAAAAAATCGCATCCGAAATCGGGAATAAATAATCAGGCCTTCAAGGTGCTTTTTTTAAGGCTTCCCATTTCACCACCCATGAACCGTCGTCAGGAAACCCCGGAGCCGGTCGGTTGGAACTGCCATCCCAGCCGGCGGCCATCAGCGCGACGGCATAAAGCAGTCCGCCGTTGCTCGGCATATAGGGATAGGGGCCTCCTGCCGCCAATCCCACATCGGAAAAGCTAAATCTGCTCGTGTCGGTGAGCAAAAACTCAACTGCCTTATCTGGCTTGCCAATCCGTGCAGCACACATGGCCAGCATCGGAAAGTCCCAACCCCATACGCGGTCGATTTGCCATCCATTAAAAACCTTTTCCGCTGTGCGCCGCATTGTATTCGGGTCGGTTCCATCGCCTGGCAACATGCCAAAGATGCCTGTTAGCGCCGGGTGCTCGTAGTTGTAATGTGTCCACATGTCGTGAACGCCCTCGTATAACACATAAACCCCATCCTGTTTTGGGAGAGGTGCCAGCCCTTTGAGCACTTTTTCCCATTCGGGGTTGCGGGGTTCACCAAGTCGCTCACGCCACGTCTGCGCGATACGAAGGCCGAAGCGCCAGTAAGCCAGTTCGAAGGCGGGATTGGTGGTGATCTTGGGATTGGTGTTCTCCGACACGACATAGATTGGCGGACCCAAAACATATTGACCAGTGGCTGGTTCCAGATAAGCAAAGGAAGAAAGGAAATCCGCAGTATCGTAAACGATGTCCCTCCATTTGTTCAGCGTGTCACGCGAGGGATGGGCCCGGTAGTCAAGTTCGGCGAAGAAAATGGGGTGAGGTTGCTGCCAGATGAGCAAGGCATTGCACGGATGGGGCGATTCGCATCCTTCAGGGCTCGTCATTTTGGGCCACCGGGCACCTTTGAAGCCCTGCCGCCGCGCCCGCTCGCGCGCCGATGGCAGAAATTTTTGGTAGATTCCCAGGCTGCGATCAAGAAGATCCCAACGGTTCCAAAGCGCATAGTGAGCGGCATGCCACCAAAACATCTCCATGTGGAACTTTCCGTTCCAGCCATTGTTCACCAAGCCGCTTTCCTGGGGCGGCATCGTTCCCGCCTCATTAACTGCCAGGAGATACTGTGACAGCACGATTCGCCGCTCCAGTTCCCGCCAGCGAGGATCCTTGCTTTCAGAAAGATCAATTGCGCCACCGGATTGCCAGAACCGTGCCCACGACACAGTTGATGCAGCTTGGGTTTCATTTACGCTCGGAATCATGTCGGGCGCAACTTCGGGTGCGAAAACGCAAGTGAACTCCAGCCGGTCTCCAGATGCAGCTGACCATTTGAAGCGATGGGCGTCGGAGTGACCTCCGATGGCAAAGGTGCCACCTTCGGGCACCTGTTCCTCGAAAGGCCGACCCGAGATCGTATAGCGGACGTGCAGTTGTTTGATCGTGCGCACAAAGGGGTCAGAACCGCTTAGCGCGTTGTTCACTGCAATCTCGATCCGGTTGTCGTTTACTGCGGCGGTGAGTTTCGCCGTAACATCCACAAACCGATTATTTGCACCATAGCGTGCTGATACGATGACCAGCGGATCGGCCGGAGGAGCTGGGGACGGCGGCTGAAAAATGAGACCCGGCTGGCCGGCAACCGAGACGAAGTAGGATGTCGCATCCATTTTGTGTTGTATCTCCAAGCGATTGGCAGCAAGGGTAAAGGGCGTTTGGTGCCGGTCAGGACTGTCCCAATCGCCGACTAGGTTGGCAAACTCGCTCCGGGCAGCGCCGGGAAAGTCGATGAACGCCTTGAGACGACCGTCGGCAACGAGCTTGGAGACTACGCGAACAGCGACTGCGTCGAGCGTGGGATGACAGCACGTTTCCACCTGCACGGTAACTCCTTCAATGACAAACCTGCTCTTCAGGATGCCGGTCCACATATCCAGTTCCTGCCGCGCGGCGGAAAGATCGGCAAGGCAAACCGGTTTGCCGTCGGCGCGAGTAAGTTCGAGGCCGATGCGCCCGAGATTG
>Ga0316217_10007535_pt1 | contig 10361 bp, 7 predicted proteins | sample 1anoAmetaG_FD_203633 | JGI IMG/M metagenome (GOLD analysis project Ga0316217, IMG submission 203633) | Freshwater microbial communities from Trout Bog Lake, Wisconsin, USA - 1anoA | ecosystem: Environmental > Aquatic > Freshwater > Lake > Hypolimnion/Profundal zone | place: USA: Wisconsin... | reverse complement strand
GTCAGAAATGCTAAGTAAGTTCCGGCAGTACTATATGTCTGTCCATTAAAATTATAAGACTTGCCATTACAGATACTTACATTGGTTGCAGAAGAAGTTCCCTTATTAATGATTAAGTTTAAAGTAGCAATACTATCGCAACCTACAGCATTTGTTGTACTGTAAGTGTAAGTTCCGCTAGTGGTATATGTTGTACCATTCCACAAATATGAATTACATACTGTAATATTAGTGAAAGAAGTTGATGGCTGATTAACTGTCAGGTTTAATGTAGCCGCACTGTCACATCCGGCAGTATTGGTTAAATGTACAGTGTATGTTCCAGCTGTGTTATAGCTTATTCCATTGAATGTATATGATGATCCTGAACAAATACTTGCTGTTGTTGTTGAGGTAGAATTTGCTTTTACTGTCAGCACTAATGTAGCTGCACTATCACAACCTGCTGCATTAGTTAAATGAGCAATGTATGTTCCTGCTGTATTGTAAGATATTCCATTGAATATATATGATGAACCTGTACATATGCTTGCTGATGTTGTTGATATAGAATTTGCTTTTACTGTCAGTACTAATGTAGCAGCACTGTCACATCCGGCAGCATTGGTTAAATGTGCAGTGTATGTTCCTGCTGTATTATAGCTTGTTCCATTGAATATATATGATGAACCTGTACAGATGTTTGCTGTTGTTGTTGATGCAGAATTTGCTTTTACTGTCAGCACTAATGTAGCAGCACTATCACAACCTGCTGCATTGGTTAAATGAGCAATGTAAGTTCCAGCTGTATTATAGCTTGTCCCATTGAATATATATGATGAACCTGTACAGATGCTTGCTGTTGTTGTTGATGTAGAATTTGCTTTTACTGTCAGCACTAATGAAGCTGCACTATCACAACCGGCAGCATTGGTTAAATGAGCAATGTATGTTCCTGCTGTATTATAGCTTGTTCCATTGAATGTATAAGATGATCCTGAACAGATACCTACTGTTGTTATTGAAGCAGAATTTGCTTTTACTGTCAGCACTAATGTAGCTGCACTATCACATCCTGCTGCATTGGTTAAATGAGCAATGTATGTTCCTGCTGTATTATAGCTTGTTCCATTGAATGTATATGATGAACCTGAACAAATGGTTGCTGTTGTTGTTGAAGCAGAATTTGCTTTTACTGTCAGCACTAAAGTAGCAACACTATCACATCCATTTACATTGGTTAAATGGGTAGTGTAGGTTCCTGCTGTATTGTAGCTTGTTCCATTGAATATATATGATGAACCTGTACAGATGCTTGCATTTAAAGTTGAAGAAGTAGTTGCATTAACTATTAAGTTCAATGTAGCAGCGCTATCACATCCTTTGGTATTGGTAAAATGTACTGTCTGAGTTCCTGCTGCATTGAAGGTTAAACCATTCCATGTATAAGGTAAAGCTGAAGGACAAATACTGACATTAGTAGTAGAAGCAGAAGACGCTTTTACATTAAATGTAAAATTCTTAGTTGTTGAACAACCTTGATTTGAAACAACATAAGAAACAGTAATCCAACCTGATGACAAAGCAGTTACAAGCCCATTACTATTAACTGTTGCTATACTAATTGCATTTGAACTCCAGGTACCACCACTTGTTGAATCGGTTAAAGTGGTTGAAGAGCCTGAACACAATGATGATGTTCCATAAATATTCGAAACTACAGGAATTGTACTGATAGTAAATGCCCCGGAAGCACCAGTAGTACGGGTACATCCAAGACTGTTACTTACAATACAATAATAGTACAACACTCCTGTTGTAGCGGTTGAAGGAGTATAGGAATCGCTAAGTAATGAAGAGTTATCTGTAGCTACTAAAGTGCCTCCGATATTGGTATTTGCAGTATTGCTATACCATAAATACTGATTGATTGTACCAACCCCAGCAGATGTCATGTTTACTGTCAGATTAGTTCCTGTTGCACCTATACAATAACCCCTTGCAGAAGGGTTAGGATTACTTGACAAAACAGGTATTGCATTTACTGTCAGTATAAGAGAAGCTGCGCTATCGCAACCAACTGCATTTGTCAGATGAACTACGAAAGTACCGGCAGTGCTATAATTTGTACCATTAAATAAATAAGTTGAACCTGAACAAATACTTGCAGAAGTAGTAGATGAAGAAGGACTTAATACCGTAAAACTTATAGTAGAAATATTTGATATTTTTCTATAGGTATCATTCACTGTATAATTTATAGTTGCTATACCTGAATAAGTATTCAATGGAACAAATGTCACCAGTCCTGACGCAGAATCTACTGTAAAAGTTCCTTTTCCGGAAAGTGTAAATGTTCTCTGAATTCCTGTAGTAGCAGGGTCTAAGTCGACAGTTGAAGGATCAATATTTCCTAAGACATTGTTTGAAGTTGCATTGGCAGTTCCACTAACTGTTTTACTACTGCCTGTACATACATTACCTCCATTTATGGGAGTGGCGGTTGGATTATAATAAACAGTTGAAGAATCTACATTAACCCGTAGATTTCTTATTTCATGAAAATCAAATGAACCTCCTGTAGCACCAGTAAATCCAAACTTCAGAAACTTAGGAGGTATTGCTGTTGCATCTGCTTCCAGTATTTTCTGAGGCGCAGGCATTGGACCATTTACTATTGTAGATGTCAGATAAACTGTTACATGATATCCTGTAATAGTTCCTGTATTGGGCAGCAATACAATTCTTACTTTTCTAAACCCCGCTTTAGTACTATCAGTTACACGACCGTTACCATTACGTAAAGTAACCGGTGACTGTCCACTTGCTATATAAGGATAATCTGTAGTACTCATTCCATTTCCAGGACCTCTTAAGGTAATTGCATTTTGTATTTGCCCCGGACCTCCGTCTTTACAATTATCTGCAGGATTAGAAAACTCTCCATGCGAATCAATACCAACACCTAAATATCCATTGGAAAGTCCGTTTATCGTACAACCATTAGAATATCCTAATGAACCACCAGGATATCCTGCATTGAATGTAGTGGTAGATGCGTCAAATAAAAAGAAGGTCATACCATCACAGGTATTGGCACCGTACATATAATATTCGAACGAAACATCCATTCCATATGTAGACGGAATAGAAACTGCATTATAATAGGCATATCCTAACTGATAGGTAGATGCATTGGTTAGGCGAAGAAACCCTGAACCTGCTGAATCTAATGAACCTGCAGTAAGATAAGCCGGAGTGTTTCCTCCAATTACAAAACCGGGTGCTGTAGTATTCTTAAAACTTTCATATAAAGGAAACTGCGCCTTTGATTGCAATAGCAAAATCATACAAACAGCCAATACTAATCCTCTTTTTACAAAATGATTAGTGTGCTGAAATATAGTTACAGGAGATTTTTTAATTAACCCGATTAAACTAATCAGAAAGACAGAAATTGTGGAATTACTTCCATATGAGTAAATATCTTTTTTCATCCAAACAGAATTACATAGTTATAGGAACGAAATACCCTGACAATATATTATAAATCAAACGTTATTATGTATGCCAGTTATTAATTGATATGTTGTTTCCATTTACCAGACCATTTGCTGCAGCCTGAGCACACCTGAACGATCTTCTTCCGGAAATGTTTTCCCATATTGTAAGACTGCTGCTATTTACCTTGTTAACGGCTTTTGGAAATTCAATCTGTACCACTACTATTCTTGTAATAAAGAGATTTTTCATACATATTGTTTTTTGATATCATCATAAAATCGGAATACTTTTTAATAATACATTTTAATACATCGTAATGAAACTGTACCCGTATTGTATTATTTTTCAAGTCAAATGTATATCCCTGTATACTATAATGCAATAGCAAAACCAACTAACTTATTGTATTATATAAATCGGTTACAGTCATAAAAAGACTACATTCTTTAAAACATAACTATACATTTTATTCAGTCTGCATTCTGTCATTTTCATCCATTTATTAATAACTGCTTATCTGTTTTCAAAATACCTGTATTATTTATAGTACATGCTTTTCAAATAATGTCCTGCTATAATTATTACACTTTATTCATTTAATGCATACAAATAAGTGTAATTCATGTCAGATATTTATTGTATTTCATCCTATCAATCATACATTTATTTTGTATTTTCTATTACAGTTTTATCAATACCATTCATTTGAACAAAGCAATCTTAATTAAAGCATCCATCTTAATTGCTTTCTACATAACAAAATTCCAGGAAACTATCAGAATAAAACTTCATAAACGGCCAACAGTATCATTTTCCCTTTCAATGGCCTTTATTAGTTATATCTGAAATACAAGAAAGAAAATATTGTATAAGGTAAATGGGTTATATACTTAAAAATCTGCAGCGAAGGAATATCAGGTTATACGATTATATAGTATTAGTAAATGGCAGTTTCAGGAAAAGGGATTTATTATTTCAAGTTGACTTTCAATAAGTAATCCATTATGCATATCTTCTGAGTATAAAGTCTTACAACCAGACTCTAATGCAGATGCAATAATAATAGCATCAAAAACCTGAAAATCATACTTCTTTACCAGATCAAAAGTTTTTTTATAGGCTTCTGAAGTAGTTGAAACCAACTGACAACTATTTAAAATCTCAGAAACAATTAAACCAAGCTGATCTTTGGGATATTTCCATTTATGCAGTTATACATTAATAAACTCACTTAGGTTTTAGGAAAGATTACAGGATTGTTTTCTATCAGATTTACGGCAGTATTTCGTTTAAGGGTATCGTCTTTATCTATGCTATACAACAGAATATTGATATCAATGGCTATATTATTCTTAGTCGTTGGCTTCATTTCTATTGAACTTGTATCCTCCTGAACTAAATACAAGATTCTTTGTACGTTCAGCAAAGCCCGCTTTATCTTTTTTGTCCCCCGATTTATAGGTTTCTATTTCAAATGCCAGAATCTCAATTTTCTTACCCCTTAATTCTTCAGGCAGTTTTAATTGATACACAGGTTCATTTACTGTAATAATCTCTCTGAACATAATTATACTGTTATGATTTCAAATATACTGCTTATATGTAATACATTAAAAATATTTTGATTTCAGGCTTCTGTTGTTCTTAAACAATTCAATAAAAAAAACCTTCAAAAGCTATTACACTTCCGAAGGTTTACGTTCCATTTTAATATCAGGTAAGTTACCATGAATAGTACTTACGGGATATCCCGAATTCCAATTTTCAACTCCTTTATTTTATACTAATTTTTTGGTTTTCCCTCTATCATTTGTTTTGCCAGGTCTGCACTCAAACCAAGCTTCAGCAGATATTCCAGCAGGTACCCGTTATTCTTAAGTTTTGCCAGTTTTACGTTTACCCTTTCTATCAGATTATCTATATTATCATCCTTATCAAATAAATTATTGTCTGTATTATTATTCCCGTTTGATAATGTTCCCATGACACACATTTTAAATAATTCTGAATAACTATTATGCTATTTATTATCTGTATAAATTCAATGCAGCAGCATCTTTACAGAAAATGATCTGTGGATTGTTGTTATACATGTCAATAAAATCGTTTACACTACTGTTGCTGGCAGATACTGAATAACTTGCAGATGCATCTACAGCCTTGTAAGGATTTCTCCAGAGCAATGCATAAGCAACCGGCATGTTGTTGATAGCAGGTAAGAAACCTTCAGTCCACCATTTTGAATACTGTACATTGTCAGCGCCTATTTCAGTGATAGCAGGTACTTTACCATATTTAGCAGCAATAGCCGACATGTTCAGACAATTGGTTCTTGTTCTGTTGATAAAAGCTTTCATTTCAGAAAAAGAATTTACTCTCTGATAAATGTCGAATCCAATAATGTCTACATATTCCTGACTGAACTTGCTGTTGAAAGATTCGGTAGTAAAACCATCGTTTACAGAGAAAGCAAACAGTATGTTGTGCAATTGTCTTGTATCTCTTAAATAAGTAACAGTTAATTTCCACAAAGCCTTGTATTCTTCAGCACCACATGCTCCATTATCCCACTAGAAACAATTGTTTAAATTGCTTTCATGAAAAGGACGGAAGATTACCGGAATCTGTACACCATTTACTTTCAGGTCGCCAATGAAATCGGCTACATAACCCAGCCATTTGATAAAGGTTTCCTGAGTTGCTTTATCAGTCAGTATTGCATGTACAGTATTGCTGTTGCAATCATTGAATCTTCCTCTTGTTAAAGGATTATCGCAATGCCAGCTGATAGTATTGATACCACCATTCAGGTAAGCAGAAGTAATGAATTTTTTAAGATCATTTTTCAAAACACCATTAATCATATAATTCAGAGAATCGGGATAGTATTGTCCCAGATCCCATCCAAACAATGCAGGTAAATCGCCTACCACATCTTTAGTGTCGCTTACATGCAGATTTCCTTTGTTGCTGGTATTATATTTCCAGGTAGAACCGTATGCCAGATCATCCTGATGTCCGAACAATACTTTTTTGTTTCTGCCCAGATGCATCATGTTGTTGTACAGCATCTTGGTTTCACGGGTTGCTTTTGCATCGGTAGGAATAAATGTACCAGTCTTTACTAATGTAATAGTGTTTGTCTTTGTACTGTTGTGGTTGATATTGTTTCCAAAAGAATAATTTGTGAAGCTCAACATCACCACCAGCATCAGCAGGAAAGCAGATGCTTTTTTAGTAATTGTGATATGTTGTTTGATGTGCTTCATAAATCTGTTTATTTCGATTTGACAATGCAAACATCGCATCTCAAACAGCCCTGCACAATAGCAAAACCAATCAAGTTTTTGTATACAATTCAGGCTATTCTGTCTGATGAGTTATACAAAAGTTAATTTCAGGAGCAGTGTTTTTCAGAAATTTATTATCGGGGAAAATTGAAATAAAAAGAGGTTTAAAGGCCATTAAAGCAAATTATTTAAATATTGAATCTGAAAAAACAAATAAATACAGGATGGATTATATACAATTTTGTGCGTAATGACTAACAGACTATCGAACCGGAATCTTACAGGTGAAATATAAAAATGAACAGAAAGGCTGTTGAAAACAGTATGAGAAAAGGGCTCATTTTTGCCATATATTTTTCAGAAAACAGGTATTTGAAGGTGATTCATGCAACTTTATACAACAATCAGGGTAAAATGCGGATGCCTTTGTTAGTGTTGTTTACCAACTGTATTATTTTGATTTTTTACATATCACTTTTTACTTTCTTTTGGGCGTTCTGCTTCGCTTTGCTCGCAATAACAGTCTACCATTTACTTACATCCTCTTCCCATAAATCATACCATAATGGATTCATCGAATTGATAAGCAAACACTTCTTCTTCCTGCTTCCTCCTTTAATTCTCTTTTCTTCAAAGATTGCTTCTTCTATACTGGAATACCATTTATAATATAGAAGTATATCAACATTATATTTTGCAGTAAAACTCTTTAGATATTTTTTATTCTTATGCTCCTGTACTCTTCTTATTAAATCTGAAGTTACACCAGTGTATAATACAGATCTAAGAACGTTTGTCATGATATATACAGTGCCACCTTTTATCATAAAATCAATTTAATCGTCGTCATTGCGAGTGAAACGTTGCTGTCATTGTAAGCGCAGCGTTGCCGACATTGCGAGCGAAGCGAAGCAATCTTAGCTACGAAACTAAACCTTTAATTTCAGTTTATCCTGAAATGGCTTTTATTATTTGACTCGGATTGCTTCGCTACGAAACTAACCCTTTAATTTCAGTTTATCTTGAAATGACTTTTACTATTTGACTCGGATTGCTTCGCTTCGCTCGCAATGACGCTCTACGCCTTCAGAAACCCCAGCTCATATACCATTGGCTTATTTGCCATTATAAGCGCAACGTTGCCGTCATTGCGAGCGCAGCGAAGCAATCTTAGCTATGAATGTAGAATTGCTATTTCAGTTTATTCCAGAATCTGATATCGAATCTTGTATCTAAAGATAGAGTTCGCTTATAACTTTTAATACCAAAACTATACAGTGCCGGACGATAGAACATAGCAATCGAAAAGGTTTTGGAAAACATATATTCCAGACCTGAAGTAAGTCCAAAAGTATAATCAGTTTTATCAATTCCAATAGGGGTTAAATCTGAGGAACTATTATAATGATATTTAGCCATATTTACACCACCTATTATGTTTAGCTTTCTAATAAAAGTATAATGAACAATTGCTTCTGTATTTACATAACTAAAGCCATAAGGATCATAAAAATAAAGATCGTAAGTAGTAGCAGCTACAAAATTTAAAGAATACTTTATTTTATCGTGTTTATAAAACAAAGCACAGCCAATACTTAATCCACCCCACGCATTTGTACTTGCATAATTACCATAATCATAAAACCTATAATTGTTTAATAATGGCAAAGAAATGGTCATACCAACCGATCTGTTTTGCTTAGAATATTGTGCAGATATATTATAACTGATAAATAATAATAATACAACAATATAATGTTTCATGAAAGATTTATTAATGATTGAACAGAATAAATATCTGATAAAAATAAGGAAGCTGGTTTATACTACCAATATTGATTTACAATTCCATCAACGTTAAATATTTCTTTCGTCCTATTGTAGCATAATAAAATATTATAAAGAAAACAGGGGAAAGTAAAAGAATACCATAAAGCATGTCAATATGTAAAGCATATATCAAAATGTAGGTTATTATAGTAATAATTAAACCTATATACATAATCTGTTTACTATATTTAAACCCACTTAAAGTAAGCTCTTTGTTATCATCATCATTAAGAGTCAATAATATTTTCTGACTTGTACCCCAATCTATTTTTGCCTGTACAGTATGTTGACCTGATGTTGTTTTAAATTCTTTCGTTTGTCCATTAGATATGTTACCGATTTTATTGCCATCAATAAAGATTTGACAATCTCTAAAATAATTAGCATACTCAGATGTACGTTTAATAATTATTGTTGCCATAGTTTTAAATTGTCATTTATGAACTTGTATTATTTTATTACAATTATAATAATTCTTCTCTAACAAAAGTTTATTATACATTATCAACTTTTCAGAAATCCTAGCTCATATACCATTGGCTGCAACTTTTCACTTAATGCCTTGTATGCTTCTTCGAATGGTTTGAAACTTACAGGAATAAAATCGCCACTGGCATTGCGGGCCTGCAATGCTTTTCGTACCTGATACCAGCCTACATCGGCACGGTTTAGTTTCAGTTCATCCCGCACAGTTCTTACATCGGTCTCTTTAAAGTAGGCTTGCCAGAGTTTCTTTCCTTCGGCAAGTACTGCAGTTGATTCGGCTGAGATTGCTTCGCTGCGCTCGCAATGACGGGCTAAATACTGCACCATAAAATCCGATTCAAATCTTTCGGGGGCACCTACTTCTTCTTCTGTAAAAGGTATAAAATGGTTTACAATACTCCATTTCTTACCATTCCATTCCAGGTCGTTGGCACTGGCAGTTCGATTGCAACGATTAAATAACATCCAAATTAAACAATCACTTTTAAATTCTACAGTTAATGGTTCAGCAGGTTGTAAGAATTGGTCACGGTCATTTAGCCAAGTTGGTGCAATTAATCTACGAACAGTAAATATGATAGATACTTGCAAAAGATTTTGATCGGTAATATAATATCCATGACCATCACTATATATAGAAGAATAAATAACAGTTTGTTGTTCTGCATGTTGAAAATCATTCCCTCCACAATACATATAAGCAATTGCTCCATTTGACCATGTAGATACATGAGCTTTTCCTGTGGCAGGTGAAATTGAATTTTTCAATGCTATAACAGAATCTTTATTAGCTTTTGGTCTATCTATCCAAACATTCAGAAATGAGTTTTTAGGTAAATTGTAAAATAATTTTTCACCAATAGCATTTGCATTTCTATCATAAACATCAACAGAAATTTCTGTTATAGGTGTTTTAACCGAATGATTTTGATTTGTAGCCCATACTAAAAATCCGATTGGAAATTTACCTGTTAACCCTTCAAATGCTTTATTGTGAACTACAAATCCTCCTAAATATTTTGCATTCCATTTTAATCTGAACTTTTCAAAATTTGATGCATTAACATATTTCATTGTACTAAACATTGCAATAGTTGCTGTTGGAATTTCTATTGCAATTCGTGTAAGAAATTGAGTAAATAATTCATTACTAGCTTTACCGTACTCTTTCATTGCAGTGTTAGCTATATTAGTTTTTGCAACTCCATCTTTGTTTTCAGCATCTATTCCTTTTGCAATATTTTCAAAATTTGTAGCTTCCGCATATGGTGG
>Ga0316217_10007534_pt1 | contig 10361 bp, 11 predicted proteins | sample 1anoAmetaG_FD_203633 | JGI IMG/M metagenome (GOLD analysis project Ga0316217, IMG submission 203633) | Freshwater microbial communities from Trout Bog Lake, Wisconsin, USA - 1anoA | ecosystem: Environmental > Aquatic > Freshwater > Lake > Hypolimnion/Profundal zone | place: USA: Wisconsin... | reverse complement strand
GCTTGCGGCTTGGTACCGTTGATATCATTATTTCAGGTTCAAGCTTTGCCGCCAAGGACTTCCCGCCGATTGGGGTTGGGTATTATCCGTTCACATTTCGGAATCCGGAGCATCTTTTGAAATTCGCAAAAAGCGATGTCTTTGCGGAGCTTGCAAAGGGCTACGAGGAAAAGACAGGCAATCATATTACAGCCGTTAGCTATTATGGAACACGGCAAACAACATCGAACCGCCCGATTGCCCATTGCGAAGACATGAAAGGCCTCAAAATGCGCGTACCCGACGTGCCTGCCTATCTGGCGATGCCGCGTTCGTGCGGTGCTAATACGACGCCCATCGCCTTTGCCGAAGTGTATCTCGCGCTTCAAAATGGCACGGTCGACGCCCAAGAAAACCCGTTGACAACAATTGAAGCAAAGAAGTTTTACGAGGTTCAAAAAAATATCATCCTAACGGGCCATATTGTGGACCACCTCAATACAATCGTTTCAGGTAGAGTGTGGAAATCCCTATCGGACGCCGACAAGCAAATGTTCACAGATGTAATGCAAGAGGCTGCTGCTCGTACAACGGCGCAAATCTCAAAGCGGGAAGCTGAACTGATTGATTTCTTTAAATCTAAGGGTGTGACGGTTACCGAAGTTGATCGCAATGAGTTTATTCAGGCCGTCCAGAAAAATGCAAGTTTCGAAGAGTTTGGTTATCGCAAGGCGGACTGGGATAAAATTCAAGCCCTTCAATAATCATTAACCCAATCGGACCCGCCCATTGATGGGCGGGTCCGATAATTCAGTCTACCGTTGTGTTGGAACCTTTGGATGCCTATTAACGATCATATTAAAACATCGCTTTCTATCGCCAATATTCGACCGAGCGAGGATTTATCGGGTCATCGTGCCATTGAGGATTGGACAGCGTTGGTTTTGTTTCTTGCGCTTTGTTTTGTGGTGTTTTTACAATTTTTTACGCGCTATGTTTTGAATAATTCATTTGGTTGGACCGAGGAAATCGCTAGATATCTTCTTATCGGTGTCGTTTTTGTCGGTGCCGCCATGTGCGTGCGCCGTCATCGTCATATTCAAGTTAATTTTCTGTATCGTTTAATGCCAAAAGGAATAGGTAAATCCTTAGCACGTGCCGTTGATGCTATTGCGATTGGTTTTTTCTTCTATGCGGCCTGGTTAATGTGGCAATTGATCAAAATCATTGGCGATGATCGCATGACGCTGATTAATCTGCCCATGAGCACGGTTTATTATTTCGTTTTCGCAGGCCTTTTTATGGGCGGGGTTCGGGCCATCGGCGCGTTCATTGAACATGTGAAACAAGGTTTTGGTCCGCTTGAAAAGCCAGAACATTATCTGGATTGAAGGATAATTTCTCATGTGGATTTTGATCGGGTCATTCCTGCTTCTGCTCTTGATTGGCGTGCCTGTCGCTGTCTCAATGGCGCTGAGTTCTCTGTTTTTTATCCTATTTGATGGATCAAATCCGCCTTTCGTTTTATTGCACCGGATGGTGAGCGGCGTTGATAGTTTTCCGCTTCTCGCGGTTCCGTTTTTCATCTTTGCTGGCAATTTAATGAATATTGCGGGCGTCACCAATCGGATTTACAGTTTTTCACTCGCCGCCGTTGGATGGCTTCGCGGCGGATTAGGGCATGTCAACATCATAGGCTCGGTGATTTTTTCCGGCATGTCAGGGTCAGCCATTGCAGAAGCCGCAGGTCTAGGCTCCATCCAAATTAAAGCAATGAATGATCGGGGATATCCCGTTGCATTTGCAGTTGGTGTTACGGCTGCATCCGCAACGCTTGGTCCCATCATTCCGCCATCCATCCCCTTTGTCATATATGGCATGATGTCGAACTCTTCCATTGGGTCGTTATTTTTAGGCGGTATTATGCCCGGAATGGTTATGACCGCGCTGTTGATGGCGACCGTAGTCTTTTACACTTGGCGGTATGGTTGGGGAGCCGACGCTCCTTTCTCGATCAAAACGCTGGCTAAAGCCCTTGCCGAACTGGGCCTTGTCGCCCTTTCAGGCATATTGATTTTCGAGCTGCAAGCCTGGACCCAATGGCCCGTTCTGTTGGCGGCCTTTGCGATCATTGGCCCTCTCTGCTTGCTCGATTGGTGGTTTCAATTCTCCGCCGTCATGGCGCTGATGACGCCGCTGATTTTAATCGGCGGCATGTTGACGGGCCTGTTTACGCCGACCGAAGCCGCCGTTGCGGCCTGTGCTTGGGCCCTCTTTCTAGGCTTTGTGCGCTATCGTTCCATGACGATCAAATCATTCTTGAAAGCGACGTTTGAGACGATTGAGACGACGGTATCTGTACTCTTCATCGTCGCTTCGGCATCGATTTTTGGATGGTTACTGACCGTAACCAAGGTGGCAGATTCTCTGACCAACGGAATATTGTCGTTTACGCACGAAAAATGGGTCTTTTTAATCTTGGTCAATGTTCTTGTTCTGATCGTTGGAAGCTTTATCGACTCGCTTGCGGCCATCACCATTCTCGTACCGATTTTGATGCCACTGCTCCTTAAATTTGGTGTTGATCCCATTCATTTTGGCGTCTTAATGACTTTAAATCTGATGATTGGTCTTCTTCATCCACCGCTCGGAATGGTACTTTATGTCTTAAGCCGCATTTCAAAATTGTCGGTAGAGAGGACGACGATGGCGATCCTGCCATGGCTCGTACCCCTGATGCTTGCGTTAGGGCTGATTACCTTTATCCCTGAAATAACGCTTTGGTTGCCCCATCTCGTCATGAAATAAAGATATAGCCTTTTTGCTACATTAATCCGTATAAAAAACACTTACACGCTTCATCGCGATCAAAAAACGGCTCGGCACCCTCTTAATGAGATTCAAAGCCGTTTTTTCTTGCTTAATGAATCCTCTTTTCACTTGCATCGGTTGGGATGGCGGCGTCTAAGGGCGCATCTTAATTGTAATCTTTTGTGAGTTGATCATGACTGTTTTGACCTCTGCCAGCCCGTTTGCCGATATCCGCCGCATTGTTTCCGAAATGCCGGAGGCTGATTGGGTTTCTGTTGAGGCTGTGCGGGCGCGGGACAGGTTTCTTACCAAGCCGCCGGGCAGCCTTGGTCGTCTGGAGGAAATCGTCGAATGGCTTGCCGCCTGGCAGCGCAAAGCGCGGCCTGCGATTATGCGACCTTTGGTAACGGTATTTGCGGGCAATCATGGTGTCACAGCGCGAGGGGTTTCGCCCTATCCGGCGAGTGTGACGCAGCAGATGCTCGATAATTTTGGCGCGGGCGGCGCGGCCATCAACCAAATCTGCAAGACGTTTGATATCGGCTTTAAGGCCTATGATCTGGCGCTCGACCTTCCAACAGGGGATATCACGGTAGAAGCGGCCATGGACGAGAAGACCTGCGTCGGCACCATGGCCTTTGGCATGGAGGCCATTGGTGGCGGACATGATCTTGTCGCCATCGGTGAAATGGGCATTGGCAATACGACCATTTCAGCCGCCATTTATGCCGCGCTTTATGGTGGCGAAACGGCGCATTGGGTTGGCCGGGGAACAGGCGTTGATGATGACGGGCTAAAGCGCAAGATTGCGGCGGTTGAAACCGCTTTAGCCTATCACAAAGGCCATTTAGACGATCCTTTGGAAGTGTTGCGTCGCCTTGGTGGGCGCGAAATTGCGGCGATGGCGGGCGTTATCTTAGCCGCCCGGATGGAACGGATTCCGGTCGTGATCGATGGCTATGTCGCAAGTGCTGCCGCCGCCGTTCTCCATGCCATTGATCCGCATACGCTCGATCATTGCATGGCAGGCCATGTGTCGGCGGAAGGGGCGCACGGGGAAGTGTTGAACAGGCTGGGCAAAAAGCCAATCCTCGATCTCGGTATGCGCTTGGGAGAAGGCTCAGGTGCAGCGCTGGCGATTGGGGTAATTAAAGCGGCCGCCGCCTGCCATGACGGCATGGCGACCTTTGGCGAGGCGAAAGTGGATGACCGGGCAGATTGATCAAGCGGCGACGCGGGTATCGGTTTCAATGAGCCGTTCCTGGCTACTTTTGTGGATCACGCGGTGTTCGGGCAAGGTAATTGTAACGGACGTGCCTTCCCCCTCGCGGGATTGAATGGAAAACTCGCCATCATGCATCGCCACAAGCCCTCGGACGATTGGCAAGCCAAGGCCTGACCCCTGTTCGGCTGTTTTAACCGCGAGTGAGCCGCGGCCAAAGCTTTCGAGAATGATGGGAATTTCATGCGCAGGGATACCCGGCCCCGTATCGGTCACTTGAATGAATTGACCTCCCATTGGATTGCGCCCGACAGTGATGGAAATTTCGCCGCCTGCGGGCGTGAATTTAATGGCATTCGACAGTAAGTTCAGCGTGATCTGCCTTAGCGCGCGTTCATCCGCAACAATCGGCTCCAATTCTGGGTCAACCGTCATCATCATGATCACGCCACGCGAATGCGCGCGGAGCTGTAAGAGATGGGCGCAGTCGGAGACGGCGTTGGCCAATTGGCAGATTTGTTCTTCAAGCGCGTAACGGCCGGCTTCGATGCGGGAGAGATCCAATACTTCGTCGATCAGGCCCAGCAACATCTCACCGCTATCGTGGATATCCCGCGCATAGGAGCGATAGGCCTTGACCCGATGGCGACCCAGGAGCTCGGCTTCCATCACCTCAGAAAAACCCAAAATAGCATTAAGCGGTGTGCGCAATTCATGGCTCATGGTGGCAAGGAAGCGCGATTTGGCAAGGTTGAGTTCTTCAGCGCGGCGGCGGGCTTCTTCAGAATGGGCCTTGGCCTGCTCCAGATCGGCGATCAGCGCGTCCTTTTCCGCGCGAATGGTGAGATGGTCGAGGGTCGTTTCCGATATCCGGCCTGCAAGATAGAGGAAGAAACCAATCAGCGCGACGGAGAGATAAACGGCATCGTTGGAAGCCCCTTCGGATGATAGAAAAACCGTAATGAGATTGCCCGCCAAAACAGGCGAAAGTTGAAACCCGAGGGCGCCGCGAAACGCAGACGAAAAAACAAGCGACGAGCCGCCCAATACAACCGGTATTAAAATTAAAAAAACGAGATCAGGTATCGCACCCGGCGCGGGTGAAGAGCGCGTAATCAAAGCCCAGCCTGTGCCTTGTAGTGCTTCAAAAATCAAAAATAAGAGTTTTGCCGTTGCTTGCTGAAAATTTGGCCAGTGATCGGCGAGAATAAGCGAGGCGGCGAGCCCTAATCCGATGAGCAAAGCACCAAAGGAAAGCGATATTGATGGCGTATTAAAAGCGCTTATGCCTAAAATGGGTATGAGCATGATAAGCTGCAATAAAATGGCCTTGGGCCGCGCGCGCGCAAAAGTCATCAGCAGCTCGTCATCAAATCCACGCGCGGTCCAGTTCGATAATCCCGACGGCATGGAAGTAGCGCGGTCCATCCCAAAGGCGAATTGGGCGAGACGCGGATAATATGTCATAAGCCTGTTCAATGCCGGGATCATTGATAAACACCTGCCTCAATCCTTCAAAGGCTAGCAACCTTAGGTTAAATTCAAACTGTCTAAAAACCTCAAATTGAAACTAATCCGGGCGTCGCGCTTAATCACGTTTAAAATTTGAACCATGGGGCATCAGATGAAGTTATATGACAGTGTGCGAGCGCCCAATCCGCGTCGTGTTCGGCTGTTTTTGAAGGAAAAAGGCATCGAAATCCCAACGGTTACGATCGATTTAGGGGCCTTTGAGCACCGTGAGACCCCGTTTACCAAAGTTAATCCTTTGCAACGAACACCCGCTTTGGCGCTTGAGGATGGCACGGTTATCACCGAGTCGGTCGCAATCTGCCGCTATTTTGAGGAAATCCAACCGGAGCCGAATTTGTTTGGCCGCACGCCGCTTGAGCGTGCTTTGGTTGAAATGTGGAACCGACGGGTGGAACTTGAGCTTTTTATTCCCATTACGCATGTTTTTCGGCACGGGCATCCGGGTATGGCAAAGCACGAAGTGCCGCAAGTAGCTGATTGGGCTGAGGTAAATCGTCCAAAAGTGATGCAAGGCTTGGCGCTGCTTGATGAGCAATTATCCAAGACGCCCTTTCTGGCAGGGGATGCGTTTTCAATCGCCGATATTACCGCGCTGTGTGCGATTGATTTTATGAAGCCAACAAAAACACGCGTGCCGGATGAGATGACTGCGCTGTTGCAATGGCATCACGCGGTTTCGTCCCGGCCAAGTGCCACCGCATAAGCAGCAAGAAAGGTTAAGGTCATGCATCCGATTTTTGAGGCGCTTTTATCGCAAGCAAAGGGCCAATCCCCTTTGCGTGTTGCGGTTGCCCATCCTTGCGATGCGGTGACGATGGAAAGCATTGCGGCAGCGGTTCATGCGGGTTTGATCGAGCCTTTGCTGGTTGGGCCGGAAATGAAAATGCGAAAGGCGGCGGTGGAGGCGGGGCTGACCTCGCTTGATTGGCCGATCATCGACACGCCACACAGCCACGCCTCGGCGGAGGCTGCTGTCGAGCTCGTGCGCGCGGGTAAGGCCGATGCGCTGATGAAAGGAAGCCTGCATACGGATGAGCTGATGTCGGCCGTTGTTGACCCGCGCCAAGGCTTACGCACCGAGCGGCGCATCAGCCATTGTTATGTGATGGCGACAAAAAACCATACCGAGCCTTTAATTGTCACCGATGCCGCCATCAATATTGCGCCCGATTTGCATGTCAAAGCGGATATCGTTCAAAACGCGATTGACCTTGCCCATGCGATTGGTATGGCCGAAGTGAGGGTGGCCGTACTCTCGGCAACTGAGACGGTAAATCCTGCCCTTCAATCAACCCTCGATGCGGCGGCGCTGTGCAAAATGGCGGATCGTGGCCAAATCACCGGGGCGTTAATCGACGGCCCTTTGGCGCTGGATAATGCGATTGATATGGGCGCGGTGACGCAAAAACATATTCATTCGAATGTCGCCGGAAAGGCCAATCTACTGGTTGTTCCGGATTTGGTGGCCGGAAATATTTTGGCCAAAACGCTGTCCTTTATGGCCCATGCGGAAGCCGCTGGCATTGTGGTTGGTGCGCGCGTGCCGATTATTCTAACAAGCCGCGCGGATACGCTGGAAAGCCGGATCGTTTCATGCGCGATTGCAGTGCATCTCGCAAAAATTCCCGTGCTCAAAGGCGTTGTGAAAGGGTAATCGATTGCCAACTGCCAATCCACCCCCTTTATGCATCATCGATCAGACTCAAATGCACCCGCTCCTCGTCCATGGCGATGATCGGGAAATGATCGAAATAGCGCGCTAAACGCCTGCTATAATCTTGCCGATCAAGCAGGAGTTCGCGCGTTTCCCATTGGGCGATTTCAAACAGCGCCAATTGAGAAAGCTCGCCAAAAATATGATCCTGTTCGGCGCGCGGGTGGCAGGTGATGACCAGCTCCGCGCGCGACCAATCCGGCTCAAAGGCATAAAGCTCGGCCAACGCGATGATCTCCTCCTGATGCGCCGCGAAAAACCGTGTGTCGCTTGGCCGAAGCGTATCAAAATGATCCAAGATTGATCGCGCCGTGCGGGTTGATTTAAACCGCCGCCAGAGCGTTTCATCATCAAGCCCCAGCATAAAGCGGATCGCTATAGGCCAGGCATCAGGTGCCAGCATCGTGTAGGAAATACGCTTGGCACCTGTAGCATCGGACGACCGCGCCCCATCGGTCACGGGGCGAGCGCCATGGCATTTTCGGTTTGCTCGCTGGGATTTTGGGTGCTGACACCATTCGACATATAAATCGAAAAGCCAAGCAGCAGAAGCGAGAAGATCGTAAAGGCAACGAGCACGAAGCCGTCGCGGTCGACGAGGGTTGGGCGGTATTTTGGGTTTGGCTCATTCATGACGCACTCCTTTGCAAAAAAAAGATCCTGCGCAGCCGTTTGCGTTCAGCCGAGGCCAAAGCGCCGACGGCTGGCAGGACAAGGGGGTAAAAGGGGTAAACATACCGACCTTTTTTGACCGGCAAGGTGAGACTGTCGCCCCACCCAACGCCTCAGCGTGAAAGCCGCGTGAAAACGCCGTCAAAAGCGACAAAGGCACGGTTTTGACGGGCTTTTCACGGTTGACGGGGTTTTACGGACCGGAAAGGATGTTGGCGCGGCCAAGCGTGTGCTTGGGCGCGTTAGTCAATTCCAGCGAAAAGGGGTAAAGAAGATGACAACGATTTATGGATATTTGAGACTGTCTGACGAGGGAATGAAGCACTTCGACGAGTATGTCGCCGAGCTTAAAAAAAACGGGGCGACGGAAATTGTAACGGATCGGCCAACGCCGTATCATCGACCAAATTTCTACAAGTTGATCGCCAATTCCAGTGCAGGCGATACGGTGGTGGTTATTCGCGAAAGCCATTTGAGCTCGAACCTAACCATCGCCGAACAACTTGAGAGCAGCCTTGCGCTCAATCAGATACGGATAAACATTCTAGATACGAAGTGGGTACCGATCAACGAAAGTGAAGGTGCTGATCATGGGGGTAATGGACACTAATTAAGTGATAAATCACGAATATATCCGCGTCGGGCATCAGCTTGGCGCGGTGTTTGTATTGATCACTTAACAATAAGTTCTTGCACGCGATTTATTTTCGTGCTGTCTTTCCCTTGCGGCGGGTTGTGGTGAGACCTTGAGGATTTCGAATACCGCAGCTGCCGCATTGAACCTTAACAAAGGGGAGGACAAGATGGCAGAAATTACACGACGTGACGCGTTAGCAATCGGTGCGGCGGCGCTGGTCGCGGCGGGGGCAGGAGAGGCAGAAGCGGCATCTCGGCCTACTATTTATGGCTATTTGCGCCTGTCAGACCATGGCAAAACCCATCTCGAAGAATATATCGCACAACTCAAATCGTTTGGCGCGACCGAGATTGTGATGGACGAGCCAACGCCCTATTATCGGCCGAATATGGATCATCTTTTGGCCACCGCCCAAAAAGGCGATGCGATTGTGGTGATGCGCAAAACCCATCTGGCGGGCGACCCTTTTGTCGTTGGCCAGTTGGAAGAAGCTTTTGTGCAAAAAGGAATCGCCCTCGCTGTAATTGATCCAAGCCCGGTGGTTTATAAAGTGGAGGGTGCGGGCGGTGACCACGGCGGTAATGGTCACGGTTAAACTATAAAATGAAATATACCATCGCGTCGGGCATCAGCTCGGCGCGGTGTTTGTATTGATCACTTAACAATAAGTTCTTGCCCGAGATTTATTTTCGTGGTGTCTTTTCCCTACGGCAGGTGGAGGCGTGGTGCTGAGTTCTATGCATTAGATGGCTGCCGTATTTATTCTTAGCCGAGAGGAGAAGACGATGTTAAAACTTAAGCAACGTGGTACGTTCGTGATGGTTGCGGCGACTCTGTCGATGGGTGGAATGATGGTTACGGCGCAAGCATCGACGCCGCCTGCCAGTGATCTGATTGTAGTCACTCATGATAGTCAATCGAGTAATCACAATTTTATTACGCGACAATTTCAGGCTGATCTGATTGTTCGTCAGATCGGGTTGACAGCTGATGTACCGTCGACGCCAATAATTGTTGCTGAACCTGGTGCCGATCACGGTGGCGACTAATTTTTTGTGATATCAATCTTAGCTTGACGTCACGTCCGACTCTGGTCCTGCGTGATTTCGTCTGGTTCTTTTACCTCATGGTGAGTCGTGCCGAAAGCGCGCGTCGAGTGGTGAGCTTGTTGAACCACGCCTATCAGTTTTGGCGCTTTATCCTGCACCGTGTCCTTCGACTCACGGCTTTGCCGTGGCTCAGGATGAGGGGTGGGGGCGTGAGGCCCCTTTATCCTCATGGTGAGCGGCGCTGAAAGCGCGAGTCGAACCACGCCTATCCGTTTTGGCGCTTTATCCTGCACCACGTCCTTCGACTCACGCCGCCCTGCGGCGTGGCTCAGGATGAGGGAGTGGGATATCGCGAGGCTCTTTTTATCCTCATGGTGAGCCGCGATGCGTAGCATCGCGAGTCGAACCACGTTTATCAATTAGGGCTCTTAAACAACGCGCTTTATCCTTCGCCGCGTCCTTCGACTCACGCCGCTGTGCGGCGTGGCTCAGGATGAGGGTAAGGGAACGTATGCTGTATAAAACAACAGTAGAAAAATCTGCGCCTACCCCTCATTTTGCTCTTATTTAAAGAGAGTGAGAGCGATGGATGAAGGATGCACAGTTTACATCTTAAAATGCTCGGATGGCAGCTATTATGTCGGCTTGACCAAATTGGAGGTCGAGGCGCGGGTGAGTGAGCATCAAATGGGGACTTATCGCACCGCCTATACCTATAAGCGCCGCCCTGTTGAGTTGGTCTAT
>Ga0316217_10007533_pt1 | contig 10361 bp, 11 predicted proteins | sample 1anoAmetaG_FD_203633 | JGI IMG/M metagenome (GOLD analysis project Ga0316217, IMG submission 203633) | Freshwater microbial communities from Trout Bog Lake, Wisconsin, USA - 1anoA | ecosystem: Environmental > Aquatic > Freshwater > Lake > Hypolimnion/Profundal zone | place: USA: Wisconsin... | reverse complement strand
TTTGGGATTCGTCAAAGCTGGCGGCGAGAATGGCGTTCAAAGCGCGCGCCGACTCCAAGTCGTAGCCGATCGGCTTCTCGATCACGATCCGCGACCATTCGCGATCGCGCGCCAATCCGGCCTGGCCGAGATATTTTGGGATTTCGCCAAACATGCTTGGCGGTGTGGCCATGTAAAAAATGCGCCGGGCTTTGGTTCCCCACTGTTTTTCCAGCTTCGCGCATTGGCGACCCAAAGCCGCGTAGGTAGATGGTTGTTTGAAATCACCCTGCTGGTATTGGATATGTTGTGCGAACAGGTTCCACGCGGCGGTCTTGGCCTTGCCGAAACGAGAGAATTGATTGACGCCATCGTGCAATCGGCGGCGTAGTGCATCATCACCGAGTTTGCTGCGGTCAACCGCGATGATCGCAAATTGTGCGGGCTGGCTGCGGTCCAGCGAGAGATCCAACAAGGCTGGAATCAGCTTGCGCCAGGCCAGATCGCCGGCCCCGCCGAAAATGACGAAAATAATCGGTTCGAGCCCGTCGCTGGTTTTCAGTGGTTTCATGCCTGTTCCCATTCCGTGTGAAACGTGCCTTTGGCATCAATTTGCGCATAGGTACCCGGGTGGTGTTTCAAGAACCTCCTCCACAGCACACAAGCCATCGGCGCAGCGCCGGTCGGCAGGCCGGGCTGGCCGCTGTTGGCTTTCTCGACTGCGGCCACCGACAGGAACCGGATTGCATTGATGCACAAGCCATCCAATTGTGCCGGACCAGGGCTTGAAGCGTTTATGCTGCTCATAATAAAGAATGGCGGGGTTCAGTTGACTCCACCTCAATTTGTCCAAAAATCCTCTATTCATAGAGGCCTCGTTTCGCGTGCTGTCTGAAACCTTTTTGGTTGCCAGACCCTTTTAGTATCGCACTACGATACTATAGGCTCAACAAACTGCAAGCGCTATGGGGTGTTTACCCCATCACTCTATTTCAGGCTTCATGAATCCAACCGCGACCGGCAGGTCGGTGAATGGCGGGCGAAACCTCAACGTCACCGATCCCAAGTTGGCAGCGTGGACGTGGCAGGAGGTCATGGATCACCTCGCCGCCAAGAAAAAAGACCATACTCGCCGGCGCTGGAAGGTCGCCATCAAGGACAAGAACTTTGACCGCCTCCGGCATGTGCGCGTGGCGGAGACTCCGATCACCTGCTGCTGCTATCGCGCAGCCGCATCATGCGAAAGTGCCAGGTTTCAGGGCGGAGTTTGGTGAAATCCGAATTCCGCCTTTTTGCTGTCTTCAGCCATTGCATCAACGCTAGTTGCCACAGTATCATGATGTGGTTTCAAATTGTGGCGGGAGCGCGGGGCGGTGCTCCCCCCCGGCCGCGTCGCCAGTCGGAGGCCACCTCCCCGGACCACGGATTGTCCCAATCCGCAACCGGTGGGCAGTTACCGGCGGCGGGAACATCTGCCCGCCAGTTTTGGCTGGCGGGGCGCTACGAGCCGAACCTTGCCCTGGCGCTGGGACAATTCGCGGTCCAAGAGCACGGTTCCGATCGGGGTAGGGGGGGAAGCCTGGCTCCTGCCCCTATGGAAATGCCAAATGGATTTTGAAATCATGCCCTGAAAATATGAATGCGCGCAAACGTCGAATCAAAGGGACCAGCGCCGCGGTGGTGGCAATGTTATGGATGACCGTGTCCGCCGCGTCGGCCATGGAATTTCAGGTGGCCCCGGATGGCAACGACGCCTGGAGCGGAAAACTGGCCCGACCCAACGCGGCTCGGAATGATGGACCGCTGGCGTCGCTCACCGGCGCGCGCAATGCGATCCGGCAGTGGAAACAAGCGGGCCGATTGTCCGAACCGATCACGGTGGTGGTTGCAAACGGACGATACACATTCACTAGACCGCTGGAGCTGGATTTTGTGGACACAGGAACCGCCCAAGCGCCGATCAGTTATGAAGCGGCCCCAGACGCGCACCCGGTTTTCAGTGGCGGCCGCACCATTCACGGCTGGCAGCTTGGCACCAATGGTCTCTGGCACACCCACATTCCAGACGTGGCCACCGGACATTGGTATTTTGAGCAGCTTTGGGTCAACGGCCATCGCGCCACGCGGGCGCGAACCCCGAACCAATTCTGGTTTTATCTAAAGGATGTTCAAGAAGAACCCCTCGCGCGGGAAAATGGGCGACCCGGCAAAGCTGCACGCCAAACCATTTGGCTGCGTCCCGACGATTTCAAGTGGGTCGCTGGCCTCACGGCGGAAGAGCTCAAGGACGTGAATCTGGTGGTTTATCATAACTGGGACAATACGCGTCGCTTTGTGGATCGAATTGACGAGCAGGATCAATCGCTTATCACCAGCGGCGAGGCCATGCAATCCTGGAACCCATGGCGCAAGGACTCGGCCGTCATCCTCGAGAATGCCCTGCGATTTTTGGATGCTCCCGGCGAGTGGTTTTTAAGCCGCGACGGCACGCTCTATTATCAACCGCTTCCCGGCGAAGACCTGCGCACGGCCGAAGCCGTGGCGCCCGTGGCGGAGAAGTTCATCCTCATCAAAGGCGAGCCGGCAGCAGGAAATTTCGTCGAACACGTGACGTTCAAAGGGCTGGCTTTTGACCACGCCCAATGGTTGACGCCACCCGGCGGTTTTGAACCAGCCCAAGCGGCCGAACCGATTGACGCCGTGGTCATGGTGGATGGAGCGAAACAGATCTTGTTCGACCATTGTGAGATCAGCCATATTGGCACCTACGGCATCTGGTTCCGTCACGGTTGCCAGGGCGATGTGATCCGCCATTGCCAGATCGAAGATTTCGGCGCCGGCGGCGTGCGCATTGGTGAGGGGCGTATGCCGGCGGATGCCGCGGCCAGCACCAGCCATGTCACTGTTGACAACAACATCATTCGCCACGGCGGTTACATTCTTCCGTGCGCCGTGGGGGTGTGGATCGGGTTCAGTCCGGACAACGAGGTCACCCACAATGAAATCGCGGACTTGTTTTACACCGGCATCAGCGTGGGCTGGCGTTGGGGCTACGCCGAAAGCAATTGCAAACGAAACAACATTTCCTACAACCACGTCCATCATCTCGGTCAGGGTTTGCTCAGCGACATGGGCGGCATCTACACGCTCGGGCCTTCGGCTGGCACCGTGGTGCGCGGCAATGTGTTCCATGACATCTATTCCCATTCCTACGGTGGCTGGGGTCTCTATACGGACGAAGGCAGTTCCGGCATCCTGTTTGAAAACAATCTGGTTTACGACACCAAGACCGGCAGTTTTCACCAGCACTACGGCCAGGGAAACATTCTGCGAAACAACCTGCTCATCAACAGTCTGGAGCAGCAGTTGCAAGTCACGCGCGTGGAGAATCACCTTTCCTTCACTTTCGAGCACAATCTTGTCTATTGGACCAACGGCAGTCCGCCGCTGGCTGGGCCCTGGGCGGAAAATCGCCAACTCACCCGCAGCAACCTCTATTGGAACGCCAATGGATATCCAATCACCTTTGCCGGTAAAACGCTCGCAGAGTGGCAGCGCACGGTAGTCAAGCCACCCACGAACACCACGGACGCGGGCGGCACTCCGGAGTGGGCCGGCCAGGGCCGGGAACAGGGCAGCCTGATCGCCGACCCGTTATTTGTGAACGCCGCGAACCACGACTTTCACCTCCAGCCCGGTTCGCCGGCGTTGCGACTCGGGTTCAGGCCGTTTGACTACTCGCAAGCCGGCGTCTATGGCGACGCCGCGTGGCTGACCGAGGCGCAGCGAGTTGACTATCCGCCGTTGGCAAGCGCACCGGTTCCGGCCCCCACGCCGATCCGCTTTGACTTTGAACGGGATCCAGTTGGCCAACCGCCCAGGGAATTCGAGCTCAGCATTGACGGCCGCGGCGATTCGATTCTCGTGACGGATGAAACCGCTGCGACCGGCCGGCACAGCTTGAAAATAACCGACGCCCCTGGGCTCAAATACCTCTGGCAGCCGCATCTGTTCCTCAAATTGGATCGCCGGCACGGCCGGATTCAAAACGACTTTGCCCTGCGGCTGGAAGCGGGAGCAAAAGTGAATTTTGAATGGCGCGATTGGAGGCAATCGGAATATCAAACCGGTCCCCAGCTAAGGATTTGCGACGGCAAACTGAACCTCGGCGGCAAGGAGGTGCTCGCACTCCCGCAAAGTCAATGGGTGCGGTTCGCGGTGGCGGCCAGTATCGGCACCGCCGAAGCCGGCAGTTGGTCGCTAACAGTCGCCGTGCCCGGGCAGGAACCCCGCGAGTTCAAGCAGCTGCCCGGCAATCCCAAATTCAAAGCGCTTACCTGGATCGGCTTCTCGAGTGACGCCGACGAAAAAACGGTGTTCTATCTGGACGACTTCCGTGTGGACGCCAGGCAGCCCTGATTGATGTAACCCGACCTGATGGGGGTGGGCGCCTTCATGAATGAAGAGGTGAGCTGCTGCTGAGATTCAGGACGGTAACCCCGGCAATGATGAACGCCATGCCAATGACCGTTGGCCGGTTCAGTTTTTGCCCGCAAACGAGCCAGCCGATGAGGGACACAAGGACGATGCCCACGCCCGACCAGATAGCGTAAGCCACACCCACCGGAATCCAGCGCAAGGTGATTGACAGAAAATAAAATGCGAATTAATAAGCCAATATGTCCTAACGAGGCGCAAGCCACGAATTGCCGTCTGTTTTGATGCGTTCGACCTTCGTGGCGGCGTTGCCAAAGATGGAGCGGGGAACGGTATATTGCTGCCAAGTATTGGCGGCAAGGATGCCGAGGGGATAGCTGGAGCCGTGGGGGCTGCTGCCGACCCAGAGTCGCTGGCGGCCGGTAGGGCCGCCGTTGATCCAAAAGCTGAGGCTGGCGTAGGTTGTGCTGGTGACGGCGATGGAATTGGTGCCGGAATGGACCGAGTTGGTGTTCGTCAGATTGGCGGTGCTCCAGTAGCTGTAATTGGCCCAGCCGGAGGCGAGAGCATCGATGTAGATGACCAGATTGGACTGGGCCAGCCCGGCCAGCGGCATCAGAATGAACGCGAACCCCGGGGCACAGAAGCGCGGTTGAATGGTTCGCATAGGTTCAGAAAACTAGTCTTTCAAGCCATCTGTGCGAAACGGCGTGACGGGAAGCCCGTCGCTGGAAAACAAATTGCACACCGGATTGTCCGCCCACGCATAACGGACCGCCACTGGCGCCGCGACTTCATCGCTCCATAGGGCAATCTGGTTTCCGCCGATGACTTTTCCGGTGGCCCAGTGCCAGACATTGTCCGCGCCGCGAACCGCGAAGCCATTCGCTTCTTCAACGCCAACCGGACGCAACTTGCTGCCGAAGCAATCAAACGGGACGGTGACCTGGTTTGAAACGATGTTCAGCGCTTTGAACTCCGGACTCCGGAACGGCAGCTTCATCGGACCCGGCCACCGCCGTCCTTTTTTTCCTAAAAATGCCACCGTGATTTTTGTTCCCGGCGTGTCCCATCCCCAGATCGGATCCGCCTGCCTCTGTTGCAGTACCATGTGATCGCCAATGATGGCGGGGAGTTTCAGTTCCGCCCGCAGGACGGGAACCAATGCCTGACTGAAGATGAGGAGCAACGCGAGTTTTTTCATAGAATAGAAGCGGGATTCCGCCGGGGCTTGATGATCATAATTATTTACCAAAGAGTGCTTCGCGCATACCCAGCAGTGGCTGGTGCTTTTGAGTGTCCCAATAACTGAAATCCGCGCTCCAATCGAAGGCGGTCCAGATGATTCCTTCCTTGTCCATCGCATGACGGCAAGTGGAATAGTAGCATGAACCGGCGGCCCGGGCTTCCGTCAAGGCGCACGGGCAATCACGCATTTTTTGTTACGCCCCCTGATTTTGCCAGCTTTAATTGGGGAGCGTCTGAAAAAGTCTTGTAATAGTCGTCCAGCGGGTAGCAGCCGGACCGCAGGCCATTGCGTGGAGCGGTCGTACAATCGCTGAAAGTGCGGCAGACGTAACGAGTCTCCAGCCGGCCCTGGCTGGTCGCATCGGCGAGCATCTCGGGGTATGACAACACGGCGCGGCCGATGCCCACCACATCCACATGGTGGTGGCGGACATAATATTCGGCGACTTGCGGCAGGTACTCCTGCAAATATGAATACCCGGTGCCGACCAGGATCAATCCGGGAAATTGCGCCTTCAAATGGCTGACCACGTTAATCTGGCGGGCGACGCCCACCAGCGGATCTTCCGGCGGCTGATATCCGTCCGAGGGCGGATAGATCGCCGGCCGCTGGATATGCGGGTTGTAATACGGGCTGCCCGCCGTGAGGTTCACCAGCTGGATGCCGAGTTTCTCGAGCAGCCGCAAGAATTCTACCGTCTCGGCCAGATCGTATTCGGCCGGATTTTGCGGGTTGACCCCGAAGGCATAGCGGTAGGGCAGGCATTGTGTGAAATCCTCCGGCATGCCGGGGCCCAGTTTGCCCGGTTCGGCTCGGGTCGGGTCGGGCTTGAAGGGAACAGTATCAAAGGCGCTGAGCCGCACGCCGATCTCAAGCCGGGGAACCGTTGCGCGAATGCCAGCGACAATGTCCCGGAGCAGGCGGGTGCGGTTTTCTAGCGGACCGCCGTAGGGCCCCGGCCGCGTGTGCGCCGCCAGCAGTTCATGGAGCAGATAGCCGTGACAGTGTTTGATATCCACAAAATCCGCCCCGCAGCCGGCTGCGATTTTCGCAGCGGCGACGTAGTCATCGGTCAGCCGCTTCAGTTCGTCATCGGTGAGGATTTGGGTGTCGCTGGTGACGTTGAATTTTGCATCCAGGAGCGGATGGCGGAATGCCACGCGCGGCTCGCCCCGCTTTCTTTCGTGAGGCCGGCAGAAGCGGCCCGAGTGGGTCAGCTGGAATCCGATGACCAGGTCGTCCGTCCGGCCATATCTTTCCTGATGCGTCTGTACCAACGCCTCCCGCAGGTTTGCGATGCCGGCTTCGTTTTGCTGGTTCAGGATGAGCTGGTTCGGATTGGCACGGCCTTCTGGACGCACTGCCATGGCCTCCCCACCCCAGATCAGCTTGGCTCCGCTCTGACCGAATCGCTGCCATCGCCGGAGCATCGGCTCGGTGATGCCGCCGGTGGTCGTGCCGTCCCAGCCTTCCATCGGGTGCACTGCCCAGCGGTTACCGATCCTGCGGTTGTTGAATTGGAAACCTTGGGCCAGCGCCGAAGCTGTGCCGGTTGAAATTTGCGGCTCAAAGTTCAGGTCAATGCCAAGAGTGCGGATATGTTCGCCAAAAGCCTCGTTGGTTTTCAGTGCGGCGATCCGGGTGGGTTTCAAGGGCGTCATATATTGATGGGGTTAAAAGAAGCGGTAGTCTGGGAGTCCTTTGGCGTGGCGGAGGATCACCAGCGCCAGCTCGCGCGCGTGATAGTCCCCCCACATCGAGGACTCGCCGCAGGGGACCCGGCATGTGCGCGGGATGTGATCCCAGCCGTTCGGACGGTGGTAAACCGAGTGCAGGATCAATCCTTGGTGCTTCGGGCTGGTGGCCAGATAAGGCTCGGCAAACAAATGTTGGGCGATCGTCAGGCCGGCTTGGAAATAGCGCCCGCCTTCGGTCTTGCGTCCGCGGGTGCGCAAATAATTGCCGAGTCGGAGCAGGCCCTGCGCCGCAATCACCGCCGCCGAACTGTCCACCGGTTCATGGTCGTTGAACGGATCGGCGGGATGGTTCTGCCAGTCGCCGAGTTTGTGGAGGTTGGGCGCGCCATCGTCCCAGTAGGGAATGCCGTCGGTCGGCGTGCGTTCGAGCCAGAAATCGGCCACTGCTCCCGCCACCTGTTCAAACCGGAGCAGGATTTTCGCTTTACCTCCCGCCGCCGCCAGTTCAGCCGCAGGCAGTGAGTGCAGAAATTCGAGTTGCTCCGCAAAGCCGCAGAGGATCCAAGCCTGCCCGCGCGTCCAAGTCGAGAATGGGGAATAACCCTGTTGCGAACTGGGACAGCGGTAGCTGCCGTCGTTAAGGTTGAAAATGGATTCGTGCACTACGCGGCCGCGCACGTCATACGCATCCCGGCCTTCGCCGAAATAGACATTAAACCGCGCCGTGGCCTCGGCATGCTGCAAGGCACGATGCAGCAGATTGACGGCCAAATCCATTTCGCCCATTAGTCGGTGGCCCAGTTGATGGCTCAAGACGAGTGCACGCATGGAACGCATGGTGTCGCTGAACAACGAGTGCGGGCCGTTGAAGGAATAGACGTAACCAAGGTTGGGGGCAAGCTGGGTCCAACGCGCCGCCTGCACTGCGCCGCTCATTTTTAGTGCTAATTCGTAGAAATTCAGCTCCCATTCGTTCGCCGGCAGACGACTCTCCCGCATCAAGCGCCGCAGGTTGCCGTAGGTGCTGACATTGTTGAAGCCATGATCGTGCACGCCGGTGTGTGAGACATGCGGGGCCATCAGCGCTAAAGTCCCGTCCCGTCCCCTCCGGAGGAATTCCTGTTCACCCGTGGCGTCAAACTGCAGAATCGCCGACCCAAATTGAAAACCTTGCGTCCATTCCGTCCAGCCGCGAGAGGTGTATTTACCGGCTACCGTGAAAACCGGAGTGCCGTTCGCCGGCTGCCAGTTTTTTTCAATAGACCGGATTTTTTTCGCCGACAACGCGAACAGCGTTTCAACCTCCGCGAGCAGATCTGTGGATTTAAGGGAAGCGTTGATTTTTAGCATACAAAAAATCAGAGGCGACGAAGATGAAAACCGCCGTCCACGGGGATGACCGCGCCGGTGCTGAACGGAAAATGGCCATCAAGAATCGCCGTCACCGCCAAGCCGACGTCCTCCGGTTTGCCCCAGCGCATTTGTGGCACCAGCCCTGCGGCGATCAAGTTGTCATATTTTTCCTTAACGCCCGCGGTCATGTCCGTGGCCATAATGCCGGGACGGATTTCAAAAACCTGCACGCCTTCGTTCGCGAGCCGTGTCGCCCAAAGTTGCGCCGCCATAGCCAAGCCGGCTTTGGAAAGACAATACTCGCCACGATTGGGCGAGGCGGTGATAACCGAAATGGACGTCACGAAAATGAGCTTGTAACCGGTTTCGAGTCGGCTTTGGCCCGCGTGCTCCAGCCAGTAACGCGCGGCGAGTTGCGAGAGGAAATAGGGTCCCTTGAGGTTGACGTTCATGACTTCGTCGTAGCTAGCCTCGGTGGCGGTAGTCAGGTCGGCGCGGGTTTTGGGCGCGATGCCGGCGTTGTTGACGAGCGCGTCCACATGGCCAAAGGCGGCAAGGGTCTGGTCAAAAATAGATTGGCGAGCTTCCGTGCTGCCGAGGTTCCCACCGACTGGCACGAAGCGTTGCCTGGGATTGATCTTGGCCGCTTCACAAAGGGCCGCCGTTTCCTCCGCTGCCGTCTGGTTGCCGGCATAGTGAATCACCACGCTGAAACCAGACCTGGCGCAGCATTGCGCGATGCCGCGGCCCAACCCGCGGCTGGCTCCGGTCACCAAGACGACAGGGGCGTTGTTCATGGTTTCATGTTGCCAGAGTGTGTCCGACAGCGTGAGGACATAACCTGTCAGTGATAGCACAAAAACGACTATATTATGTGCTGGCATGCCGATTGCCCGGCCAGCCCGTGAAACCATACCAGCCGAAGGCCCAGCACCCAGACCATATCATCCCGCCTCTTTTGTCGTACGACCGCGATCAGTTTTGGGAGTGGTATCAAAAGTACCGGCCCGATGCCATCATGACGGGCGACTTAAACATCATGGAAATGCTGCGCTCGGTGAGCATTGCTGTTCCCGGCGATTTGGGGGTGGCTTGTCCGCTGCTCACACAGGTGAGTTTGGGCTCGGTGTGAAATGGGCCGAATTGACGCTAGTTATTCCAGCCGGTTGCACCGATTGAAGATGGGTGGCTGGAAATAGTACTTGCCATTTGGTGGAACGGGAAGAAGATCACGCATGACTCCCGCGCTTGTCTCGGGAAATCAACCAAATGGGAAATCCGAGTTATCTGCGAAACTGGCTTAGCTGGATGTATGGCGTCTTGATCATGGCGGTCTCGGTCGTGTCGTTGTGTGCCGGACCAGCTTTGGCGAGTGAGCCAACCGGGCCATTATCAGGTGGCGAACGGCTGGCCCTAAATTTCGGCTGGCGATTCACCAAGGGCGATCCCGCGCTGGTCGGCGATGAATTAGCATATACAAATATCAAGGATTGGATTTTGCCGACCAGGGGCGGGTTGTGCGGGGAAGCCACGCTTGACTTGAGGCCAGATCCCTTGGGAAACCCCGGCGCCGACGGCGCGTATGTGCGCAGTGATTTTGATGGTCGCCTTTGGCAGTCGGTCAATCTGCCGCATGACTGGGCCAT
>Ga0316217_10007532_pt1 | contig 10362 bp, 4 predicted proteins | sample 1anoAmetaG_FD_203633 | JGI IMG/M metagenome (GOLD analysis project Ga0316217, IMG submission 203633) | Freshwater microbial communities from Trout Bog Lake, Wisconsin, USA - 1anoA | ecosystem: Environmental > Aquatic > Freshwater > Lake > Hypolimnion/Profundal zone | place: USA: Wisconsin... | reverse complement strand
CCCTGCTATATGCCGATAAAATATTGATGGCGCCTTTGCCCATATTTGTAAGATATATTGACTCTTAATTTGGACAATAATAAGTGTAGAATCATATTGGCTATTAAAACTAACAAATGGAAAGAGGTCAAGAGAATTATTTCAGTGCTGAGAAATAGGCATTTATCTTCTAAATGAAGCTAGCTCAAGTAGAAGCTGCAGATGTAGTCAACATCACGCTCACTCACAAGGCAAGCAAGTAAAGGTATGTTCTTGAGATTGATCAGCAGGCTTTGTAACAAAACGAAGGTCTCGCGAAATCGTACTAAAACCCTGTCTAGCTGTACTCATAGCTTCAATAAATCTTTAAGGAACTAAAGATCGATAGTCTTGGAACTATTACTTTTGAGGTGTCAATAGGTAAAACCAAGAAAAGAATCATTACGCTTAACACCTAGAGGCAAATCAACTAGCAACCAAACCAGCAAGTAAAGGAACTCAACTAAGAGATCAAGCTTCTGAAACTATCTTTCGCCTAAGAAATACTTCAGGTTAAGCATTTGATGGAATAAAACCACAATCGTCAATTAAAAGAATCCAAAAGGGTCGATTAGCTCTGCAGCCTGGTAAAAGAGCAGCAAAGACACATTTATCTCCTGAGATAGGAGCTAACGGAGACGAAAAATGCATTTATTGAAAAGCAAGCCTAAAAATCTTAACTGGGATAAGCAGTTTCAGCCTTGGGCTTTGAACTCAAATAATTACGTTCTGCTAACTAATGTTGTCAGCAGTAAGTTGCTTCTTTGAAAGAGAAGTTCAAATATATTCGCCACAAAAACGAGTGGAGGAATAAAGAAAAACTGCTTTCCTAGCCTAAAAAAGAGGAGAAAAAGTAGTAAACAATCGAGAAGTTATCAGAAAATGAAAAATTGTCTATCAAGTGGAAAGTACCATCAAATAAGCAAATCAAGCCATAGCAAATAAGGCTGCTATTGAACTAGGTCTAGCCCAATAAATAGCATCCCAACTTCTTCATGATCAAAACCAAACCCAATTATAATAGATTTAGAATACAGCGGAACAGCCCCGGCTGTGACTACAATGCATTCATTCCTCAGTTCTCCATCTTGCCAAACAAAATAACATCAATCAGATTGATTGTGGTTAAATCGGAGAATAGCCAAATTAAAATTGGATTCTGCAGCAAATCGTGCTTTGGACGCACCAATATGTGGAGACACCCACAAACTGCAGCCATTGATTTCAAAAACGGGTCTATCTGGTACGATGGAGCTATGCTAATGTAGGGCAAGGCCAAAATAGAGTTGACTAAGATTATTGAGATGTAGGTCAATATGATTACTAAAAGAGCCTGCTGGAGATATCTCATAGAGGGGGAGTATACGGAGATCAACTCGTTAGTCGATTTGCCTGCTTAGTTGTGCAGCAGGGAGCAGTTTTTCCACATTTCCCTGTGCAAAAACGAGGATATCGTCGAAATTATCACGAGCTGACACTACCCAAGATCTATTCTAAAATATTTAAACAATCCAGCTCTATCATGAATTGTATTTATAGTTATGGAACAAGAAATCGAACGTACCAGCAATCACATCTTTATAGTTTAAGTGGACTCCTCTTTCTTCTGAGGGCATACATAAGTAATCAACCTGTCTAGAGGACCATAGTCTAGGAACTTCCCTTTGAATATCATCTGATGCTCGGTTTCCCTCCTTGTTAAAGAATGCTGCATTGTATTCCACGATTAGGTTTCTAAGGTCAAGTAGATGCTTTGCAAGTGGATCTTTTTTTGTTTGAGAGTCTTGGGTTCCAGCTTTCGCTTGAAGTGCTCAACCAATCCAGCTTTGACTTCTCTCAGCTCCTTCAGATTTTGTCTCTTATCCTCTAAGGTCAATTATTTTTAATCCACTTGTGCTTCTTCGTTTCTCAACTGTTGCTTCAGTCTATTTTTTTATCCCATTATTTCTACGATTTTGCCTTTGATTTTGATAAGGTTGATGCTCCTGAATACATTGAGAGTATCATCGTATCTTCGCTTTAGATTGTTCCTAACTTTTTTATCCCACATCTCCTCTGGTATATTATCAAAGTAGCTTCTCTAAATTTCCTCAAAAAGCTAGACTTTAGATTTGGGACAGCTCTTGTAGAAAATATTTAGCGCATTGAGTGTAAATTTCTTCATGCAGATTCTTTTGGGAAGATTTGGTCTTTCTTATCTCTAGCTTAGATGTTGGCCTTGTTGGGAGCTGCTGCCCTCAGATTGGCTTTAAAATGCCTACAGCTTAATTTGGCGCTATTACATTGAAATTACTTATTATTATTATGTTAGATTTGTTATTATATCCAGTATTAAAAAAATGAGACGCCCCAAAAAAAGAAAAATAGATGAAGGAAATGATCATCTAAGGGCGGTTGAAGCGAGGGCTGAGTAGCTCAAAAAATTGGCGAAATATCTTGTCCTAATAAAATAATTTATTCAAGATCAACTCTACTAGAAAAATATCAGCTATTAGGGTGGAGCATCAGATATCATAAACTTTGAATTAATTTTTCTGATAAAAGCTGATCTTATAGGCCTTATGTTAGAGGGGCTCTAAAAGCTCGATTCTCATGTATGAAGTTTCCTTCTTACAAATTAGGCAGCTAGTTTTGTTGTTGCTTGTTTCTACACATACGATACACAGGCAAAGGTGAAGGCAGCTTAAAGAGATTATATTGGCTTCCCTCAAACTACATTTATTGCACAACTCATCGGAGAAAGTAGTATTAACTGAGTTATTAGCACGATAGCCTAGAAAAGTGTTTTGATAGTTTCTTACAACTATTTAGAAACTGTGCTGTTGGGACAGCACGTATATAATCTCTTACCAAAAGATAGCCATGAAAACTATAAATGATGCTATGAAGCACAAGCTCAAAATCGAGTATATGTTTGTATCGTAGCTCAGGTATACCTCGTTGAAAATAAGAGCCAGAAACAAGAAAATGGAAAAATAGAAGGCAAAAACACTTTTGAATAGAAATATCTCTTTGAGCGACCAAGCTTTGGCCTATCTCTTTGCTCTGGATTGATAAAATTCAAGAGGCATTTAGATAACGGCATAAGCCGCGACTACTAACATGATTGGCACCTAAAAGACCAGCAGCCACCAAGGAACCATCAATATTTTGTCTAATCTTGCCAGAATGAAGAATAGCTGGACGCAGATGGGAAACATCGGTCCAATCAAGTGTTTATCATCTCTATGCAAATAAAACAGTGAAATCGCTATATATGAGCTGTATTACAGGAAATCGTAAAGATAAGGGTCGCTAGATTGGCTCTTAAGAGAACTGAGAGTTAAACTCCCAAGATTGAGACTATTAGTAGGATGTTTTGCTTCAGAAAGTTTTTGTAAGAGCCGTTGATTTTGGCAAATATCCAAATGCTGAGAAATATCAGATAAACTGTTACCATTTCTTGAAAGACCTGGATTTAAGCAAGGTTACATTGTGGGAAACATGATGCTGGATAATTAGGGTCGAGTGAAGATAGAGATTGGAGATTTAAAAAACAACTACTATGACCAACTTCTAGCATACTAGGAAATAATCTCTTGGCCTTACTTGCGAAAACAATAATAGTTCTTTGCCGCTTTATGCCTAAATAGTAGACATTTGATTGGTTATATAATATAAGCTATCTGTAACAGCTAAAAAAGATATCTTTTGTTGGCTCTTTTCCAAAATAGTCATTGGTTGAATAATGGTGCAGATTTATTTTTAGAAAATGTGAGTTTTTCCTGACCTTCTATAAAGCTATTCATGGAATCATTAGTAATTTAGTATATCTAGCGCAAATATGCCTTCAAAAATTTAAAATTAGTTGAGAAAACTAGAATTATCAAGATTCTTCGGGTTGCTAGTTCGAAAACTATTCTTCTTAGTAGAGCTGCAAATAATGAAGCTAGAAGTTTACAAAATGCTAATAGAATTTAAACGATCAAATAGATCTAATCCCCTACTAATCCTTTTTTGTCAGTTAGTAGCTTCGCTTATCACCTGAGTTTTCCGGCTCAGGAAGCATCGCGACAGGGATGTTGCGGGCGGACGCGTGTCGTCTCCTGGGGTCTCACGGCCTAATTAATACGGCGGCCAGCCGTTAACGGAGCCTCGACTATGATAACCGTTCATCGCCATGTTTTCAAATTTAAACGATGATATTTAACGATTATCCAAAATGCTAATATAACAAATGCAATCTTGATGTGAACCACCTAACTGAGACGGTTCGACTCCTTCAACAAGTGCGGCAAGCCGGATGAAACATAAATTTTAGCTTCCCTCCTGAATATACATCAAATTGTCAATGTCATGACAAGAACAGAAACATCCTTTGATCCTCACGGTCGATCTTCTTTGTTGCTACAAGACAATTTGATAATTATGAAGAAATGGGAGCTAACTTTTTAACGTAGACTACTTAAATGAGCGAATTCATCATCATTTTTAAAAATAAGTTGCCTAAATATATAGATTGATTAATACTCTTATTCTCTTTTAAATGATTGAAGACCCCAACTTTATTGTGGAGCTCTTTGTCCGCACTCTTTCCATCAAACACAAACTTACCTTTGAAAAGGATAAAGAGGAGTACATCTTTAATCACCTAGGTATTTTAGGGTTCTCTTCGACACCTACCTCAATGGACAAGGAAATCCTCATTAACTTAAAGATTACATCTCTGCGGGTATTGATGATCAGAGGACGATTGATACGATTGCAGAATAGGTGATTTAGTGGCAGGCGAAGGCGGCAGAAATGAGAGCTGCATAGTCAAAAAAAAAGCATCAATAAGCTCAGAAAGCAAAAATGGAAGAAAACAGCTCTAAAAAGTACAACAAACCGAAAGAATACTTTGATAATGAAAGCAAGCAAAAAGTTGAAAAGAGAGAGGATCATCTTAAAAAAAGGCATAAGCCCTAGCCTAAGCAAACGAATGAAGCAGAAAACTAGGGTAACATTCCAGAAGCCTAGGTAAAAGGTGACACTAAAGGTTTGAAATATTAGCTAGCGCAGCAAGGAAAGGAGAAATGCAAGTTTTTCCCATTTTGTAAAAATACATAAACTTGCTAATATTATCACCCAACTGAAAAAGTAGCCTATCTTTTTTTCATTCAGCAGTAAAAAAATTGACCAGGGAGAGAGTGCACAAAACAAAACAAAAGAACCATAAATAACTAAAACAAAACAAAGCACTCTCTCCTAATGGTAAACAACTAAAAAACAAACTACTTGCTGAATGATCTTTTTTATTGCTCTTTATTAATTCAGTGCACTTACTTCCCCAACTGCAGGTACGGAGAAAGCTGCCTCTACGAACATGAGGCGTGCAAGTTCAAAGAAAAATGCACAAAGCTAAACTGCCCCTATGCTCACCCGTTCAAGAGTAATAGAAGGTTCATTTAGAGTCCAATCCTATTGAGGAGATGATGAAGTCTTTCATATCTCAGCACAATCCATTGAGCAGGCCCAAGAAAAAATTTCATCCGAAAAACAAGGACTAGAAAGCTGCTGACCAGCAAGATCCCAATCTAGAATGATTCGAGAAAAATCGCAAACACAGACTTTTTTCCTTGAAAGCTTTTGAAAAAAACACGAATTTCCAAGCCTTGGCTTAAGCTACTTTTAAAGAAATTTGCTTGAAAACTAATCACAAAAGTCTTTTTTGAAAGATATGATATATTTTACCTTTGAACAACATTCTTTGATACTTACATCATAAAAAATAATACAATCATAAGACCAAAGCAATTAACGACTACCCTCATCTTCCCTCACTCATAGATTTTAAAATTGTTACGAAATTGTATTATATGGGTAAAAAGATATTATTTTTATTATCCTCCTGGTCCTGCAGACTAGTAATTTGAATTATATACATAATGCCAAGCAAACAAAAATGCAGTCAATGCATGGTTGCCTTCTCCATGCTCAAACTAGCAAGAAAACTGCCCTGCTGTGACCACTCCATCTGTTAGCCTTGCATCCGCGAAATCATAGACACCAACCAAGATATAATCATTTGCGGTCTTTGCACAGCGATTGCCAAAAATTAGGGAATAAAAATCTTCTCACTCAATAGTTTCATGCTGGTTTAAGTTGGGTAAACGGGGGTATAAGAGCAAGCTGCTTCAAATGAAGAAGAAAACCAGCTGCTAAATGATTTGATCCCTAGTAATTAGACGCAGCCCCAAGATAATACGAGCAATCTTCTTTGTACTTTGCATCGAGCTCCACTAGACATTGTCTGTATTTCAGATAAAGAAAGGATTTGTGCTCATTGTGCCCTTTTCGGTAATCATAAAGAACATCGATTTAAAAGATTAGATGATTTTGAGCGGGAGGTAGGGCACAAAAAGAAGGCATTCCTGTAGATTACGAAGGTTAAATAAAAAATGCTGGGAAATGGCTTTTAAAAAATAGGAGAAACTTTGAAGTAAAAAATCAAAGCAAAAAAATGTGAGCTTGAAACCATTATAGAAAAACAATTTTAAATTTATCAATTATAATTAAAGAAGCGAAAAGAAGCTGCGTTAAAATAAATTGGACTTCTTCTTTCGGACTATGAGTAAACTTTTAGAAAAAATTCGTCTATGCTAGAATTTGAAAAAATTAAAGCCAAACTGTAGGAATGGGAAAAAATTTGCATCTAAAATTTATTCAAATTAGACTCTACAAAGAGTATTGAAGATAAACTATATCACTACTATGACGGCCCTCTTGAAATAGTCACATAAGGCTATTTATTCATCGAATAGCTGAACAGCTACAGCAAGTAAGCTCTGAGCAAAGTAAAATAATAGCTATAAGACATAAAGATAACATTTGATTAACAAGCACCAAAATGGTTTTAAAGCTGTGTGAAGGTTGCGAAAAAGACAAAGGTCTTGAATACTAGCTAAATAAAAATAGATATATAAGATGATGAAGGGGATACAAATCCGTTTCTGGATTGTACAAGTTCAGCCATAGCACTCAACAAATCAAACTTTGTTAATAGTAATACTAGTCTGTAGGTTTCGATCAACTCTATCACAACTTCTACCCAAAGAATTAATACTACTCAATCACATCGAACTTCTTTTAGATCAAAGGCATAACTGAAATCCATTGGAAGCATATAAAAATAGCGTTCGAGAATTCAAACTAATACCTCACCGAATGCCAAAAAGCCCATATTACACGCACTTAGCCCTAAAATCTCTCCGAAAATGCTCAAAAGGCCAACTTCAGAACTCAGTTTTTTTAAATCTCCTTCGAAACTGGTTAAAAACAAGTAAAAAATACTAAACGAAGAATAACTCAAGAGCTTTGAGTTCAAGTAGCCTGAAAAAATTTACTTTTAATTTTCCAAAAACTCTTTATCTGACTTTTTTGATCTATCTAACTGCAATTTGTCAAGCGATAGAGTCCTATAATATGTGCATCGAGCAAAAAGAATACAGAATATAAGAGGATTAAAATTGTGCAACAATAAGCTAACAACGGCTGGCTTCTAAAAGATGACTTAATACATGCAAGGTGTGAATACTATCAATGTTGCTAATAACCTGATAAATGAAACTGTTTTCGATGTCATTTTAAAACATCGAGGAAGATTGGATTCTTTAAAAGTTTTAAACCTTTCTCAAAACCCTATTAACCTAGACAAGAAAGCACTCACTAAAATGGAAGAAGTCAAAAGATTGAACATTTTCATTACTCTTTGAGGGGTTGAATGATTGAATAACGTTATTATAACGGATGATTTAAGTTATGAGCTACTAAGAAAGGGTTAAACAAAATAATCACCAATAGCCGCCATGGACATCGTTCAAATGCTTATAGCAAGCATTGTAATCGTCATAAGCAATCATCTTTTCAGGTTAGCACTTGAAACACATGCTCTTGTTGCATCTGCTGCATGTTATTCGGTAGCAACCATCAACTCTGGTCACAGGGATCTTGCATTTGTCATTTGGGCATTGCCTAATCCCATTTTAAAGCATGTATTTCTTGAAAAGCTAATCACCTCCTTATTTGGCCTGCTCACAGGTCAACCCAGGGTGATATTTCATCTAGATAAAGAAAAATGTACTTTGCATTCGATGCAGTAAACTGCCAAGCAGACATCACACTCGATATGATCATTTTTTATCATGTTAATTTGTCTGCAGCCAGCGGTGAAACAAAAGGTCATCGTTTATGTGTGCTTGGTTACGTATTGGTTTGTCGCCATTATCTGTACTTTACCCCACTGTGGGGCCTAGAGTAAACATTCAAGATCGTCTATCACTATCTATTGGCAGCAATGAGGGCATTTCATTGGAAAAAGAGAATTGTCTCCCAAGACACTGTTCAAATACTATAATAGGCAAGATCGGCAAAACTTGTGGCTACATTTTCGCAAGCGATAGGGTCTATGAGGCTCAGAGCAGCAGATTCCACAAACGTCAGCATTAATCATGTTTTCTTAGGGCACTGAAAGAGATTATATCAAGTGCATAAGATAATTGAATGCCTTCTGAACGTTGTAAGCACTGCCTTCGAGTAACAGAGCTTTGCTGTCAATTTCTAGTTCTGCTAGTTGGAGGACGTTGGTTGATTTTATTTATTTGAGTTTATCTGGGTTTTCCTTAAGGTGCTTGAATGTTTTCGTATTGAGAGATAGTCGATAAAAGAAGTGATCTTAGACTCTTGCTTTTATTTAGCTTTTTATTGATTTAATGGCTTCATTTGCAACTAAGACGTGGAGAGTACGGTTGACTTCATTCACAATAAGCTTGCAATGATATTTCTACTCCATATCGAGCAGGTTGGCAAGACCTATTTCAGAAAGGATAATAGATTTCTCCTTGTCGGACAAATCAATCTGATAGCCTTGATAGCTTCCCATCAGCTTCTGGTGAAAGATATCAAGCACATTTTTCAGTGGGCTCTTTAAAATTATATAAGACTTTTGATTATCTTATTTTATAAAAGACTGTACGTTTGGTTGCTGCCCTTCTTTATACACCTCCTGAAGAATCTATTGATATAACGGCATTGAGCCGTGAGGAACTAGAACTGGAATTTAAAACCAGGTTTGAGCATACAGTCTTCCCTCACCTAACTTTCCTATGGACTTATTTAAGTCATTTGCTAGTATATTCATAGTATTTATATCTTAAAAGTGCACTCTGCAGGTTCGAAGGCCGTTTTTGCCTTTTTAGATCCCTTACATTTTAAAGTTTGCCTGAGGTAGAACAATGTTATGAAGAACTAGTACGCTCTTTATTAGGTTTTACAGGTAGACATCATCACCAATAATCTATTTGAGAGGCGTTTTTAATATTTAGATTTCTTTGATTTGTCCGAATCCTTTGAATGCCTCCTCTATGCATATCTAATCTGTATGCTTCTTTAAATTCTATATAATAACGTTGGTTCCTTCAGCAGAGACAGTTACTTAAGCCTCATCAAGTTTCGGGTATTGTTTGAATGCCTCTAAAGCTTTGTTTACGCCTTAGGTTGTAGCGAATTGTACAAGTGCTTTGTGGTGTGATTTCCATACAAACCACTTGAATTAGGTGTATTGTTTTGCTTTGATAACTGTGAAAGTTCTTTCTTATCTGAGAGGTTTAACATCCATCAGTCTGTCGAAGAACAAGCATTAGTTGAAATAGTCATGGAAACGATAGTAGTCTCTTTGGGAGTTGAAATGAATTTCGGCAGTTCTGAAAAATTTTCCAGGCTCAGGTTCATTTAAAATGATTTTTTTCAGAACAAAAAACTATTCAAAGAGCTCCTCTAAGTCTGTTTGCGTAACCTCTAGATGCAAATTGCCTAGGATACACTTGTTGATATAGTTGGACTTGATTATTTATCTTACTGTTCCTCCAGCTCCCAACATTAGGTTAGTATTCCCAAGATAATGCACCATTTTGTTTGACACAGAGAGTTTTTAGCGAAGCCTGGCTAAAATCTCCTAAAAACTTGCTTTAACCTTTTCGGTTTTCTCTTTGTTACAGTGGATCACGATCATTGCCATCTCTTGATTCGGTTCGACGAAACAGCTATGCTCTGTTTAAAACCGAACGATTCCTATCCTAAATAAGATCATCAATACCCATTGCTTTTCCAAAGTTATTCGAATGCTGAGTTAGAAATACCATGAAATTAAATCTCCATCTCGCTATGACTTTAATTTTTTCTGACAGGCAAACTCCCAAAAGTTTCCAAATACTGTTAAGGCGAAAAAGAGTTCGACATAAGTATTTCATACCTGCCCTAGTGCTTTGACAATCTGAGTAGCAATAGCAGCTCAGGTCTTTAGTTGAGCTGACTAATAAGCGATGATTT
>Ga0316217_10007530_pt1 | contig 10363 bp, 14 predicted proteins | sample 1anoAmetaG_FD_203633 | JGI IMG/M metagenome (GOLD analysis project Ga0316217, IMG submission 203633) | Freshwater microbial communities from Trout Bog Lake, Wisconsin, USA - 1anoA | ecosystem: Environmental > Aquatic > Freshwater > Lake > Hypolimnion/Profundal zone | place: USA: Wisconsin... | reverse complement strand
GGTTGTCATTGCAGGAGAGGGCGGCAGGGAAGAAGCTGTTGAATAGGGCCTGGAAAAATTGCATTAATATTATTTGTGATCATATCAGCAAAACCAATTAACACAAACTTCAAGCTTCAGATTGCCTTTATTGAGGAACGGACGAATGGACTTGACCCTCAGGCTGCTTTATAAGGGAAATTGGAGATGATGTTGTATTGGTAGCTTTGGTATACTTTTGAATGTTTATGACCTTAGTGGAGAATCTTCTTCTCAAACAACACATTAACCATCTGCTGCATATGATAAATCTTAAATGATACAAATTTCTTATTATTTGGTCGAATGACCGATCCTTTACTCTCATAGACCGACCATCCCATTAATGTAGCATCACTTGACATCCATGTAGAACTCTTGCTTGACTCCACGGGTCTTCAGAAACTCGATCTCCTATCTCTGATGCTGTAGTTTGGCTCTTCTTTCCGCCTCTTCCTTTTGTTTGCGCTAGAGGTCCAGTTGCTGGTTGAACTGGGTCACATTGGACTTGATTTCGCCTTTGGTCCTCTGGAAGTTGTCTTAGAGCATGCCCCTCATCCGGTTCAGCCCCAGTGTCTGATTGGCATACATTTGGTTCTACAGCCGCTACTGCTCCTGCCTCAGCCTTTTCTCCTCCATCTGCTCCTCCAGCCACTGCTTCTGCTTGTTTTTGAAGAACTCCTTGCGAGCGTCGTATTCTAGCTACAAACAACTGTACTTAGATCCTCGCCTTTGAACTCTCTGCAGCCGGAAAGTTCGTTGGTCTGCCCCTGAGTGGGGAAGTCGCGGAAGTAGGTCTATTTGGTTCGCTTCATGGAAGTTATACAATATGCAAATCGGGCGCAGAGGGAATAAAGTAAAAGCACAAATAATCAAAATCAGACTTCTTACATATCGAGGGAAGTGATGAATTCGGTGTCATCTCTCATCTCCCAGGGGGAGAGTGAAGATATCTTCCTCTTTACTTTGGACGGCTTGGTTTCGCAGTTGGTCAGGATATGGATCTTTTCGGTTTATCTCATTTTTTGGACTTTCTAGGGTGTTTTTCCAAATGGAGTAAACTCAGCTTATCTTCTTTTCTGCCCTTGCTTCCGATTCGTGGCCACGGAATAGAGACATTTATCGATCTCTGAGACCGTTCTTAGGTTTTAGAACTTGAACTTATTGATGAGGGAAAGGAACGAACCTTCGTCAACTTTGGTGCCAAAAAAGTAGAGAGTTTGGTTGAGTTGTTCCAACTTTTTGAAGGTCTTGGAATGGTGTTCCTAGCTCTAGCTCTTTTCGGTCTTCTCCTTAGTCTTGCCCACTTTTTCCTTAAGCTTCCATCCAGTCTTAGTCTTATTCGGCTACTAAAAGTAACAATACTGCTGCCCCATGCTGCACTTGACTCTCTCCCTGGTGAAGTCCCTGATCATGGGTGTCTCCATTTTGCTGGCCCTCTCCCTGAAGAAGTCTTTTAGATCAGTGGCGTGGTGAGTATGGCGGATGTTCTCCCCCATTTTCCTCTCCCTTTACTCAAGTTTACTCACACTCTCAAATTGTTCGGATTTCCTGGGCAGTGTAGAAGCAGTGGTTTCGTTGTATTAGGGCAATTGGTATTTCCTTCGATGCTGGAAGTTCAGCAACCCTTTGAGCGGCATCCGCTGCATGCCTTTCACTGTGTTGGCTGTTCTGGCTAACTGCTCATCAGTTCTTTTGAGTTTGTTCCAGATTTGCATTGTTTTTTAGGGCTAATACTAATTTTGCCTTTCTAAGGCTTTCATTATTTTATTACGATATAAAGCTTTATAAGCATTTTTTCGGAATTCGCGATGAAAAATGTTCGACCCCATTTTTGTCAGATTATCAGAGAGCCAAACTTACTGCCCAGCAATATTTGAGTTACAACAAATAACTTCGCAGTCATTTCAAGGCCCAAATATCAGCTATTTTTCTTACTTATTCAAATCTCAAGTTTCTTTCCCTCACTCCCCACAATCCAACCCTCTCAAACAGCACAAAAGGATCTGCATAGCATAGATTAATCAAAAGAGCAGTTATTAGATCAATCTAGTCAATCTAGGCCAAAAACTCCATCCAAATTGTTGTTGACTATGGCGAAAAGGTAGGTCTTGAGTTGGTCCTTGCTCTGGTACTTGGGCAACTACAGCCGATTGAAACAAGTGTGGCCTTTGGGGTAGGGATTCACTTTATTCAACTCTGCAGACTCAATCAAAAATTTCGAATAGTTGCCTCTGTTGCTCTCCAGCCTTCTTACATTATCTCAGAATTACTTGAACCCATGGATAGGCGTACGGGAGGAACCAGTGCTAAACTTGAGCAAGTTGGCAAGTTGACTCTGGTCGAAGGTCTAGGTCACTTCCCAAAACCACTTCACCACCTTGTGGGCAGCGTTGTACTCCCCTTTGTAGTCAGTGTTGGCTCTCCAGTCTTTGACGTCAATGTAAGGAACACCATAGATGAGCATTTCCAACTCAAAGGGCTCGAAAACTTTCAACAGATCCATGGGTATGATTTTGTAAAGCCCCTTTCTGAGGTAGCCAATGGATCGGTTAACCTTCTAAGAGCACATGGTTTATATGCTGCATAGATGATGAGTTACCATAGATCGATGTACATCTTTTTGTTCTAATCAGTAACCTCCAAATCTTTGCCCCCTTCGACCAACTCCACCAAATCAATCGTTGAATCGCCCTCCTTCTCCTTGGTTATCACGAAGTAGCTATCCAGTCCCATATCGTTGATCTCATTCTAGAGCATAAACTTCCAGCTTTGGTACAACTACCTAGCATCAGATGTACCTCTTTGTCGTAGCCAAAGATGTCGGCCATGGTTATTTCGCTGTCAGTGGAGAGCAGTTGGCGGAGGAGAGTACGATCTAGGTAGGAGTTGATAGGTATCTTCTAGAAAATGGCCTTGCCCAGGATCATCCCGAACAGGATCAACAACTACGAAGAGAATTCCTCATCGATGTCCTCATCCCACTTGAGTTTATACATTGTATCGTCGGTTTTGCAAAGGGTGAAGATGCCAGTGAATTCATCAAACATTTCCTTGATGACGAGGTGCATCCATTCCCTAAGCAGCCCTCCAGCATCATTGACCTTGTCGCCCACAAACTCAATCTTGACTTCTTTGTACATGTTCACTTTTTTGGACTGGATGAGACTTGACATCAAGACATTGGTTTTCTAAATTTTCATGATGTCTGCGCCATGGGTCCAGTGGATGCGAAAACGCTACAAGTGGTACCTGAACCATGCTGACTTCTACTGGAAAGAAAGACTTTTTATTTGCTAAGGCGACATGTTAAAAATAAAGTTATGTATTACTTTAATAGGTGCCTTTTGCCATACGAACTTAGTGAAGCTTTCATCAACGGGTTCCTATCTCATCTAGGCATTACTTTGAGGTATAAGTATTCACTAATCTGATAGTTATAAAGAACAGACTCGTTCTTACTAGGCACAATAACTTCTTCTATCTTCTCCTACTTCTTCTCCTCTTTCTGAGCAATGCAGACCTGCAAATGCGCATGAACCTAACTCAGCAACCAACTACCTCGGCTTGCAGCGATCTGGGCCCAAACACCACTCCGCAGCTGGGACATTCAAATTCTATATTGATGAGCTGCCCACCGGCGTTGGAGGTTTCCGCCGAGGAGAATTTCTTCTTGATGGAGGACACTTTTTTCTAGAGGGAGTTACCCATGCAATAATAATCAATATATAGTGACATTTCCTTATTCATATTATACTCTACAATTATAACGTCTCTATGTATCGAGCCGCCCCGGGAGCTGAACTGGCTGCAGAATCCATCCACAAAGACGCACTCATCTCCGCCCTCAAGAAAGAACTCTACGACCTTCAGGACCGAGAGCACGAGTACCTATCCTTAAACGACGATGTCCATAACTGCGAGTCGAGGTACGCCATCCTCAAAGAGGACAAGGAACGGATCGAAAGCGAGCATAGGTACTCATCGGCTTAGCAAGGATCAAAATCGATCTCAATCGGAAAAATATCGGAGATTTGAGGACTGAAATCGATTCCATCAAAATGCAGATTCACAAGTGCTCTGTCCAGATCGAAGACAACCTCCGAGAATGTGCAGGGTTGAAGCGGGCCTGCGACAACAGGGAGAGTGAAATCGCCTCTCTGATCACCAACAACAGAGACCTGGATGCCAAGAACTAGCAACTAGCCTAAGAGAACAAATCCAAGATGAGCAAAGTACCTCACCCACTACCAAGATCAAAAACCTCAAAGACGAGAGAAACCGATGCGACTCAGAGAGCGAAAGGCTGCAGCGTAATTTAGAATAGGCCATCAATTTGCTCAAGAATCTAGAGAAAGAGGCCAGAGTGCTGTAGTCCGGCAACACCAAACTCTCCAGCATTCTGGTCGTAGCAGAAAATGACCACTCGAATGTAAGCAGATAGTGATCTAGTTGATTTAGGAGATGAAGAGCCGAGACGAGATGGTCAACAATACCAACAAGAAGCTGGATCAGCTCAACCAGGAAGTCTAGACCTTGAGGGACAGGACCAACAGACTTGAGAAGGAGTGTCTCAAGAATGAGCAGGATTATAGAAGCACCACTGAGGAGCTAGAACTTTGCATCAGTAAGAACAAGGATCTCAGTAAAAGACTCAAACAGGGCGAAAATACCCTTAGAGCGGTTGAAAACGAATACGACAAAGGTGTGCTAGAGCGCGATGCCCTCTAGAACGAAAACGAATCACTCAATACCTAGCACACACTGCTGAACACTGACATAGACTCCCTCCTGCGGCAGATCATTGAGTACGAGAAGATCAACAATGAGCTCCAGACTGAGATCGAACACTACATTCAGTGCGATGAGGAGGCCAGGAGTATGCTGGACCGCAAGAAAGCGATGAAGGGGATGTTGGATACGGTCTCTGCGCGTCTGGGGCAGACGGGGGCCAACATCTCGCATCTTAGATGATATCAGTCAGTGTGATTATTGGCCTACTGTTGAGAACTTACTATCTATTGCAGTTGGATCATTGGAACTTGTTCTGATGAGAGTTAGTTCATTGGAAGAATAAGATTAACCCTCGTTTATTCATCAAAAGATAACCCAAAAAATTGCTGCGAGGCTCAAGGAACAAGTATATTTAAATAAGGGATTAGTTCGTAATCTTCCAAAAGCAGCAATCACTCCCATGATAAAATCTGAATTCGTAAAGTATTTGCCATAAGCCTTGTTCTCAACTCTACCTGCTGCGAGTTCTCCGCCCTAGAACTCACATCAAATTGCTCCAGGAGTCATCAACCTCTAGCCGAGTTTTACTTGTTTAGCTGATTACTCGTGATAGTGGGAGGCCCATTGGGTCCAATTATTATGATTTGTCCTAGTTATATCAGCAGAAAAAACTTAGCCAAATAACATCAATAGCCAAACATCAAAATTAATATTCCCTCATTTCCGGAAAGGCAGAGTCCCCATAGCCATGAGCCACATCTCCGATCAGATCCTCAAAATCTTCAAGACACCCCAAACCCTCCATCCTCTTCTTCTCCTCCTCCTCAAGCATCTTCTGGTAGTACTGCAAACATTGCTCGTACTCGGCCTTGGAACCCACCTCGTAGAAGACATTGTTCTGCTTGTCGAAGAACCCGTACCGCACCTCACTCTCCATTTCTTCTATAACCTTATATTATAACTCCAGCATTTCAGTTTTGACCTAACGGCCACAACTCCCAATCGGCCCAAGAGTAGACCCAGGCGGAAGTTGGTTTGCAACTGTAGCTCGCCTAACTAATCACGTCTAACTGGAATGGCGGCTGCTGAGTGGTTAGTTCTGTCATGGCCGAATGGTCTGATGAGGCTATCATGAAGACGTTAGCTTGATTGTTTGAGAACTTTGGAGTGATTGGTAGAGGTAAGATTCGTAGGTTGTTTTTAAACTGAAAGAACTAAGTTAAAGAATATTTCCATTTTTGGCTTTGCGTAGATTTTAATTCATTCAATTTAACTTCCCCGCTGTCTGTAATTGTTTCCCCCCCATAAACAACCAACAATCTATCCTTAGCTTTCAATCTCGCTTAGATTGCTCCACAAAACAACTTCTTTCATGATTATTTTGCTTCTTAAAGATTTTTAAGATGGAAGTGCTGCATCCTAAGCCACAATTTCATTTTAAATAAAACAAAGTTAAATAGATTGTCTGCTGATGTTTCTTAGGTTGTTGGCAGTCCAACCACCAGAGTCAATCAGATAGTTGTTGCATATGGCCCCATTTTGTGAATAATAGCAAATCTAAAACTGCAATCATTCGATAAAGCATCTCTTATACTCTCCCAAGATCCTGAGCCAATTGCTCTCAACTCTGTACTACTTCCCATCTTTGCTGTCTGCTTTCTTGAACGTGTGTATGTGGGGTTGGAAATAGACCTTCCTCAGGTTCTCAATAAACCAACTGGTTTTGGTGTTTTGAGTCTATTTCTGGATTGGGGCGATTGGCTCTTACTGGCTGAGGATGTCATTTAGCAAAGAATCGCCAATCGAGGCCTGGCAGTTTTTTGAATTTTTTATAAAGCACTTCTCTTGCTGCCAATATGTCTCCTTTATCTTTTTTGGGTTCTCCTCGGCAACTGCTAATACGTTTTCTTCCTCAATCCACCGAGGCAACTGGTGTTACATGGAGGATAGAAGTGAGGAATTCAACTAAGGTGGGCTGTCTGCACTTTAGGACTACTTAAACTAAGATTGCGGCAGATATCTGCTTTAGAAGAATCTGACCATGGTGGAGTTCAGCTCTCTCAAAACCTTTGAATTGAAACTAGACGTCCCATCTTCGCTCTGGATTTAGTAGAAAAAACTGCCCAGATCAAAACTGCTCTTTAGCAGCCTATAGTCGAAGTGCCAGAACACCAATAAAAAGGCTTAGTAGTCTGAGGGATTTGCCAGTTAGGAGCTTGTGCTAGCTGTGGAAACTATGTTGTTTTGGAAGTACAATTACTTTTAGTGCTATTTTAGCCCTGGCCAGAGGTAACCTGCGTAGGTTTTGAGCCAAGACCGTATCTATTGGGTCTATGGGCCTGGTTAAGGTCTAAGAGGAGACCTTATTGCGTCTTTGAACTCAGCCCATGAGAGCTCTTTTTACTCAACCAAAACTGCATACAAAAAAGGGCTCAGGCTAATCTGCTCTTACTTCTCGAATTCATCTAATATCTGTGCTATTTGCTTGGATTTCAATATTTTCCTGAATTTCTATGAGTTCTTTCCTACTAACTCACTCACTCCATTTCTGTTCTTTGGTAATTTGGTTTTGGAGGTTAGCAAATCAATCTGCTTACCCACGAAGACGCCCAACAGCAGAACCCCCAAAGCCTTCGTCAAACAGACCCAAATACCCTCCTTTTACAAATTCCTAACACTCAAAAAAGGCAGAACCTCCCTCAACTCACTCTCCTATACTTCCTCTTCGAATTGTAACAATCTAGCACCCACAAAGGAAAAAACGTTCACATTGACCTCCTGCGAAAGGGGGTCAATGAGAACCGTCTTGAAAGTAGGGACGATCAAAGCCGACCCTTCAAACCGCAAGAAGTGGTTCACTAGATTCACTATTAGGGTCTTGGCTAGACCGAAAGTACTGAGTGTTTTATCTTAGACTATCTGATTGCGCTCGTTCCTTTCGTAGAGATTCGCCCTCCTTATGCATTCGTCCAGAGTGATGGCTTTGTGGAAGGGTTGCTTTATTCGAAGCAGTGCGTCTCTGCTGTGCATTATCTACAGTTTTTCGAAAGACAGCCTTTCTGAAAAATGATTTGGGAATTGGGTGCCATGAGATTAGGTGAGGGTGTCGATGGCGCTAAATATTTCGGCCCGTTTAATACAAAGATTGGTAATAAACAAATAGTGCGGTTCGGACAGACGCATAACTTTGTACAGATCGATGCGGATGTGCTTATAGTCGAAGATAGTATAGATCTTGTTATTGGGGTTAGTGGATGCGAGGTGGCTGTGGAACAGCATCCGGTCCACAGGTAGCTGCTCTAAGTGCTACTCTGAGTGTTATTACTGGCGGGAGTATTGCATTTAAATTTATAAGGCTGGAGGCATCAAGCAAAGCTGGTCATCAGCAGGCAGACCATTTTTATAAATGCCCATGGGCCACTCAAGCCCGGGCTTAGGTTTTGTACTTTTGCAACTCATTTGAATATTATGATAAAATAAGTCTAGATGATTGTTAAATTGTTAGAAGATGGATTATGCTCGTCTTGGCCAGAAATTAGCTTAGGAATGAATTCATGGTTGAGGATATAGGATGTTCGTTGTCGGGATGCCACCGACTGGTGGTACGGTTGGGCAGGCTACACTCACAACACTGAGCCAGGCAACCCTTGACAGTTATACCCTTGAACCACTCAATCCTCAACTCCTGGACCATTGCACCAATCCACTCCAAGATATAAACAGTCCGATGAATCGCTGTCTTTACCCTTAGATTATCTGCCGATTCATTGCCTCACAAGAAGCACTCCATCTTTTCTCCATCAGCCACTTACTCTCCTCCCCTCCCCTCCCCTTCCCTTCCCTCCCCTCCCCATAAGCCATAAAACTACAACTCACCCACAGCTTCCTTCTCTCCAGCTGCCATCACCCACGGAAGTGCCACTAATTATAACTTCAATTAATATTAGCATGATAGCACGAGTCATCCGAGCAGTCAGCCAGCGCACACTGGCCACCCGCTGCGCTTACCCCTTCTCCAACAAGCTGCGCGAAGCCAGCGAAGAGTGCTCTGAGTAGGACGTGGTGCTGGCTGGGTCAGCGAACAGCTGGGACGCCTACGACACCAACCTCATGCGCAACTACGACATCCTGCTGCCCGGCATCTACGCCCGCAATGACCTGGCGCTGAAGCTGGACCTGTGGGAGGCACGCAGCAAGCGCCACCGCCATGCCAAACTCAAGCGCAACCGCAGGAAGGGCCCCAGGAGGACCACCATCACTAATTGATACTTGTCGGTTATCACCAACTACTCACCATCACAATCACATCCACTATTACGGATAGTCGCATTGCCTATAGTAGCATAACGGCACTAGAGGCATTCGAGATAGGGCTTGGCAGATAGCAGGGTATGGCTTAGGTATGAATCACCTGTCTCTGCTCCCTTGGGCTACCTCAAAACAGCCACAAGCTGCATATGCCCCGAATGCTCTGAGTGGAGTAAGTACACATTGATAAAATATCAATTCCAACCATTCCCCTTCCCAGTCCCTCAGTTCAGATAAATGGACTGGATGTTGGTGCCCGAGCGCACGGCCGGCGACACATACCGATTCTGGCTCGAATTCTTCATCATGTTCTCCACGTCGCTGATCCTTTGGTCCAGCATCTGCAGCCTCGTCCCCTTTGCCACAATGTTCACCTCCTGCACTCTCCCTCTACTCGGGCTCTACTGCTGGTACACTCTCCCCCCCTCCACCCTCCGCACAACCCCGCTGTTTATGGTCACCTGCGAACTGATGTTCGGGTTGGAGTAGGGTTGCGGGTTTTGGATGTTGATTACTGTGGTTTTGGGGTAGGAGGCAAGTTGGTAATCCGGCTGGATGCTGGCTGCCACCTTACTCCCATTATGGTCGTAAGTGTTGTAGTTTGCCAGGTTGTTGCCCAGTGCCATGGAGTGGGGTCTCGTGGCCTGTTCGTAGTCCCCGTTGTAGACCTTGATGGGGGTGGGCTTGAGCTCTTGCTGGAAAGGGGAAGCCTCCACCCGCTTGAATTTGATGTTCTAACGGTCTTTGGAACTGCCCTCGTTCTGGAGTCTTCCTTAGGGTAAGGGTTACGTGTTTTCGTTGCGGAAGGAGGATGGAATTTTGGTCTGCTACCTCAACTTCAGCGCTCTTTCTTTCTAAAGCAGGGGAGCTTAGTTCATCGTCAGCGTATTCCTAAGATTCGGAAAGCGTTTCTTAAGCGGGTTGGAGATCTACCTCTGAGCAGTTGATAGTTTCCAAGCAGCACTAAAATACTTATTCTCCAATTTTCTGAGTTTGCCATCCAACTCCATAATGATCCTATTCTTCTCCTCAAGCTGGGCCCCCAAATCGCCATTCTCGAGCCGGTAGGACTCCAGCAGCTCCTCGACCTTGTCCGACACATCCTGGGGCATCTTGGCCGCGAGGGCCAGCTCCAGCTTCTTCATCTCCTTCTCGTACTCGCCTATCTTGCCCTCGTACATGTAGAGCACGCGGTAGACTTCAATCAGCTCGCTCTACCTCAGCCCAGAAGTACCTCGATCTCTCTATTGTGCATATTGATCTCCTTCATCTCGAAGATGGTCTTGTCCCGCTTCAGCAGCTA
>Ga0316217_10007529_pt1 | contig 10364 bp, 9 predicted proteins | sample 1anoAmetaG_FD_203633 | JGI IMG/M metagenome (GOLD analysis project Ga0316217, IMG submission 203633) | Freshwater microbial communities from Trout Bog Lake, Wisconsin, USA - 1anoA | ecosystem: Environmental > Aquatic > Freshwater > Lake > Hypolimnion/Profundal zone | place: USA: Wisconsin... | reverse complement strand
TCCAACAGTCGAGTCGTATGCGGGATGACCTTCGCTCAGTTCGGTGGAACTCCCCGCGAAGTCCGTACGGAACCCACCAGGTTCAACAATTGTGACCTTGATGCCGAGTGGTGCTACTTCGCGCGATAGCGCTTCAGAGAAGCCTTCGACACCCCATTTCGCCGCCGAATAAGGCCCACGTCCCGGAGGACCAATCCTTCCGCCCACCGATGAAAACTGAATGAAGTGGCCTGTTTTCTTTTCGCGAAAATACGTAAGAGCTGCCTTGGTCACAATGATCGTTCCGAAGAGATTCGTTTCGATCTGTGCGCGGAATTCCGATAGAGGCGTGTCTTCGACGGACGAAAGATTGCCATATCCCGCATTGTTGATGACCACATCCAACAAGCCAAACACATCGATCGCCGTCTGTACCGCGTTTGCTGCTGCTGCTTCGTCGGTGACATCCAACGCGAAGAGCTTGACCTGATCTCCATATCGCTCCGACAACTCAGTCAGCGATTCAATGTCCCGAGCTGTCGCCAACACCTTATTGCCCGCAGCAAGGCCAGCTTCAACAATTGCGCGACCCAGACCACGAGAGCTGCCGGTGACTAACCATACCTGTGCCATTCATCCTCCTGTATCAAAGCCAACCACTCGGATATTCTGGAGAAGCTTCTCAAGCTGAGGATTGGATGCGCGATGGGTATTCTCTAACCTCATAGTCAATGCTGCCGATGCGCTGGAGAAATCGGGTGACAAGCTCAGTATCCACGTCATCTCGTCCTTCGACCGATCAACCTTGACCTGAGCACAGTAGCCAACTCTGACGTGGACACTGTGGTCAACCCTGACGTGGGCACTCCTTCCAAGGAGACCACACTCAGCGGTTTAAAGACAAAGATCTGTTGTTGGAAAGAACAACAGCAACGGAAACGTTGTTGTTGGATTCGCGCCGGTCGGCCGGAGTGTTCGTTCTCCAATGTCAGTCCATTGGACTGGGTGGCACGATTCCATTGGAAACAGGTGGTTTCAAACAGCTAGATTGGTTGCGTCAGGACGGCAATAGGGTTTTCATTAACTGGTGCGAACGTTCGATCTCCTGTGCTACTTGTTGCCGTGCATCTCGCTCAATGGGGCTGTCTGCCACTAGGAATTCTTCGTAGACCAACATTCCGGGCGAGATGTTTCTTCCAAAATATTCGTCAAGAACCTGCAACACGTGCCGGCCAAGCGCCCGATCAGCTTCGAACTGGCGCTCGAACCCTTCCTTGAAATGTGAGAGATTCGTTTGCGCTGAGACTATGGCTACAATGTCAGCCGCATGAGTGCGCGCCTCTTCCCGATCATGCCGGGATTCTGCAGGGCCTCGGACGTTGCGGTATCGGTCATCGAGCGCCAACAGCTTCAACATGACCAAAGCGTGTGGCTTGGTGACCCGAAGCTGAGCGGTGAAATCTGAGCCGTCTGGCAGTCTGCCTGTGAGTTGATGGATTTCCGATTCGGCCACCGCGATGGTACCGCCGGTGCACGCGCGCGCATGGACACCCTTCTGAATATCCACTCGGAAATCCCGCTCTGCGCGCTTGAATTCCTCTGGTGCCATGAATTCGATTCGCATGGTTTCGCGGCTGTTGGGAATCGGCTTTTCGAACTGAAAGTTACGGGAGCCGTCGACCACCGCATATCCGAGTTTCTCCAGTTGGGCACCCAGCAATTGCGGCTCGCTACGCAGTCTTACTACGTCGAGAACGAAATCAATATCTTTCGTCGCGCGCGCACGCTCCATCATGAACTTCATTGCCTGTGCGCCAGCAACCACAAACTCGTCGGCGGTTGTTCCCAGGGCATACAGGAGTTCCAGTACGTACGTTTTCTGTGGTTCTGGAATCACGCGCTTCTCCACTTCGGCTGAATCACATTGTTCAGCAAATACTCGGCTTGCTTCACGTCACGTCCGCCGCGCGCGTAAAGATCCAAATAGGCTTGGATTGGCGAGACGACCAGCGCTGCGCCGACCGGCTTGGAATACATGAACACACCGGCATCGTAGGGCGTGATGAAACGAAGCTTAGGCCCAGTGTTCAGCCGCGAGTTAAGATCACGAAGCTCAGCTCCGAGCTGGCCATTCAAGACGAAAATATCAACCAAGTCGATATCGACGAACGGGGCATCGGAAGCTGCCGCAATCGCCCCGCTGAATGCATATGGTCCCTGAATCGTGCGCCCGATCCCATCCGCGATTTCAGCCAAGTCACTTCCGAACGGGTTACCTGTCTGAAAAGAACTCCGCAGACGCCAGCGGTATCGTTCCTTGTACTTCTCTCCCCACTGCTGGAGAAGGCGGACAGGTTCGGCAACGATCACCGCGGTTCCACGCCGACGTACCCCAAGCTGCTCCTCCAAGCCGGCCACCACTTTAGAGACGGATCCGAGGCTGATCCCGAAATCAACCGCTGCATTCGGGAACCGCTCACTGAATCGCATGCTCTCGGCCTCAAGTTCGCGGGCAATCTCGGTAACCGTCCACGATTTTGGATTTTCTAGCAGCACACGGAGGACTCGCGAAAAGCGTCCAGAGAACACATTCGCGCTTCGCACGTTTTCAGTTGGTGTGCCCGACCGTTCGCTTGCGCGCACACCGCTGCGCTGTAGGGTGAACTTCCCCGGAACATTGATGAACAAATTGCCCGCCAAATCCAGGAAATCAATTCCGTTCTGAATGCAGAATGCTTGGGCCTGGGGCGACAGCATCGGCGCAAGCACGGCAACTGAGATGTCCGCACGCAGCGATTTCAGTCTCCGAATCCAAGGACCGATCTCTTCGAGAAGCCGAGGCGAGAAAGACGGTTTGATTTCTCCCAAGACCTGCACCTGATTGGGGCCAGAGCGAAGCTCGAAGCTGATGTCAAAGGGCTGCTCAGGCTGCTCGCATACATTTTGAATAGACACTCCCGGCAGCCCTTTGACGGGTACTTGGCTGCGCAGCGCCTCGGCCACGATACGCTCTGTCAAGTTGAGAATAGGAGCATCCATGGATTTAGTTTCTCAATTGGGAATCAAGTTGTAAAGGAAATATTTCCTATATGAACAAATTCGCTATTGGGAAAGTACCGCTCGAGAAGCAGTTGGGTACGCTGCAAGGAGCGTAGCGGGAACGCGGCAGATGATCGAGCTTCTATCGCACGGTTCACGCGAGGCTGGGACCGGCTGCGGTCTGCGGTGTAAGAAGCACTCTCGTTAGGTTGTCAGGATGTCGCGGCGATCCGCCACCTTCTTCTGGCCGGACGAATGACCAAACCTAACTTCTCAGGGACGGCGGATTGCTGAACAGACAATCCTTCGTCATCACCTCATTGAGCGCATGTTGTCTGAGATTTTAATCGTTAGTATGGACGTGCTCGATCTTCCAAGCAGGGCGACTCCGAAAGCAGGTACAAGGCGTTGGTGACAGACTCCAGCGGATTGTTACTTTCGTGTGCAACTGTGGCTCGGCTTGGCCATTTGAGATAACCCTTCGCCTTGTTCTTTGTTCCTGCCGTCCTCTATCCTGCGGACATCATTGGAATTGATGTGATCACCGACAGACCGCCGTCCTCTTCGGCTATAGGAGAACCTCGGCCTTTCGTAGAGTGCACATTTTAAGCATCTTTCGTGAGGTTTTCCGTGGTAACCATCCTAATATTCGACCACCAATCGATATGCCAGGCGTCGATATCAATCCGGCTTAGCCGGGTTCTTCCAGAATCCACACAGGTAGTTGACTGTGCCACCGAGGCCGAGCTGGCACGCCTCATTGCAAACAATCCAGGGGCTACTCTTTTTCTCGGTCAGATATCTCTGCGCTCAAGAATAATGAAACTTGCACAGGAGTTTTCTTGCCCGGTGGTCTGGATTGCCGAGCGCAAAGATGAATACCTGCCCTTAGTCAATCAACCTGCGATTCGCGGAATCATGTTTCGCACGGCAACAGCAGCTGACTTGGAGGAGTGCCTTAACGCACTATGGGAGCGGCGGACGTGGATACAGTCGGTGAACAATCCCGACATCGCCACATCATCCAGGCAAACGAAGTGGGGTCTACTGACGCAAAAGCAAAAACAGATAACGAGCTTGCTGCTGAACGGTGTGCAGTGTAAGGAAGTTGCGACTCAACTCGGTACAACGTGCCAAGTCATCAAGAACAGCGTCGTTCTGATCTACGACAAGCTCGGTGTAGGAAGTCGTTACGATCTGCTTAAAGCTTTTCTGGAGTTCCCGACGACCTGCGAAAGTGCTTCTATGGAACTACGCGGACCCAAGATGTAGCCACGCAAAACCTGATTGCAACGGTCGATCATCCCCCACTCGACCTGCGCACAGCGCTGTTACATTTGTGAATTCGTAGTGGTCCGTGGTGCTAACAACGCAGAGCCACTCTTCGACTGCCGTTCGCAATATGGCCTCCGGCGTCATTGCCGGGGGCGTCTGTGACATTAGCGCATTTCTTGCTGCTCCCTGCTCGCACCGAATGATCCGATTCGCCGCATTCGGTCGAGGATCGTTCCAAAGCGACCTTGACTGGCGGCATCCGGGTGAAGGTGTCCGGGCAAGGCATCCACAAATGCCTCGGTATCAAGCAGCGTTCCGACCTCCGATGCGATGTACGCACGGACATCCAGCGGCGCAGATTGGATTTCTCGAACGAGTTCTCGCCGCCCATCAATCACGGAGAGCAAATCTTAGAGATCATGACCTGCCATATAGTCGCCTTTGCCGCTACTCTTCGAGGTCATCTCACTCACCAGGTAATGCGCCATCTCCAGCCGGCGGGCGCTCAGCCCTGGAGCGCTGTTCGTAGCTCTCACCGGCTCAACCGTTCTTCCATTGCTTCCCTGCATCCGGCCGCTCGTGTTTGTTGTTGACTAGCAATCATAGTTGCTCTATGTCCATTATGTTATGTTCAACAACACTGACGACACCCTTGCATCGCTAGAGGGAGTTGGCTACTTCACCACACGTGAAATTGCCAACACGATCTATCTCGCCGGGGAGCTCAATCGACCGATTCTCCTCGAAGGCCCCGCGGGTGCCGGCAAGACAGAGATGGCCCTCGCAATTAATCGCGCAACGGGCATGAAGCTCATACGTCTGCAGTGCTACGAAGGCCTCACTGACAAAGAGGCAATCGGCAGTTTCAGTGATGAACTACGTCAACTGTATGTGCGTTTTCATGACGGCACTTTTGATGAAGCCGCAAAGAGGGTCTCAGACCGCGCTTTCTATTTAGGGGGGCCGCTCATAAGCGCGCTTGAGACGCCAGCTCGATGCATCCTGCTGGTCGACGAAATCGACAAGATCAGCCATGCGTTCGAGGCTCAATTGCTTGAATTTCTCGGCGAATGGCAGCTAACAATCCCTGGACTCGGCGAGATCAAGGCAAAATATCCGCCGTTCACCATCGTGACAGCCAACGACGAACGACAACTCGGCTATCCTCTCTTGCGCCGCTGCGCGCGCATCTACATCAATCATCCGACACCTGAGCAAGAAGCGGCTATTGTCGCAAGCCGTACGCCGCATTGTGCGAAAGCCATCCACTACTTCATCGCTGGTTTTGCGAAGACGTTGCGCGCTTTCAAGATGGAAAAACCACCATCGATTTCCGAGATGATCACACTTGCTCTCGCGCTCGACAAATTGAACCTGAAGGAAATTAGCGACGACCATAAGGCCGTGATGCTGCCATTCATTGCCAAGACTGAGAAGGATCGGGCCAGCCTGTTAGTTCCCGGGCGATTCGAGAGCTTCATGGACAATGCACGCATTCTTGCGAACGACATGTGCCAGTACGACATTCAGACCTTGGCGGCTCAGACGGCCAATCACAGGCTGCGGAACGACAACAATCAGAGGACACCGGTACCACCGGGCATTCCGACTTGGCCGGATGAAACCACCCAGCCGCTCGCTGCAACGCTTTTGGGGACTGTCACTTCATGAATCAACTCTGCATCGGACTGTTCCTCTGGTTGGCGTTTTCCGCTTCTGCGGCTGTGGGTATGGTGCCGGAAAATGGCCACGATGAAGTGGTCTATTACGCCGACGCGTATGCCGCTCACTATGAGATTCCAAAAGAGCTGGTCCACGCGATCATCACCCAGGAGTCCGGCTGGAATCCAAGTGCGGTGTCCGCAAAGGGGGCCATGGGATTGATGCAGCTCATGCCGGCTACCGCGCAGGAGTACGGCGTGCGAAACCCTTTTGATATTGCAGAAAATCTCTCCGGCGGGGTTCGATATCTTGCCGACTTGATGCAGCAGTTCGGCGGAGACCTCCGTCTGGTATTGGCGGCATATTACCGAGGCAGCCGCGCAATCCTACGTCGCGGTCTCCACTACTCTGGCGCCGATGTGTATGCGTACGTTGCGTCCGTTCGACGTCTCTATCTTGCGGAGCTCGCTCTCCACAAATCCCCAGCTAACCTCGTCCTTGGAGGCGATTAATAATAATGAAGCTATTTGTCCTCTCTCTTGCTCTCTCTATGACTGCACTGGCCGCATCAGCTCAGCCGGCATTGCCAACTCCACCCGTCACCGCGCTTCCATCCGCCACCGCTGGCATCACCATGAACACATCTACGGCTGCAGCGCCAGGTCCCGCCTCGCAAACAAGACAGCATATCCAGGCGGTAGCGTCATCTTTATCAATTGACGCTCGCATTGAAAGCCGCCCGGTCGACAGTTCCATCGTCGGCGAGGTCCATTGCAAGCCACTTTATATCAGCACCATTCATCTCCCTGAAGCGGTCACGTCGATTGCAGTCGGCGCTCCTACGCTGTTCACTGCCGAGCACGTCGAAAATGAGCCGAAGTTGGTTTACGTGAGTCCGCTCACCCACGACGTTGCAGAGAGCAATCTGCTGGTCGCCCTGGCCAGTGGCGAAACCATCAGCCTGAAGTTGATTTCCTTGGGCAGTTCCGCGTTGCCGTATGACGTCGATTTCGTGCTCGACTACAGGCCGGACAAGGCTCTGTTGGCATTTGCAGTTCCGCTTGAGTCCGGCATACCCCATCCTTCCATGGTGGCCACAGCACGGCTCGCGTCACCGTTCGTGACGAGCTATCCGGTGCGATCCTCTGTGCGCACCGTGCAACCTGTTTCCGTGATTGACGCTGCACTCGCGGCTCAGGCTGAGCTTGCAACACCCCACTGGATCACTGCCGACGATCTCGTAAGGCTGGACAAGGCAAACGCCACCGCGACCAGATCCATCGCTGCATCTCTCGGACGCGCGGTGCAGGTTGGCGACACCATGATGGTGTCCTACTCCGTCTTGAACGTCAGCAGAGATTGGGTCCAGGTTCTGGCGCCACAAATTCAGCTCGGCAACCCGGTTCAAAAGAAACCCAGCAAGAAGGGAATCCTCGCCGCGCCGGTGTCGATCCAGGACTTTCGCCAGAATGTCGTGAAGCTAGCTCCCGGCGAACGCTCGGACGGTGTGGTGCAGTTCTCGCGTCCAGGATTCAAGCAGAGCAGGGAAAAGTTGCTCTTGCAGCTCGCCACGGCCGATGCTGTCGACCATCCTGTAATGATTCCACTTCCGTTTGTTGCACCAGGATTCTAGGAGAAGAGACCAATGGCCCAGACGACACCAGAACAACCGACACTCATTTCTCCTGCATCCGAAACGGAGGCTAAACCATACTCGCGGCCGGCGAAGAAGAATCATGTTCCTGCCGGAGCGAAAAAGTTGATTTTTGCCGGCGTTGTGCTGCTAGCGGCGATGCTCGGCGTGGTGCTCATTTTCTCCCATAAGTTGTCGCCTACAAAACCACACGGCCAAGCCTCCAAACGGACACAAGCGCAACAGCAGACCACGAGCGCTACCGGGGTGATGCCAGCCAACGAAAACAACACTCCGAGCGCTGCAACGGGCAATGATCCAGATAGCATCACCCCAAGGGATGTTCTTGCGACCAAGAACACCTTGGAAGCGCAGAAACGCCACGCGAAAGAAGCAGCAGAGGGCGCCGCCGCCAAACCTTCCGAAACTGGAAAGGGAGCTAACAGCGGCACGCAACAGTCCCCGGGTTCTGCTGGCTCCACGGTGCAAACCGGAAAACAGCTCAATGCTCCACTGAAAACGATCGGCTCCATCGCCCCTTTTCAGCCGCCGCCATACAATGGAGCCGGCACCCCAGGTCAATTCTTTAGCGGGATTGGGGCGGTAGGGGCGCAATACCAATCCGGAACCTCCTATAGCGAGTCAATGCGCGCATGGAATGATGAGGTCTCCAAGACGCGAATCGTTTTCTCGCGCAAGAGTGCCCCTGCCGCAGCCGACGCGACACAGTATCTCGGACCAGCGATCACGAACTTTGGTTTGGAGCCTGGCTTCCATGTTGCCGCCCGGCTTGAAGCCTCGGCTACTACGTCGGTCGCGGCTCCCGTCACAGCCGTGATCGAATACAACTACGAGCGCAACGGGGAAATTATCCTGCCAGCGGGGAGCCGTGCGATTGGACGCATCAACAGTGCCGATGCGCACGGCAATATGGCAATCTCGTTTGATTCCGTCGACCTGCCAAATGGCTCTACGGTGCCTATCAGCGCCGTGGCGGTCGATACAAACCTGCGCTCGCTGAAGGGGCAGGTGACTGGCAGCAGCCGCGGCAAGGCTATGCTCGTCGCCACACTCTCCGGAATCGGACAAACAACGGCGATGATGCTTGGAAACAACACAAGTACGGCATTGAGCGGTCAGGACATGATGCGCGCACAGCTCTCACAGAACATGGGCAACACCGCCGACACCCAGATTGCCAAGATGATCTCGAACGAAAGAGTCATCGTTACGCTGGCTGCAGGCACCGAGTTCTACATGGTGTTTACTAAGGCAGCGCTCCCACAGAACTCAGCCCAACAGTCGCCTTCGGCAGCAAACTCCGGCCACCAGCTCATTTCGTCGTCATTGTCTGGACGATAGGAAATTACCGGAAATGGCTTCCCGTTGCCTGCATCGATCGTCCGTAGGGTGGGCCCGCTGCGAGTTCTCCGCTCGCGGCGGGCTGGTGGGGAATGGAGCTGTTCGAACTTATACAGAAGTCGTCACGAGCAGGGCCGTTCGAATTGCTTCCCTTGTCACCAGCCGCGATTCTTGGGGAATTGCGTGGTGGTCGGGCAACGACGCACTTTGGTAAACGCCTGAGGAGTGGAAGCTAACGATCAAGCTCATTGCACTTTGTCCGTCTTTGGAGGCGCTTCCAGAAACTGGCGGTGGCGGTGTCTCTTTACAGTCCGCTCCGCAAGGCTCTTCGGCATATCAAGCCCGCTTTTCTGAAGGCGAGCCGCCTCCGGATCGTCGGACATCTCCGGTTCCTTTGCGCCCGATTGCCGGGTGCGCTCTTGAGCGAGAGCTTCGTTGAGGTTCCGAAACGTGGCATCCACTTTCTCCCGAGGTACTTCTTCGTCTTCGGGCCAATTCTCCCCCTCGGAACTGGCAGCTTTGAAGTAGGCCGGATACACCCGATCACACAGGATATCCACGGTCCCTTCGCCGAACCCCTCCAGTTCGACCGGAACAAGGTCGTCTATCTCGGACGCCTCTTGCTTCAGGCAAAAATGCACCATGAAATTCTTAGCGGTAAACAGTTCACATACTTCAGCATTCCCGACTTCATCCAGCAGTTCGATAGCCTCATCTCTTGATGACGCGCTGACTGCTGAAAAGTCACCGTTCTGCCATCGGCAGATGAATAGCGGCATATGTCACGCTCCAGCTGTGATTAATGGATGTTCGACGCTGACTGCCCTGAAATTGTCTGCGCTAGCCACCTATTGCTGCAACATCTTTTTTTGCCTTGGGCAGCCGCCCCACCTTTGATCCAGAGCGTTTTGTAGCCACCACCCATAAATTTATCGTTTTTCCTTGCGCAATATGAATGATAGTGACACTATGACATGTATTACATATTACACACGGAGGGTGTATGAACTGTTTTCTCTCGCGCATGAAGATCCGCTACGGAAAGTTCGTGGCGATTGTCTCTCTCTTCACGCTGTTGTTGTTTCCCGTCGCAGGCACTGCTCAGAATCTCGGTAAGTCGCCAGCGGTCGGTCAGGCTGTGCAAGGACAACAGGCAACTCAGGTTGAGGGCACTGTGCTCAACGCCGTCAACTGGATATGCAACGTAATCTGCCCGGTGATCGCCGCCGGCTGTTTCGTCGCCGCCGCATTCAAGTATCAGGCCAACCGACCATACATGAGCAGTATCGTGGGCGGCGGTATCTTCCTCGCGGTTTCGGCCGTCACTCGACTCATCGAGTACTTCATCGCACAAGGCCAACAGGTCGGGGGTAGCCTTCACCAACTCCCCATCTTCACGAATCATCCCGCGGTC
>Ga0316217_10007528_pt1 | contig 10364 bp, 6 predicted proteins | sample 1anoAmetaG_FD_203633 | JGI IMG/M metagenome (GOLD analysis project Ga0316217, IMG submission 203633) | Freshwater microbial communities from Trout Bog Lake, Wisconsin, USA - 1anoA | ecosystem: Environmental > Aquatic > Freshwater > Lake > Hypolimnion/Profundal zone | place: USA: Wisconsin... | reverse complement strand
CAATTCATATTGCGCCGGATCATAATTGGCCGGCGGTTCAATCGGCCGGCGGTTGGCCGGATTCTTGGTGAGACACAGCCGGTAATTGTAGGCTTGCACCGTTTTGTCGCCATCGCCCGGCTGGCCCAGCGCCGCCGCTTGCACAAATGGCAGCAGACCGCTGGCCGGATCGCCGGGCTGCATGTACGGATCCACCGGCACTGTGAATTGATGTTTCGGCGTCGTGCCCCGGATGCCGTTCAGCGTTTCACCATATTGGCTGTTCGCTTCCCGACCGACGAAATAAGCCACGCCCGTCTTGGCCATCAAATCGCCTTCGTAAGTGGCATCAATGAACATCGCCGCCCGGAAGACCTCGCCTTTCTGCGTGGCAATTTCCACGATGCGCGCGCCGTCTTTGCGCACGCTGGCGAGTCGCTGTTCGAGATACACCGGCACTTTGGCCTGCTCCAGCAAGGTGTTGAACTCGTGCTCCGCCACGCCCGGCTCGAACGTCCAGGCCTCGGGTTTGCCATAATGCCGTCCCAGCCGCCGGTAAAATTCGCGGGACAATCCGCCAATGGCTGCTTTGTTGCCAATATCCGTCCATCCCAAACCGCCAGCGCTCAATCCACCGAGGTGCTTGCCCGGCTCGACGACCGCCACCGATTTTCCCTGCTTGGATGCCTGCACGGCCGCCATGACGCCGGCGGAAGTTCCGCCGTACACCAGCACATCAAAGTCAGTGGCGCGCAGGTCCGGGCCAGCCAGGCTGGAGATTGCCGCCAATCCCAGAACCAGTCCACGAGTAAAGAAATAGGCCATGTGTAATTTGGATTCATTGAATTTTGACACCGCTTTGACTGGCCAGCAATACCGAATTTGAGAGCCGGCAGGTTGCATTCAAGAAAAGGCGAAAACAGGGGTGGGGACGGCCCGTCCCCACGATTCTGCCTTTGGGTGCCTGACGCCGGGGACAAGCTGTCCCCGCCCCGACGCTTGAATCCGCCCTGAAGGGACGGGGTTCGTCGTCGTAAAAACTTGTGTTCCTGAACCAGTCACCTTACAGATGCCGGATGAACTCGACGTCTGATCGCGTAAGCCTGGCCCAATCGCCCATTTATTACTGGCGGCTGTGGCTGGTGAATGCCGTGCTGGTGAGCGCCGGGTTGCTGATTTTTCTGGCCGCCCAATACGGCACCTGGGAGTTTTTTGGGAGGGCCTGTCTCATGGCGTTGTTGCCGTTCATCCCGGTCATGGTGCTGGTCGGGGGAGCCGGCAGCACCATCTTCGTTCTGACCAAGGTCCAGATCGAGAAACGCTCGCTGCGGGTTCCTGCCGCGCTGGCTTTGCTGGTGGGCCCCGGGTTGGTCGTGACCCTGCTGCTCGGGGTGATGGGCGCAGCCAAGTCCCCCGGTCACCGGCTGGCCTACATTTGTCTGGGAAATGTGCCCGGCTCGGCCAGCCATATCCGGGTGACCGGCTATTCCACCTTCCTGCGCGAAGAATGGCTGGCCGTGTTCAACGTCGGACCAAAGGATTTTCAAACGCTGGTCACCCAGGCGAAATTGGCGCCGGTGGACGACTCTGAAATCCGGAAAATACTCGGGCAGTCAGCCCTCAAAAAATGCCGGCTGTTTCAAGCGCTTCCGCAAGCAAACGACCTGACCTGCTGCAAACGGATCTTCAAGGAATCGGAGGAACGCCAACGCGGCGGTGTTTATGCGGTGTTTGATCCGGCCACCTCGACGGCGGTGGTTTACCGGGCATACCGTGATTGATTGGCGGACGCCGTTCGCCGGCGTCACCGCCCGGATTTCCTGCCGCCCAGCCGGATGGTCATGCCTTCGCGCGCCGCTTCCACTCTCAATTTGCCCCGCTGCTTTTTTACCAAAGCGCGGGCGTGGCGCACCAAGCCGTCAATGGCCCGGTCATCATGGCTGGGGTCGTGGTGAAAGAGGATCAACTTCTTGACGCCAGCGCGCAGGGCGAGCGCCACGGAATCCTCCACGCAGCCGTGCCCCCAGCCGGTGTGCTGGTGGTACTCGGCGCGGCTATATTGGGAATCCAGGATGAGCACGTCGGCGTCGCGGATGAAATCTATCATCTCGCGGTCATCCCCGCCGGGCCGCGGCTCGGTGTCGGGGAAAAAGCAAACCAGACCATCGGGCGAAAACAGCCGATAGCCCACGCAAAAACCCGGATGGTTGGCGCGCTGCGCGCGCACCAGGGTGTTGCCGACGGCGAAATTGAAATCGCGCAGTTCCTCGATCTTGATGTTGCTCGGCAGCTTGGAGAAAGGCACGGGGAAATAGGTGCTCTCCATCTGGCCGGTCAGCGCGGCGACGAGGCCCTGGCGCGCGCCCTCGCCGCCGAGGATGCGCAACCGGCAATGGGCATCGTAGATCGGCGCAAAAAAAGGCAGCCCTTGGATATGGTCCCAATGGGTATGGGAAATGAGCAGCGTGAGGTTGAGCGGCTGCCGCTTGAATTCCGCCAGCAGGGATTGCCCGAGCAGCCGCAAGCCGGTGCCGGCATCCAGCACGATGATATCCTCGCCGATGCGCACTTCCACACACGTAGTGTTGCCGCCATAACGCACGGTGCCACGCCCCGGCGTGGGTATGGAGCCGCGCACGCCCCAAAACTTGATGGTGGTGCCACGTTTGATAGGAGAACATTAACGCCCTCCCCGGCAAAAATAAAATTAAAAATGCGCCCCGCGCGCGGCGCGCGCCAGCCCGCCAAAGCCCGGGGTGGGGACGGCTCGTCCCCACGATTCTATCCTTGGGTGCCTGACACCGGGGACAAGCTGTCCCCGCCCCGATACTTGAATCCGCCCGCCCGCCGCCAGGACATTTTTTCCGCAACGCCGCGCTTGCTTTCCGGTTCGGGCCAATCCATCATGGTAGTTCATTAACAACCCCGCTTTGACGGGGCTTTTTTTACATGAGTAACATTGCTGACATGGACTTGGATTTGGATAACCTGTTTCAGCCCGCTTGGGCGCAGGGCAAATCCGAGCTAAACCGTTTTGATAAATTCACCGGCGACGAGGGCGTCCGCCCCGAACGCCGTGACCGCGGCCCGCGCCGCGATGGCGGCGGCGGCGGTGGCGAACGCCGGGGCGGTGGTGGCGGCGGTGGGGAACGCCGCGGCGGCGAAGGCCGCTCGCCGCGTGTCGGCGGCGGTGGTGCTGGTGGTGGCCGATTCGGCGACCGCAAAGGCGGCCCGCGCCGCGACGACCGCCGCGATGACCTGCGCGAGCGTCCGGAACCGCCCGCGCCGCTGCCGGAATTGAACGTGGCGTTCATTCCCGAGGAGAAGGGCGTGGAGCAGCTCGCCCGGCAAATCCGCATGACGGGCCGCGCGTACCCGCTGTTTCAAATCGCCCAGTTGATTTTGCAGAAGGCCGAGCGGTATTCCGTGCTGCTCACCGCCAAGAAGAAGACGGATGGCACGCCAGCCCAGCAGATTTACGTCTGCGCGCTGGATGACACGCCCTGGCTGAGCGAGGACGAGGCGGTGGCGCATGTGCTCAAGAATCATTTCGCCACGTTTTACCAGACCGACCGCACCCCGTGCGACCCGCCCAAGGGGGTCTATACGTTCGTGGCGCAATGCGGCATGAGCGGCGCCATTCTCGGCCCGCCGAATTATCATGACTACCAGAACCAGTTGCGCAAGCTGCACGCCGAGAAGTTCTCGCGGATGCCGTTCGACATGTTCAAGTCGCGCGTGAAAATCGTCAAGGACGAGGCCGTGGTGAAAAAATGGATCGAAGAGCAAAGTTCCCAGATCGAGTACACCTGCCTCAATGTGGCCGAACCGCTCAAGCTGCCGTCGCTGGAAGAAGTGGACAAGCATTTCCGCGCCACGCACAAGGATTCGATCATCAAGCCGGTGGACACCTTTACCGTGGCCGGCGTGCCCAGCCGCACCCTGCGGAGCAGCGGCCTGCAACGGCTCGTCCGGCAGGAATGGGAACATCAGCGCTTTTTCCCGCTGCCCATCGCCACCAAATTAAGCCAGCAATTTGCGAACCACGGCTTGCAGTTCTTCAAGGTCAACAAGACCGTCACGCACGTCAGCGTGGCGCGTCCGCAGTTCCTGGACATCGAGAGCAATCCGGTGTCCGACGGCATCAAGCGGATCGTGGACTACATCAACACGAATGCGAAGTGTACGCGCAAGAAATTGATCGAGGCGCTCGCGCCCACGCCGAAGCCGGTCGCGGCGCCGAAACCGGCCGCAGTGCCCGAACCGGCCGCCCCCGCGCCGGCCGTGCCTGCCGCGGAAGGTGAAACGGCTCCTGCGCCCGCCCCCGCGCCGGCGAAACCCGCCGCGGCCGCCGCCCCCGAACCAACACCGGAACAGACTGCGGTGATGGTGGATTTGCATTGGCTGATTCATCAGGGCGCGGTTTTGGAGTTTGCCGACGGCCGGATGGAAACCGCCAAGCGGCCGTTGCCCAAACCGGTCAAGCTGGAAAAGAAAGTCGAACCCGCAGCGGCAGGCGAAGCACCCACGGCATCGGAAACGCCGGCGGACGCGGAAGCGCCCCCCGCAGCCGAGGTGGTCGCGCCCGTCGCCGAAGCGGCGGCGGCGGTCGAAGCCCCAGCGCACAACGAAACAGCGGTTGCCACCGAAACGGTTCCGGCAAGCGAAATCTCCGTGCCAGTTGCGGATGTTTCCCAGCCGGTCGAAACCGCGCCGGTGCCTGCTCCCGCAGTCACCGCACCCGCGCCCGAAGCCCCGGCTGCCACTGCAAATGAAGCCGCACCGCCAGCGTAGCGGGAACGGCGATTAAACCGCAAACCGAAGTCGGATTGCGTCGCTTTCGTAGCGCAGGCTTTCCAGCCTGCGGGTTCACGGGACTTTCCAGTCCCGTGTTTCCGTTTTAGAAACTGGCGACTGGAAAGTCGCCAGAACCCGCAGACAGGAATGTCTGCGCTACCTCCTCTTTCCCAGGCTTCGTTGTTGGCAACCTCGAAGTTTGGGTGAAACCCGAATTGCCACAACCGCGTTGCGGTTGATGATTTGTTGGTCGCATACCCAAGGTAGGCGCTGGCGCGCCAACCTTGGGCTGTGCGGCGCAATCCCTTTGGGATTGAAGAATCTCGCCTTGATAACGCTTCAATCTTGGCTAATGACCAAATCAATTGGAACCACGCCGGCAACGGATTTGATGAAATTGTCAGGGCGGGCATCAAGAACAGTTATGCCTTGGGGTTCGTTTCGCCACCCAAAAAACGCTCCGGCCAATGGAGCAAAACCCAGCAGTGCAAGCATCGCTCAGGAGGACTTTCCGTTTCCGTGCCCATTCGACAAGACAAGCCGATTGCCGGTCGATTTCTTCCGTATCTCCGCCGAGGCTCTCAACTGCGCCCGCACTTTCCGCAAGGTGGGCGGCGGCATCTGCCGCAAGGTTTCCATACGTTCTTGCAGCCATAGTGGGGCATTCAATCCAATGTTCGCTTCGTTCATGTCTTCAAACGGTCTTCGCTTGCAATTTGCACCGTTTATCCGGTCAGGTCAATAAAACTGCCAGAATATTTGCTGTGAAAATTCCCTGCTTTCATTCGCAGGCGAAACCGCGTAAGCTATTTCATGCCTTTCAGTAAATTAGGTCTTTCATCGGTCGTATTGGACGGGGTCAAGGCGATGGGTTACATAGATCCAACGCCCATTCAACTGCGCGCCATTCCGCTGGTGCTGGCGGGGCGCGACGTCATCGGCAGCGCACAGACGGGCACCGGCAAGACCGCCGCGTTCGGCCTGCCCATCCTGTCCAAGCTGGGCAAACATCAGCCCGCCGGCCCGCGCGCGCTCGTCCTGGAGCCCACCCGCGAACTGGCGTCGCAAGTCGAAACCGCCATCCGCGACTACGCGCGGTTCACCGATTTGAAGGTGACCGTCGTCTATGGCGGCGTGGGCTATGGCCGGCAGAACGACGAACTCCATGCGGGCACGGACATCGTGGTCGCCACGCCCGGACGCCTGCTGGATCATCTCGAACAAGGCACGCTGCGCCTGGACAAGGTGGAGTTTCTCGTCCTCGACGAAGCTGACCGGATGCTCGACATGGGTTTTCTGCCCGACGTGCGCCGGCTCGTGGAAAAATGCCCGCGCAAGCGCCACTCCGCGCTCTTTTCCGCCACCATTCCGCCGCAAATCGAAACGCTCATCCAATGGGCCATGATGAATCCGGAGACGATCGAAATCGGCGCGCGGCGCACGCCCGCCGAGACGGTCAAACACGTCATCTATCCCGTTTCCGACGCGCAGAAAACCGACCTCCTGCTCGAACTGCTCAAGCGCGTCAATTACAATTCGGTGCTGATATTCTGCCGCACCAAGCACGGGGCCGACCGCGTGGCGCACACGTTGAAACGCAACAACCACGCCGTGGCCGTGCTGCATTCCAACCGCACCCAAAAAGAGCGCGAGCAGGCGCTGGAGGGCTTCCGCGACGGCCGGTTTGAGGTGCTCGTGGCCACGGATATCGCCGCGCGCGGCCTGGACATCGCCGACGTCAGCCACGTCATCAATTACGACGTGCCGCAGCATCCGGAGGATTACATTCACCGCATCGGCCGCACCGGCCGCGCCGAGCACAGCGGCGACGCCTTCACCATCATGGTGGCCGAGGATGCCGGACACGTCTATGCCATCGAACGCTTCATCAGCCAGAAAATCGCGCGCGTGAAGCTGGAAAACTTTGATTACCGTTACACCGCCCTGTTTGAAGAAGCCAAGCCTGGCGCGGCGGCGGGCGGTTTCCCCGGCAAGGTGCGCGGCGGCCGCGTCCACGGCGGCTACCACTTCGCCCCCGGCGGGCGCAGAAAGTAAATTACTGCAACGGAATTCAGCGGGTGGTGTTTATTCAAGTGTATGAGTGAACAGAGCAAGAAATCCACCCGTTCTGCTTTTACGATTTGGGAGCTTCTGCTTTTGTTGTTAATCGTGGGATTCGTGGTCGCAATAGCAATTCCCAATTTTGCAGGCTCGCGCAGAAGCGGTCCGGGATGGAACGCGAATGGTTGCATCAACAACCTCCGCCAGATTGACGCCGCAGTGAATGAATTCGCCCTGGAGCATCATTTGACCAACGGTAACCGCATCAATTTTCCAAGCGATCTGACGCCCTACGTCAAGCTCGACGCAAATGGGAAAATCCGCTCCTGTCCTTCCGGAGGAATTTACCACGTTGGCAGGGTCGGCAAGGCGCCCACCTGCTCACTTGGCACCACTGTCACACCCGCGCACGTTTTGCCGTGAGCCGCAGCGCGGCGGCTGGATTTTCCACGCTGTTGACCTTGGTGCTCGTCTCGGTTTAATCTCCCTTATGCAAATTGACAGTTTGAAGGTCTTTTGCGACCTGGTGGAAACCGAAAGCTTCACTAAGGCCGCCCAAATCAACCAGGTCACCCAGTCTGCCGTCAGCCAGCAGATCAGCATGCTGGAGCGACTTTTCAAATCGCTGCTCATCGAGCGCAGCAAGAAACATTTCCGCCTGACGCGCGAGGGCCAGGTGCTGTACGATTACAGCAAGGAAATCCTCCAAACTTACGCCGCGCTGGACCACCGGCTGCAGGAATTGAAGGACATCATTTCCGGTTCCATCCGCGTGGCAACGATTTATTCCATCGGGCTGCATGAACTGCCGCCCTACATCAAGAAGTTCATGCAGAGCTACCCCACGGTAAAAGTCCAGGTGGAGTATCGCAAGGCCAATGAAGTTTACGAAGACGTGGTGAGCAACGTGGTTGACCTCGGTCTCATCGCCTACCCGATCAAAGATCCCAAGCTGGAGCTGGTGCCGCTGCGCAAGGAACCGCTGGTGCTGATCTGCCATCCGCAGCACCCCTTCACCAAACAGAAGGCGATCCGGCTCAAGGCCCTTGCGGGGCAGAAAGTCATCAGCTTCGAGCCGGACACCCCCACGCGCAAGGCTTTGGATCGAATCCTGAGGTCACACGGTGTGGAAGTGCGGCACATCATGGAATTCGACAACGTGGAGACGGTGAAGCGCGCGGTGGAGATTGACGCCGGCATTTCGATCGTCCCGCAGGGCACCATCGCCCAGGAGCTCCAGAAGCGAACGCTGGCGGCAGTGGCCATTGAAGACGGCCAGTTTTTCCGGCCCACGGCGGCGATTTACAAGAAAAACCGGGTGCTATCGCCGGCCATGAGACAATTCTTGGCCATCTTGAAGGGGGCCGCGTAAGGTGTTTGGGTGAATTAATGCCGCTTGACAAAACGCGGAAATAAAGTCAGGTTCGTTTTAGAGCTGACGGGAAAAGTTGTTTGCACCGAAGCTTATGGCGGATCAGAAAGCTAAGCTGGCCGGAACAAAACGGGCGAAGCAGCCCGGGGGGAGTCCACAATCTTCGACTGAGCCTTTCCCCGCGGATTCAGCTTCAAAATTTTTGCCGGGTGAATCCGCCTGGGTGAACGCTTGGGATGCCCTGGCCGAACCAGTCTGGTTGATGGACCAGGCCGGCCGCATCCAAAGGTGCAATCAGGCGGCGGAAAAAGCGTTTGGCCGTCGCCTGATCGGCCAGCGCTGCTGGGAAGTGGCGCACGGCGCGGCGGAGCGGATTCCCGATTGTCCCTTTTGCAAGATGTGCCAGAGCGGCTGTCGTGAAGCCACTGAATTGCGGCTGGGCGCCCGCTGGTACCAATGCACGGTGGACCCGCTGTGGTGTAAAAACGCGGCTGGTTTCAGAAGGAATTGAAAAGGTTTCAGTGAACAGGGTGCTTTGGGTGGTGATGATCCGGAAAAACTGGCAGGGCAAATTCATGTTCATTGGGATGGTGAACACGTTGGTTCCACCCAAAATGTTCGTGCTGTAATTTGTGGTGGTCTGGTGAGGAGCGCGATGCTGATGGTGTTGCTCGTCCAGAACCCGTTCGTGATCGCGAACCAAGCATTGGTCCCGGTATAGCTGCCGACCAACGACACAGGCAGGTTGAAAGGCGGATTCCCGCCGGCCGGACAACTTCATTGCGGCACAAAAATGAAACCGTTGGTCTGGGCGTTCACAATCAGCCGGAAGCCCGCCCCGGCCGCGTTGGTGAACGTGCCCTGTTTTGCCGCCAAGGCCTGAACGCCTGCGAGCAAAATGCCCTGCATGTCGGTGACGCTGATGCCGTTCGTCGTGCCGCCCCATTTGGCCGACCAATCTTGCGCCATCGGGCCGATATGGGCGCCGCCGCCCAGCGTGTTGGTGGTGGTCACCAGGTTGGTCGAAACGACACTGCGGATTTGGTTCGTTTGGGCGTGGATAATGGCCAGCCGATTGGAGCCGGCGCCGGTCCAGTTGGTGCGGGTAAACACCACCTGATTCATGGCGAGTTTTGCCACCAGATTGGTCACCATTTGTGCGCGTGTTTTGAACTGCCACCGATAGACGGGAATCTTCGCCAATTTGTCCAGCAGCGCGGCATCGGCAAAGGGCGTGATGTTGGTCTTCTGGGTGAGGTCGGAGGTCTGAGTCAAACTCACGCAGGTCAAGTTGCCGCTGCCGTCACTCTGAATTGCCGTGCCATCGGTGGCGAAGTTTCCGTTCACGTTCAGATTGTAGGTGCTGGCATCCATCAGGCGCGGGTCACTGCCGCCCGAAATGACCACGTTGAAAAAACCTCCCACTTCCGCGCCCAGGCCGGGGCTGTAGCCGGGGTCGGCAAACAAGTCCATCCACGCAATTCCAGAACTGCCCGGCGGCGTGATCTGCAAATAGGCATAGCGGGTGCCTGTGCTGTCGCAAAAGTTTTCCACCCGCGACGCCCCCAATCCCCCGTCATAATAGGTGAATACTGGTGAGCCGTCATAAAAATGAAAATCCACTGCGGTAATGGAGCCATTGTTGAGGCCCAGCGCGCATGGCCCCTCCAGCTCGTGATCGTAATTGCTGAAATTGGTGATCGTCACGCTGCCGTTCACGCTCAGATTGCCGTGCCCGTCGCTGGTGATGTTGGTGAGGGTGCCGTCGTAATCAAACATCATCGGGCCGCCATACACGACGTTGCCGCTGCTGCCGCCGCCGCCGGGGACATTGGTGCTGAGAAAGTTGTAGAAGTCCGCCACGACGGTGTTGGTGCCAAGGAAATTCAGGAATTTCGGCTCGCCGGGGATGTTGGTGCTGAGGAAGGTGGCCAGACGGTTGGAGGAGGCCACAAAATTATTGCTGACCGCAACAAAGTTGCCGTTGACGCGCAAGACGAAATTGCTTTGGGCCACGGACCAGATCCAGGCGTTGGTGAGGCCGGCGTTGATCTTGGTGGCTTCGGTCAAGGCGGGGTCGCCAATGACCTGATAGTTGGTGTTGACCGTGGTGGCCGGGGCGTTGGTGCAGACGCCCGGAATGCTGAGGTTGTAG
>Ga0316217_10007527_pt1 | contig 10367 bp, 11 predicted proteins | sample 1anoAmetaG_FD_203633 | JGI IMG/M metagenome (GOLD analysis project Ga0316217, IMG submission 203633) | Freshwater microbial communities from Trout Bog Lake, Wisconsin, USA - 1anoA | ecosystem: Environmental > Aquatic > Freshwater > Lake > Hypolimnion/Profundal zone | place: USA: Wisconsin... | reverse complement strand
TCGATTCTTTGGCCAAATCCAGCATCACCTTGCAAAAGTATGCTTCTCAATCTAATGACACCATCACAGTTGCGGGGACATCGGCTACTGGCAACGGATGTAACAACTAGGTCTATAGCCTTCAAATAGTATACTCTTATGATGGCTGGGCTCTCGACCCTCAGTTCTATATTGTTGGGGCATCGCTTTCGGCAAGCACTTCGCCCGATAGCCCTAGCAACCCTCCAACAAAGTACCTATCGATCTCTTGGGTGTACGCCAATCCTGAAAGTGTCTCCAGTCCACCGTCCAACCTGTTCTACACCTACTTCAACTATCTGTGGACCCCGCTTAAACAAAAATTCGGACTAAGCTGATTTCCCCAGCCTTTGTTTTATAATTATAATAATACGCAAAATGATGCATTTCCGGAGAGTGACGAAGGCTCTGTTCAGTGTGGGGGCATAGACAGTGCGGTTTAAATTTGTTCTGCGGGACGGCAGCAAAAGAGAGGTAGTTACCAAAACGGGCAGACACATTCTCGAGGTTGCCAAGGAGAACGATGTGGAGCTGGAGGGAGCTTGCGAGGCTAGTCTAGCCTGTTCGACCTGCCACGTCATCCTGCCTGCGAAGCTATTCCACGAGTTGCCGCCGCCCAAAGATGAGGAGGAGGATCTCCTGGACCTTGCTTTCGGGCTGACTGGCACCTCCAGATTGGGCTGCCAGGTTATTATTACGCCCAGTTTCGAGAATGTTTAGGTCGTTTTACCGAAGGCTTCCAGAAATTTGTATGTGGATGGGAGTAAGCCTGCTTCTCATTGAATTTATATGCTTTATACTTCAACTTTCTCGCAGGATATCGGCTTTAATTAAATTTAATTGGCTTTTTGAATTTATGCAAAGATATGTTACTTAGTGCAATTACTAATCATACTAATTAAGAATTGGCCTTCCTTTACGCTATCTTCCATTTGTCAGCTATTCCTTTGTCTTCTTTTTTTATATGCGCTGCTTCCTGGATGAAGTCCCTCTCAATGTTAGTTACCATTCTTACTGTCAATGTATAATTGTATTTATTTAAATCCTTAACTGCTAAGTCATGAACCCTCCCAACCTCAAAAAAACAAAGCACCATACCTACACCCTGGTTTCGAAGGTCGGCAGCGGCAACTTCGGCTAGGCCTTTCTGGTCACCTCCAACATCGATTCCAACCGCTACATCATCAAAGTATTGCACTCTAACCTAGAAAATCAAACTCGAGAACCGCACCCAATAGTCCAAGTAGCAAGTACTCAAGGAGATCAAACTTATGCAGCAGCTCAATCACTGCTACATCATTCGCTACCATGAGTCCTTCGTCAAGGAGAGGTCAGTCTGCATCGTGATGGAGTATGCTGAGAAGGGCGATCTTGAAAAGTATCTGGAGAAGAGGCGCAATGACAACAAACCGCTGACTGAGTAGTAAGTCATCGAGTGGCTCATCCAGCTCCTCCTCGGGCTGAAGTATATCCATGAGAAGAAGATTGTCCATCGAGATCTGAAGCCCGATAATATCTTCATTTCCAATAATAATGAGCTCAAAATTGGCGACTTCGGCATTTCCAAGCTGATGAATGAAACCTTCGATATGGCTAAGACCAAAATCGGCACTCCTTTCATCATGGCGCCTGAAATATGGGACAATATGAAATATAACCAGAAATCGGATATCTGGAGTCTGGGATGCGTGCTTTATAAGTTGATGATGCTAAAGTATCCCTTTCAGGCTGACAGTAGCTCTAACTTTATTTAGACAGTGGGGCATTGATGGTGAAGATACTTACACAGAAAATACCGCCAGTGACTGGGAACTATTCACCTTAGCTCAAAGGGTTGGTACACTAGATGTTGGAAGTGTAGGCCCAAAATAGGCCATCAGCTCACAAAATATTGGAAAAGCCATTCATAAAGAAGTACTTTGGGAAAACCCTCTAAAAGACCATCAATCTCTACGACTAAAATTACAATTCCAATGATGGAATCAAAAGATAGCACTCAGTGAATCGTCTGTCTAAGAAAAGATCATCTTCTTCGCTCTCAACATCGATGGTAGGCAAATCTTTGGGGGCTGATGAGTACTTGAAGATAGTGGAGTACAAGCAAAACTACCCGATGCTTTTGGAGGAAAATAGAGTGTTGAAGCAGGAGGTCGCCAATATGAAGAAGGAGAAGGAAATACTATAGGACAAGACGCAATTGCTTCTAGGCAGGCTTAGGGAGTCTTCATTTTCGCCCTAGTAGATAATATGTGAATTCTAGCAGCATATACTAAACTATCTTTACCCTTGATTTTAATCTATTCTCAACCCTAATCAATTCTTACCCAGCATCTTATCACAAAACCAGACAGAAATCCCTGATAACTCAAGGGACACATGTTAATAAGTTATATACATTACTATAATGAAGATAATTTCGAAAGGAGAAGGAGTACAACGCCTGTCAAAGCAAAAGACTGAGTTATAGCTGCCCAAAGTACTTCGCCATTTAAGTAGCGCAGATTAACAAAAATGCTTCTCTAGAAGGGGCTTCTTACCAGATCCGCTACTAATGGGTCAATCGTTCTTCGGAGTATGTCTTACTCTCGAACCACGCAGTTCAATAATAACATACCTATCTTCTTTAGGAACTTTCTGCGCTTCAAAGTTAGTTGACGAGGATGAGTGAACCTGCCGACAGCCGGGTATCAAAGCCGTTGCGTAAATCACACCAAACTAATATAATCCAAAACCGTTAAAGGTAGATCTAGAACAACAACGCAATCATCTGGAAACTTCGTAACTAGCTATAACTGTTGGTGCGCCATGCAGGAGCGAGTTCGAAGTAAAACATTTAAGTTACACTGCTATAGACGAAGGAGAAGATAGTTAAAACCAAGCAGAAGATCAAGGAAATAAAGCAGAAGAGTAGAGAGATGGAGGGTAGCTTCGAAAATGGACATGACATTTATGAAGAGATGGAGAAGCTAGAACATTAGAGGAATGGGTATGAGCTCAAGAGGGAAAAGATTTAGGAAAAAATGGCCATCAGTATTAACAATCTGGAAAGGTTGGAAGCTAAGTTGTAGTAAATCTAAGATTAGTTCCAATCAGCAGAGAAATTTTTGGAGGAGTACCATTCGACTGAAAAGAACGAGGCCCAAGGCAAATAGATGGAAGGAGTTCATCGCCAAAAAATGTACCAAATGTAGGTGACTCGCAAAATGATCTAAAGTCAGCGTAGCGTGAAGCAACAAAAATGTCATCAGCTGTTGAAAACTTTATAAACCCAAGTCGAGAAACTATAGCTCCTATAAAGAAAATTCCAAAGCCTGTAGATGAAAAATTTATATCAAAAGAAAGAAATCCTTTAGCTTGAAGACCAGCTAATGATACAGTAAGAATCAGCGAGGGAACAAGCCAGGACAAGTGGCAGTTTGTAGCCACGTTACCATAAAGTAGATACCAATTCGTAAACTAATGACTTCAAAGGCTAAAAGCTGAAGATAGAACTGGGACAAGTAAAAAACCATCGTTTTCGGCCTCAGCTTGAGAAGGATAATGCTAGTCGAATGCTTTATAGCAGTCGCACTAAGACTTCAGGCGATTATAAAGTCAATCGCACAGAGTTGATGATTAAACCTCCAACTTCCGAGAATGAAAACGAAATGACAAGAATGATTAGCCAAGCCTTACCTGCCAATCGTGCTTATTTCAGGTCAAATAAAACTAAAAACCAGGTTCATTCAGATAGTTCTGAGTCTACCTTTAAAACGCTTGCTTTTGCCGAGAACAAACCAAAAGAGGTGCCCATCTAGATCCATCATTAGGAAATAATGGAGCAGTCTCCGGAAAAAGAAACCATAGATAAGCCTTCTTTGTAGGACAAACCGAAAGAAGTAAAGATCGAGATGAAGGAAAAAACTGAAGTTTTGCCTGAGAATGCTCAAACTGGAGAATAAGTGGAGAAGTTGCCTTAGGAAATTAATAATCTAATTGCTGATTAGATATAAGAAAAATGCGATGCTGATGAATAGAAAAAAATAGAAGTATAGTAAAATAAAAGCAAGGCTATTTAAAGCATAGCAGATTACGTTAAACCTTAGCCGATTGTTGCTTAAACAAAGAAATAACAGCCCAATACCAAAAGTCCAAAATTCTTATAGTAAAAAGCCTTCGATTCCAAAGCAACAAATGAAGAGCTTGCACTGAAGCAAAAGAGAAACATAATCGAATCCTACCTCAACAAATTTGATGATTAGTAAGAGGACAATGAAGAGTAGTAGAAATGAGTGTCTTATTAAGATTATCTTTAACCCTAATAATCAGCTGACTATGCATGGAATTAAAAGTTATAATTTTATTACTTTTTGGATTAATAATTATCATCGCTTTGGTTGTCTAAAGTTTTATTATATTAGATGATTCCCATAAGTACCAAAGACAGACTTTCTAATGCACATTTTTCACCCAATCACCGAGATGGACATAGATCTACCTATTTGCCCTATTTCAAACGTTTTCCGAACCAACGTTTTCTTAGTCATGAGAGGAGAAAACAGGAGGAATAAGTAGTGGTTCCTGTTCGTCGTTTTTTGACCCAAGAGAAATCATAAGCAGAGTACCAAGCAACGAATTTTGGCAGATTTCAGTCAAATAGCCTCCTCAAATAAAAAACCCCTTCTAAACTGCGTCCAAGTAAGAGATAAGCTACTTAGAACTGTTTAGGCAGAAATTTGAAAGAGAGTCAAATCGACTAAAACGAGCTTCTGAAGCTATTTTGACATAACATCACAAGATTATGATCAACAGCTCTTTTCAGCTGCATCCAACCAATTATCTTACTCCCATGCAGGCGATAAAAGCAGCCAATAACCTGACCGATTATGAACTCCATTAAATCATCTCTTATGAGGAAATATACTATTCAGGGCAAAATTGTAGCAACAAAGTTTACAATGGCAGAAAATCTAAAGAAGGAGGTGAAGGCTATCCTTGGGCTAAAGGAGATCATATCTCCTATCGATATTAGCTGCTATAGTTGCTCGGAGAAGGTTCCTTTGGATAAGTTTTTCTAGTGGCTGACCACAAAAACAACCGCACCCCTATCGCCCTGAAAATGGTCAAAAACAATGATAAGTACCTTGTCCAATCTAAGATATAGATAAAGATACTAAAGACAATCAAGTAGAAAGATCCAAGTTCTTCCAAAAACTGCATCCAAATCCAAGACTTCTTCCAATTCCGCGGCAGAATGGTAGAAATACTCCTATTCAGTGCATGACCTTCGCACTTCTATCTATGAATCTTTACTAACTCATCAAATCTAATGGATACTATGGACTCCCTTTGGACCTAATAAAAAGATTTGTGCTTCAAATGCTCAATGGGATCCACTTTCTGCATCGAAACAAGATCATCCATGCAGATCTTAAGCCTGAAAACATTTTGTTGAAGGAGACCAATAAATCGGGAATCAAGATTATTGATTTTGGCTCGAGCTGTTTTGAGGGTTAGACCATCTATACTTATATTCAAAGCAGATACTATCGTGCGCCTGAGGTCATTTTGGGGATGCCTTATGATCGGAAAATCGACATCTGGAGTTTCGGGTGCGTTATTGCTGAGTTACATCTGGGTTACCCTCTGTTTGGTGGAGAAGATGAACACTAACAGCTCTGCTTCCTCGTCGAGGTACTTGGACTGCCGCCAAAAGATATGATCAATGTATTTATGGGGATATTGCAGATAGACTTCCAAAAGATGGCATGTATTTTTCGATGGTACGACTACTTTGAAACCAAACTAAAAGAGAGTTCCTCCTGCTTCCAAAACGTTGAGTTAGGCTCTTTAGAACCCGGATGAAGATTTCACTGATTTCATCAGAATGTGTCTGGAATGGTAAACCATATTTGATGTAGGCATCCCGAACGTCGCATATAGGCTTTAGAGCTGATGAAGCACAAATGGATTTTAAAGGACCTTCCTGAGGGCTTTTTGCAGCAGCATTTGAAATTCATCATGGAGGAAGAGCAAGATATGCAGCGTGAGTAGGCATCGTTTTTCAAGAAGACAAAAAAGCATACTTTTTCTATCCGAGACCGCAACAGACTGATCAAATGAGCCCTTTGATTTTCTATATCACCATTTACAATAAGTCCAAATCATTGAGATTACAAAGCGGGCAGCAATACTAAGAAAGATGTGGTATTTGGTTCAACTAGCTATTATTTTAAGCATAGGTAATCAATCATTACAGTATGTAAAGGGCTCCGTAAATGGTGTCACAAATAACTTTTACGATCTAGAGATTGTTATCTTAGATGGTTCTGCCGGATTCGATTATGGCGTCGCAGTAATCGAATTATTCCATCTCCAAAAAGCCTTAGGTACCGCCGCTAACATTGATTATGCTGTAATGATCTTCACTTATGCCTAAACTATGGAGATAGTTAATCATCGAACTAGGATACTACGCAATAACTTTGCCTTTGGACTGTTTGCTCCAGGTTTTAGGGTTGACTTCTTTGCCCTTTTTCTTGAGAATCACAAGTTTTATGACAGAAATGGGTTACTTCACGAGTTACTTCCATACTTTAGGGTAGTTCTCCATCATGATGCTGTAGTTGAAACACCACTTGACATATCTTTTTTAGAGCATTGTTGCCATGTCTTTGGATTTTATGCCGATAGGAATCAGTTTTGTGCCTTTAAAATAGAGGTCATATTTCTCTTGGTTCTCAATAACGCACTAAACTTTCAGGCTTCGATCATTTGGTCGAATCATTTTTAGCCCAAAGAGATTGATTGCAGCTTTGTCTATCTTTTAAAAGTGCTTGCCACCCATCACTCCGATATATTCCACATCTTCAGCTCTTACTTTTTTACTCAATTCAATATGATTTTGATTTTACTTGATGATTTTTTATTGATTGGCTCTAAAGTTCAGCTCCTGCATTAGGGCAGAAATGGGTATGTTCTTCGCATTGAAGTACATCAGCAGATGTGCGATTAGATCAGAACCTTCCTCAACATGTCTCTCCTTACTGGAGATAAGCTACCTACTCTCTTCCAGAACTTTGCAGGCAGAAAAATGTTAATTCGTCTGCATCTTTTTGCTATAGCCAGATCCAGTCTATTTCTTACGCTCAATGTGCTTTTGAAGAGCTTCTATATTGTCTATTTTGCTGGGCAGAGCCACATCAAAGCAAGATTGGGTGAGGTTATGGCAGAAAGGATTCAAACTTTATTAGACTACTATTTTGATGCAGTCATTATCACAGTCAAAATGAATCCGCTTTATTTTTTGAATGTTACCTGATTCCTCTCCTTTCTTGATAACCCTGTTTAGCTTTCTGGAGAAGCGATAAAGCTGCCGAGTTTAGATTGTTTTTCTTATAGACTCTCTGTCTAAGAACACTTAGCCAAGAATTTTGCCTGTTTAACTCGAAATAATGGCTGGAATGAGTCCATTTTAATTGAAGTGCGAAATTTCCACAAAGATTTAAGAAAGCTATACTTTATGCTTCCAAATCGCTGAGCCTAGTTGTGGCACTGCTTTATCGAAACCCCAAATAAAGCGAAGATCATCGAGAGATGATATCCCACCAGCTATGATAATCTTCTTAATTGGACCTGGGATTTGGAACATGATGTCTCTAAATTGCTGCCTTGGTATCCCTGTCAAATGACCTTCTTTGTGGTTGAACGTGATGCTGATGATTTTGACGCCAATTTTGGCCAATTTTACCATCTTTTCAATTACATTTTCTCCAGTGTTGACTGTTCTTCCATGGGTAAGTACCTCTCCTTTTTAGTTGATTGATAGCTCGATGATGATCCTTTGTTCAATGATCTCAGCAGGCAAAGATGCCAGTAAATCAAGGTTGCTGCTCATGATTACTTTGGGAATACTTAGCTCAAACAAGTAATAGTTGAGAACTTATATGCTTCGTATCCCTCCGCCGACAGCATACACATTGTTTGAAGGGTCCATGGTCAGCTTCTTTATCTCTTTTTGGTTGTTTGTTTATTTTCCCATGGCTGCATCCAAATCAACTAGTACAACTCTTGGCATAACGCTTAAGTAATTCAAAGCATTCGAGAGATTGTCTCCTGAATGATGTTAGGATAATAGGCTGCTCTTCACTAGAGAAGGTTTGCCTTCAAAGATATCTATTGTGGTGATCACTTCCTTTATCTTTTGCGTCTTTGAGGAGAGCTCAGTCAACAAATTTTTGTATTGCTTGGGCCAAGTGATTGACTTGTCTTGAAGCAAACTTTCAGCCGATTAGCTTAAAGGATATTGATGAGGCGGCAGATTGACCAACTCTGTTTAATGGAAGCGGTTTTGCAAAAAGTACTAAATGATTAATTTGTTGAAAAGAGTCCATTTCTTGATGATAAGATCTTTGGAGGCTGAACCACCAGCTCTCCAAATATCTTTGTCATAATCTTCTCTTTGATTAGGGTTTTAAATGTACTTAACTCTCATACAATCAGGGTTTATTTCTGACCAGACGATTGATCCATCGCGATTGAACATAAAGCAACCATCAATGATGTCAAGATTGACTTTTTTGCAATAGAAGGCAAAACTGCAATAAAGAGACAGCACTGATTTTTTGATGTTCTAGGTTTCAATGTAGTTGCTGATGAGGTCTTCAGTTATGCACTTATCGCCTATTGGCTTTACTTGCTCTTTCGTTAAGAAAGTATGGAAAAACGGCTATTTTCCAATGTGTTTCTCAATGGGATAGTAGTAAGGGTTGGCGTTTAGAATTATCTCGGGATGTTTGAGCAGCATATGGTTAGGATTTCGCCAATCAAAGCGGATGTATAGGCCATTTTTGTACTTTTTTTAGCCAACAACTAAAGAGGGTTCTAGATTCAAGCCAAAGTAGGAATGCTTATCAGTGCCAACAAACTACCTTTTGAAGACTACCTCTATTAAATTGGTCTCTATCTTTCTTGAGTAAATAATACCCTCCGAGTTGATGGCGATGTAAGCATGCTGTATATTGTTCCTTCTCAACATCTCCAAAAATAAGTTACTACCCACTGCTCTTACCTTGCCAAGGCTCTCAATTTCTCCGGTGTGCTGATTTGTGTGGGAATAAATGGTTGATTTCAATATAATCCACACTCTATCTTTGTAGTACTCTTAGACTTGCTGTAACTTTGACTTCACTTGATATACTTGTTTGGATTCTCCTTAAGTAAAGTAGATAAATGATGGACTCTACAAAGGCAATTCATGTAAAACTTCTCCTAATTGGTAAGCAAGAAATAGCGAGGAATTATGATTTTGAAACTTGGAATGAGTTAAAATCCATCTTGCTGCAATTCTTTTTGCCAGCTAAACCTGCAATTGCCCTCCAGAGTACAGAAAAGTGTTCAACTATGGTAAATAAAAGCTGCTTTGCCAATCACTCTTGGTAATCTATTGCTAAAATAACTACTTTATAATTTTATCCACAGTTTCAACGGTCAAGCCCTGAGAAATAATAGTTTAAACGTTTGATTCAAAAATTCGGTTAATTTTCATTTTTTTGACATTTAAAGAACGAATCTCTTTTGTGGCACCGCTTTGGATCATCTCAACGATGTGGACGGCAATTTACTTGGGGGAGGGATTTACGTCCACAACTGTCATTCCATAGAATGCTGCAAGCTACAGATACACATATGAAAAATATTCCACACATTTCTTACTTTCGTAGATGCCCATTTAAATCCTGTTTGCTATCCTTTTGGCAATTGTGGGTGGAGCAAGATCTAGCATCACCCAATGAACATCAACTTCTTTTTCTTCAATCCTCACAGTGTAAGAAGGTTAAAAGTCATAGCGCTCGTTTTAGAAAGCATAACGGTAGGTGAGGAGGTCTATCTTTTTAATCTAAAGTCTCAGAGATTCCAAGTTGTGGTCTTCTTGTTTAGTAGAACGTTCAATCACAGCAAAAGAGGGGAAATGATATTTGAAGTAGTTGATGAGAGTGGATTTACCCGTACCATCATTGCCGCATAGGCAGATGACATCCTGAACAACCATATCTATTTGTTTTATATCAAATAAAAAAAGTGTAAATGCGATTCACCCAAAAAGGATCTTAAACAAAGGCTCAACATAAAGAACCAACTTAAAACTATAAGAGTAGATACAAACCTTTTTTAAAATATATGTCAAATATCTTTTTCTGTAACTTCTTCAAGAAAGTAGCATTTGTGGATTTAATTCTTTTTCAAGAGTATAATCTTAGCACTGTATTTTAGATATGCCTTATATAATTTATTTGCTTAATATTGAAATAACCAAAATAATTACTTTGAATTTCAATTGTCTTCATCTACGTTCTCTTTTTCTCAGATAG
>Ga0316217_10007526_pt1 | contig 10369 bp, 16 predicted proteins | sample 1anoAmetaG_FD_203633 | JGI IMG/M metagenome (GOLD analysis project Ga0316217, IMG submission 203633) | Freshwater microbial communities from Trout Bog Lake, Wisconsin, USA - 1anoA | ecosystem: Environmental > Aquatic > Freshwater > Lake > Hypolimnion/Profundal zone | place: USA: Wisconsin... | reverse complement strand
ACATTTCCGTTTTCGTGAATTGTAAATGATTCAGGAGCAAAATGAGGAAATCCATCATAAGGTCTTCCAGCTTTTGCATCTCTGATTGGTTGAACATAATCATGATCATCAGATGGTTGTAAACTCTCTTTATATTTTTTAAATCTATCATGATCTTCTGTAGGAGTAGTAGAGGTATCCAAAATATGATTGATGATAGGAAGAGCAGACATTCTATATTGTAGTTCTTTTACTTCTGGAAGTTCATCAAAATGCATAGGTTTTCCAGTTTTTTTATCCATTACTCTATCTTCAAGTTGGTGAATTTCTTCATTTTCTGGTGTACTATGACCCAAATCAGGATTGATATAATGTTCTGGATGATTACTAAAGATGCTTGAACCTTCTTGTGTAACATACTTTGGGTTGGGAATACCATTTACACTTTCACGCTCTTCGGGTTTATAATATCTTCCACCCAAACCTTCTTCTGTAATAGATTTGATATGTGGATGTTCAGCTACCATTTTTCTAACTAAATCAGCTTTATGGGGAATATCATATCTAACAACATCTTCTTCTGGAACATCATTTCCACCATCTGGAATTCTATAATCTGGAATAAAATTTCTTGTCATTATTTTCCTAAAAATTTACTTGCAAAGTCTTCTGGGTTATCACCAAAGTCAATTGGTGCTCTTCTTCCTGAAAAACCCCAATCTGTTGAAGCATTTCTAAATTGCGTAAAACCCAAATGTTCAAGTAATTTTATGTGTACCTGTTGACTTTTTCCAATTTTAGAATTAACTTCTTCCATTGCTTGAGGAATTACTGTCTGTAAGTCTTCCATTGGATGAAAAGTATGAGTTTTTTTAGCACCTAAAAATTTTTCTACCGCAAACATATGTCTTCTGGAAGGATCTGGGGTAAGTGGGTTATGATGATAGGTTACATGCAGCCCATATGGTTCTTGTCTGTTTGGCATCCAAAGATGAGATCTTGTTGACCCTCCAATATCTGGATTGGCTCTGGTAAGTTCGTGATTTGAATGAGTAAGTCCAGATCCTTCAACAAAATCATCTCGAAAGCCTTGATCTTTGAGATAGCGAGACATTTTATCATTAGATTCATTCCATTTACCAGAAGCATATTCGTCAATTGAATTTTTTAAATGCTCTAAATGTCCAGTTGCCCATTCAACATTTGGTGATCTAAGATGTGGATTTTTTTCAAAATATTTTTTTAACATCGAATGTGTATCTCTACCTGGAAAATTTCTTCCATCTGATGCTAATGCATCTTTGTAGAGGCTGGTAACATTAAAAAGGGCATTTCTAAAATGTTGCTGTGGATCAACTAGTATTCCATTTTCTAGTCGGTTTCTACTAACTCTACCACTATTTGTTTGATGTTCAAGTGAAGCTTTACTCCATTCATTCCAAGCTTTTTGAGTCTCACCATGTTCAGCAACAAAGTCTTCAATTTTTGGTCCATCTAGTCCCATAGTTGATTGCCAGTCTTTATGAATTTCAGGATAATATTTTTTATAAAAATCTCCTTTAATTGGAGTCCATAAACGACTATTATATCCATACCAATTTCGACTATGACAACCCCAATGCTTCATTGCTTCAGCGTTCATGTAGGGATGAGCATCAGTTCCTTGTTCTGGTTCTTTTTCAAATCTATCATCTAGATCACCATGAGCTGCTCTACCAATATTAATTTGAGGTCTGTAGAGTGTTCCATTACTATGAGGAGCTGTTTTTATACTGACTAGAGGTCTAATACCTTTACGGGGTTGTGAAATTGCCAATGAAGTAATGAGATCTTCTGGATGTTGAGAATTAGCTTCAATATCTGGACCTACATAGTCTTTATTAAAAGGAATAAATTTTCTCATTTATTTACTTTCTGAAAATATTCATCTTGAGTCGTAAGTCTATCACCAATAGATTTCCAAATTTGACTTCTATCATTTCCTTCAGCAAAAAGATGACCATTCCAAAAATTTGGATGTCTTCTATATTCACCGGATTCAAATTTGTCCATAAGTGAATGGAAAGATTTAGTTATTCCATTAATATGTTCTTCTAGACTTTCATTTTGATGTGTAGGGTTATCAATCATACTTCTAATATTATCATGAATATGACCATGTGGGTCTAATTCAGATCTATCATATATTTGAGGATTGATAGATCTAGTAGTAACTCTAAAACTGCTTGGGTGATGTAAAATTTCAGAACCATAGGTATATGGTGATGTATTACTAGATAGTTTCTTTTTATTGCTTTTAAATTGTCTATCATTATTAGATGATCTTGCCAACGGAAGAAGACTAAATCTATATTGCAAATCTTTTACTTCTGGAAGCATATCAAAATGTAAAGCTTTTCCATTTGAATCCATCACTCTATCTTCAAGTTGATGAATTTGACCACCAGGGTGTAATTTAATAGGTCCATACCATAGTGATTGACTATACGTTTGGTAATTAGCAGGGGAAATACTTGTTTCTATATTGGGATCATTATTTTGAAAAGGTGGAGTTGGAATAGTATCTTTACCAATAGTAAAGGGTGCTCCAAAAGTAGATCTATTGATACCGTCTCTTAAAGCTTTATTTGCAGCATTTTCATCAACAACATATTTTCTTGATAAATCAATTGAATGTGCACTGGCAAGATTGACATCTTCACTGAGATTTAATCCAGATTTATGATAAGTCTGGGGAATCGATGAACCACCGCCACCCATTAGTGTCTACAACTTTCACAGTGTGGAGCATTTGGTACTTCACTCAAAGAATCGATAATACTTGAAGCAATATGATAGAGTGGATAATCTCTAGAGCCATTTTTATTACACTTACTACAAGCAACCCCAGTTGTACTAGACAATTTTTCTAGATGTGAAAATTCATTGGGGTCAATTGCGTCATCAAACTTTTTATGACAATTGCATGTTGGATTTTGATTTTTATGAAATATCCAATCAATACAACTTACACAGTCAGAAGAATCTGCTGTTGTTGATGCTGGACATTTTTCCCACTTGTAAATCATAGTTCTCCTGTTCCCTACTTATAATAAGCTAGCCAAGGAAATACATTTACTCTTGATCATCATCTTCTTCAAGTTTTGTATTAATAAAACCTATAATGTCAAAACCATCTTTGGGAACAGCATCAGCTTCAATACCAAAATAATCCATGAGGACATTGGCCACCTGAATGACATTGATTTTTGTACGGTACTCTATTTCCCATTCTTCATCTGCATTATTATCAATAAGGATTAAACTAAAACGTTTTGGAAGCTCTTCACTATCTTTACGTTTTGAATTGGGAGTGTAACCTTCGACCATTTTTTGAAATGCATTAAAGTTCCAATTTGCCTTATTTTCTTCCTTAACACATACACAATTACAGGAACATTTATTACACTTACTACATTTTATGCATTCGGACATATATAACCTAATCTTTTATGAGTCAAGAACTTATTATTCTTAATATATATGTAGGAACAGAAAAGGATCAACCCGTTTTATGAATTACTTTTGTTCTTTGCTTCTTGCTTTTTTTCTTGAGCTTCTATTTCCTCAGAACATTCAAAACAATCTTTAGGATTATGCTTTTTAAATGAAGGTTGAAACCCGTGATGTCTTAAATCACCTTCAGTGATGTGTCTATGACAGATAAAATCTTTTCCCTTAGTATAACCCATTGGAATAATACTACCAGCGTATCTTTGATTCCAATTTATCATATATTCATCTCATACATATTGACGAAGGGTGCATGTCTATGGTGCTCATCTCCACCACCAAAATCTGGGTGTTGATCATACCAATGTTGTTGACCGTGTAAAACTTGCATATCGGCCTCGGTAAGTTGACTTAAATCTGGTTGACCACGACCTGCACGAGAATCTTGTTCTAAATATTCCATGATATTTGGATGTTCAGCAAGATGTCTTCTTAAATTTTCACCAGAAAGTTGTGGTTTGATTTTTCCTTCAAAGTCCTCTGAAGATAATTCTCCAGCATGTGGAAAATAATCCCCACCAGTGGCAGTTTGGTTAAAATGATCAAAATCTGGGTGTGGATAGTTAAAACGTACATCTTCCCAATTATGAACTTTTTTCCATGGTTCATCATGAGCATATCTTTGTTTCCAATTCATAACTTATCTTCCGTTTTGTCTATAAGGTGACAAAAGACGTCCTGTTTGAATATCATTACATCTAGCACAATTTGGATAATCTTTACGATGAGTAGCTTGAATCATATTAATCATACGAGACCCTAATTCATCATTTTTACCAAAAGTTTTTTTTATAGTATTAACAATAAGTTCACCATGATTGTGATTTTTACGAGCTGGGTCTGTTATTGAATATCTTAAATGCCAATTCATAGTTTTGCCTCTGGATCTTTTGGTTTTTGCTTGGTATGGAATGTATCCCAAGGACCTTTTTCTCGATCTACTTTACCAACAAATGCAATCATGGGTCTATCGAGTTTTTCATAGGCCAAAGCACGATGATGGCCATCAATAATAAAATATTTATCGTCTTTTGGTGCATCAATGAGAACAATGGGTTTTTTCTTACCATTTTTAATTTTTTTTACTTTACTTTGAACTAATTCTGGTTCTTTGTAAGCTTTCCAGGTTTTTCTGGTAGAATAATTGACCTGATCAAGACTTATTTCTTTTGGACCATCCCATTTAGCATCTTTGATCCATTTCATATCTTTTTTATCAAAACTCTTTTTAAGTTGGTCCCACACCATTTTCATGGGTTCTTTTTTAGAGTATCTTATAGACCAATTCATACTACTACCTTGACTCATATGATGACGTACAATATATGTTCGCCTCGCGACAGCGCGTAGCGCTAATTTTTTTGTTTTGATTTTTCTTATTCACCTTGCAATTGTCCCTACAATGGTCTCTGCAACGGTTCTCAATGGTGTTCACATGTCCCCCAGGTGTTGGTGGTCCGAGCGACCCAATGGACGATGGTATAGATTGTCATGATAGTTTTTGATATATTCACGGAATTCTGGAAGTTCTTTTAGTCCGTTATGTCTGTATTTAACATACAGCTCCGGGTGCTCTTCGCCAAAAGAATTTTCGCCAAAATCGTGTAATAAATAATCCAAGTCCAATCCGTGATTAATGTTGAGATGTCTAAATACATTTTCCGTGTTTACACCTGGGAGAGTTTTAAACTCTGCATATCTTTGTTTCCAGTTCATACTTTAGCTTTCCGTATTTTGTTGTTTACGTTTTTGCCTATATTCTCGCATGTAAACTTTTTGTTGTTCTCTATACTCTGGGTCTGTTCTACGTTGTTCTTTATTGTTACGAACTTTTTCTAGTCTTTGGGCTTTTTCTTCTGGTGTTTCGTTTTTTCGCCGTCTTTTAGTACTCTCTTGAACTTCTTGTTTTTTACGTTTTCTATACTCTGCATCGTTCTTATAGCGATTACGTTGCCATTCTCTACCATATTCTAATCTTTCAGCTTTTTGTTCTTCAGTTAGTGGGTTCTCTTTTCTCCATATTTTCATTTTTTCTAATGCAACTTGATGACATCTATCACATGGTTTGTCATCTATTGTTATATGAGCTCTAAAACCTGCTTCAGTTCCATGTCTGGGATCTTTTGAGTCTAAAATATCTAAAAAACTTTTATTTCTTTTAACTGTTTTAGTCCTAACTTCATCTTCAGCTGATTTCCAATCTAAAGGTGGCAGGCCTGGACGATCTAAGTCTCCTTGTTGCATTACTTCTTTAAATCTAAAATCTCTAAGTCTTGAGTCTATAGCTTTAGCATCCTTACATTTATCACAGGGTACTTCATTAGAATTTATATGCTTTTTATAACCTAGTATTGTTCCACAATTGTCTCGAATAATAGGAGCAAAAAAACCATCTTCTACTCGACGAATCTTAGCTGCATATCTTTGTTTCCAGCTATTCATCCCGTATGTGGCTGCATCATGCATGGTCATGGTTTATACCTAAATTAGGGTGATGGAAGATACCATCATGCCATCCCTCAGTCCAACGTTTGAACTCGGGGTCTTGTAGGAGTTCATTGTCATCCATGTCATCATAATCACGGGCCCTGGGGTGTTCATTTGCAAATGCAGCTATGAGATCAAAATCTTCAAGGCCGTGCTGAAGCCTTAGATGCTTTATCCGATCTTCACCTTTAGGTTCTGGATATATTCGAGAGTATCGTTCCCGCCAGTTCATCAAATATCCTCTGTATTAATGGTACGAAATCCTTTACCATATTCTTCATGATCAGGTGTATATATGTTACCTGGTTCACGCTCTACGTGAACATGTCTTGCACCATTATTGTTATAGGGCACATCTGTTAAATAGTGTTCCAAACGATGTATAAATTCAGCGTTTGATTCATTATGTTCTCTAGCAATACTATGAAAAGGGTCAGCCGACATTGCATTTATAAGGTCTTCTTTTAACCCATGTTCGACCTTAAGGTGTCGTCTTGTACCCTCCGGGTCCCCCGAGGTATCAGGTAATAGTCTTTTACTAGCATGCTTGTGATGATCATAACTATGTCCCATGTCATCAAGATTCCATTCACCACCACGTATTTCATGTACCCAACGATGAACAAGATCAACAGGAGATTCGTTTGGAAGTTGTTCTAGTCTTTTACTTTCATCCATTTGGTTTTGTTCATTAGTCAACATATAATGCATTTCAGCAATTGCACTCATTGGCATTCCGTGATGCATGTGCATATGCATATAGGAATTTTTAGTTTCTTCATCAAATTTTGGAAAAACTTTTTCAGCTGTTTTGGCATGTCTATGATTGACAGGATGATCATCTTCACGAGCATGATCATAATCATGAAACCATGGAAGTTTATCATCGCTTAATTCATCCATAACATTTGAGTTATGTGAAGACAATCCGTGTTGAGTTCGTATATGAAGTCTCAATTGAGAATCTTTGGGAGTGGGTACTACACTTGCTTGATTTGGGTGACTATGGTTGGTTTCAATCCTATTATGCAAAGTATTATGTCTTCCATGCAAAAATTCATCAAACATCATGTGTTTATGAAATCCAGCATCGTAATAAATGCTTCTATAATCATCAACTACATCGCCTAGGTTAGCATAATCAATATCACCATTGTGATGAATTTCTAAATGGTTTTCTATCTCTTTTGGCAAAAAAGGCCAAGGAAGAACTCGATGAGCGTAGCGTTTTTTCCAATTAATCATCAGTATAACGCTTTTCTATACCAGTAATTGGTTTTCCACTGTCCGGATGCCCATGATCATGGTCAGATTCATCATTATTGTAATGAATTTGAGTAAAATAAGCAGTTGGATCAGCGTCATCTCTATCATGAGTCCATCCATGAAGATAATCATGTACGTTTACTATATGATCTTCAAGATAATCTAATTCCCAAGGTTTAAAACTTGAAAGTCCACCTTTTGGTGCCCAACCATGCTCGTGTAAATGCCTGACATGTTGATTGAGATCATTGGGCATTGGGACTAATTTATGAGAATAGCGAGATTTCCAATTATTCATCATCGTCCATTATATTATTGGACCATTCTGGTGTTTCTCCATGGTATTCATCAGTGTGCCCATGCTCCAAATGTTGTGCCATAAAGCCTCTACGGTGAAAAAGACCATGAATTTGCTGTAATTCAGCACGACCATCAGGGTTTTGAGCTGCGGTGATGATGGAATTAACGAAAGTATCGTCAGGTTCTGACCAATTTTTCTCGTGAGCACCTATAACATGGGCAACTACATCAGATGGATTGTCCCAATCAACAGAAATATTGTAATTTTCTTTTTTGGCAGAGTAGCGAGAGTTCCAGTTCATATAACTTTTATGTTAAAAACTGGTAATTACAGTATTACAATGGGAACTGTCTTGTTTCAAATTATATTAATCTGAATGTGTATGTGTTAATCCTTGATCTGATCCTGCATCCTGATATCTATGTTCTTCATCATGGAAATGTTTGAGATTTTCTCCTGAATCTGTAGATTTAACCAATCCTTGATCGGGAGATTCATTGATATAACTTTCTAATATCTCTGATTTTTCACTGGGATCTTTATTATCATCTTCTCTGAGATGATCATTTATCATATGTCTTAATAAAGCATGAAATTTTGGTGTATTGGGAGAGGGTGCATCTTTAAAACCTGGTAGAACCTTATCGCTCATAAATGTTTTCTTTCTAATAAAAAGCTATTATTATCTATTATAAAAAAAATAAAAGACTACATCAAAAAATACCTTAATTACAGTATTACAATGGGAACTGTTCTTGGTCCACGTACCTGACCCGGGCTCCATTTTACAGATTCTGGGTTAGACAACTCAAATCCAAATGGATATCTGTTGATAAATGCAGTAAGAGCAACTTTTATTTCCATTCTAGCAAGTCCTGCACCAGCACAACGGTGAATTCCACTGCCAAAAGCAATATGTCTATTGTTTTTCCTATCAATAATGAATTTATCTGCATTTTCAAAGACTTCTGGGTCTCGATTACCTGCAGCATAAGGTATCAACACCCATTCATCTTTTTTCATAGGGCATCCCATAAACTCTGTATCATGTTTTACTACTCTAGCCATACTAACTGGTGCATAAAAGCGTAAAAACTCTTCAATTGCAATGTCCATTAGCTCTGGTTCGTTTTTTAAACGGTAAAAGTCATCGGGATTTTGTCCCAAATGCCAAATAGCTGCACTAATACTTGACCAAGCGGTGTCAATACCCGCAATAATCATTAAAAGTATAGACCCAAACTTGTGAGAACTAGAAATTGGTTGTCCATCTATCTCAGCATTTATAATTTGAGTGATAAAATCGTCTCTAGGTTCTCTTTTACGCTTTCCCATCTCTTTTACCAGGTATTTGAGTACAGGTTTTAGCTTTTCATTACGATCTTCCATGGAGAGTGCCAAAGATTCAAAACAAATGTGAATAATCTCAAGGAACTGGTCTCGATCTTCTTCTGGTAAGCCTAAAATTTTGGAAATAATTGCTGGAGGTATTTTTGAAGCATATTGCTCACTAGCATCAAAGGTTTCTACTCCTTGTAGCTCATCCAACCATTGATTGCATTTCTCAGTAAGAAACTCTTCTAGCTCTCTTACTTTTGGTGGAGAAAAAACAGGCATCATTAAATCTCTTGCCGCTTTATGATAGGGTGGATCAGATGAGATTGGGGGTGTAACCCCGATGGGTGCAGGTTCAAAGGCCTCTTGACCAATAATACCCGTCACACTGGAGAAGTCGTCTGTATTCTTTGCTGTTTGTACAATTGCATCGTAGGTGACAGGAAGCCAAGCACCACCAAATTCGCGGGTGTGGGCGATGGGGCATTGTTGGCGCAAATTGTCCCAGATTGTATAGGGATCCTCTGTCCATTCAGGGGATAAGTGGTTCCAAGTCACGTTATTCTGCGGGTGTAGCCTTGAATATGCAACCGACCCAGATATCCTCTAGACCATTAGTATTAATGCTGTAGTGAAAGTAGGTGTCGGGTGTGGGGTTGCCTTCTGCATCATTTGCTCGGCGGATGTCGTGATTACAATACTTACACTTCATGTGTTACCTCCAGATAGATATATACACTAGTATAATGTGTATGGTCATATGACATCAAGAAAACGCCTCAACCCGCTCTCGTATTTTTTTACACCCGTTAACAGTCAGTCTATGACGCTTGAGCATATGAAGTCGTAAAAACGGTAAATCCTGTCATCGCTAAAAGTGCCTAACGCTGTCAGCTGCCATAGAGGGACGACAAAGGGGATGAGGATCTTTTAGAGTAATTGACTATCCATAAGAGATGGCCTTACAGGCGTCAATGCAGTATTAAACGCCGTTTTAACCACGGAATAACCACAGTCAACCAGCAACGTTAAACAGCGAATAAACCGCTGTCTAGACGAAGACGGCGTCGAAGCAGGGCCATCGGTGTCTCCACTTAGACCCTACTCCAACTTCCCGTGGACTTCCCAACTACTTCTTTACCGCTTCCTTTGCAGGAGACTTCTTCGGTGCTGGAGTTGCCTTGGCTTCAACTGGTGCAGCCTTCTTCTCCAGGTCCTTCATCAGGTGCTCGCCCGCAGTTACTTCGGCTGGTGGTGTAATCTGGAACTTGGTCACTTCTTTACCAGGACCAAATGACGTCCATCGAACGGCCAACTGGCCGGTGACTGGGTCACTTGCAAGGACGATACCGTTCCATTTGCGGTTAGACTTGCCGGTGTAGATGACCTTGCTGTTTACTGTTACTTCATTCATGCTGTCCTCCATTTGGACGTTTGGTGGTGGGGACT
>Ga0316217_10007525_pt1 | contig 10369 bp, 9 predicted proteins | sample 1anoAmetaG_FD_203633 | JGI IMG/M metagenome (GOLD analysis project Ga0316217, IMG submission 203633) | Freshwater microbial communities from Trout Bog Lake, Wisconsin, USA - 1anoA | ecosystem: Environmental > Aquatic > Freshwater > Lake > Hypolimnion/Profundal zone | place: USA: Wisconsin... | reverse complement strand
TTTTAAAGAGACTGGACCTATACCTTAAGAGTTTATTTGAATCATGATTAAAATCATTTGGACCTTCCAATAAAGGGCACTTCACTTGTGCCAAAGTTGGCAGTTACCCCTAGTTATCTCAGTTTTGTGAATACTCCCTTACAGCAGAAGCAGAAGAAATCACTTAAACTCTAAAACTTTTCAATGAAAAGTCTCACAGTTTAGTTTTAAAACACAGCTAACTACTCTTTCTATCCTCAAAAGATAAAAATTCCTCCTAAATAGTCCAGTAAAGTCTAGGTAGTATTTTCACCAAAGATCATGGGAGAATTAAACTAAATATGCTGTTTAAATGTTGGAGTTTTCTCCTTTCCAATAAAACTTTTAGGGAAAGGCATTTTTGCAAATCCTAAATCTTAATCGCAAAATATGACTTGCGAAGAAGTTCCAATTTAGGGGCTCTAAGGAAGCATTTTAGAAGATGAAATTTCCGTGATTCAAAAGCAAAGGAATTCTGTACAGCCTGGGATAACTTTGGACGTTTCAAAGAATTCCATTCATTTTGATACTTACAGACATGGCCCTTCGTCCATATTCAGCTAATAAAAAAGCTTACATCAATAAAACCAAAAAAAGATCAGAGTTCTTCATAACAAAAATGGGAAGTAACTGAAATTCGATGTAAATCATTTGAATCCCAACCAAGCTGTAGATATTTACCCTTCTGTGGCAAAAAGTCAGCAATAAGAGCGACTCTTATCTAGAGAACTTACCTCCCATTAGTTAAGAAATATATCAGTTGGACCTGTTGTTATTGATGTTGGAATCATCTTTTTACGTTCTACACAAAAAAAGTACTTCCATATTTGTAACTTTAACCCCAAACCTATCTCCATTAAGCTTGAGACTAGTCACTAAAGCTTTGCGGAAACTTCTGAGGAACGACAAATCCTTCCTGGAGAATCTCATGGAGGCTTTGCAATAATCTTTGAGGCACTAAGCTAGGGACCATTCAAATATACACTTCAATACATTTTGAATGGCTGTCACTTTTTTGACCTGATGATTGTAGGTACTTGCATAACCCCAACTTTAACTCTTTCACGAAACGATATCAAATTCATTATCAATGACTAAGACCGCAAATTTGAGAAAAGGGAAACACTTAAGCTTTAAAATACTTATGACTATGATGTTAACTTCTAGTGGAAAACGCAGGCTAACTCTCCTTTTTCTTTGGAGCCAGCTTCAGGAGTCATCAAAGCAAATACATTTTTGATGCAGAACGTTATATACAGCTTTGAAGGAGGTTCTTAATGGGGTGTTAAAATCGAATAGTCTTTAAAACTTAAGATTAAGTATGGAAAGCAAGTTGAAGTAAAATGCTCTGCATTTATGCCTGAAAGCCAATGCATATGTAAGGCTCAATAGATTCAATTCAAATAAGTAGCCGTAGGGAGAGTGTGTGACAGTAAAATCTTGGTGAAAAACATGTCAAAAATCACCACAATTTACAAAATAGTTATCCCTAAGTAGCTTTAAAACATCCTCACAATTCCTTCTAAGATTGGCTCCATTAATGCCTAAGAAATGGTAGAATTGATTTTTAAGCTAAACTCTCTAAAGACAATGATTTTGGATAGTAACGTCCAAATCTTAATCAGAGGGTCAAAGCCTATCGAGTTGCCAGTCAGAGCTAATGTTATTTTGCCTCAGGTCCACATAGAAAACTAATTGATAGACTTTGGAAGTGTTCCAGTTGAAGGGAATCCAGCATAAAAAGAGGTCACTTTGATTAATTAGTCTAATATTCAAGTTGATTTGGAGCTAAGGCTCCATTATGATACGTTTTTAGCAAAAAATTTGAAGCTTTCGCCTGTAGCAGACACAAACTTAGCTTTGATTTAAACTAAAGAAGCTAAAAACGTTAAGATTTTGTGTTTAAGAATTAACCCAAAATGTAAGGCTAGTTTTGTACTTCAATTCATTCCAGAAACTGCAGACGAATACGAATTTTATCTTCCTCTCTTTATTCCAAATACTGAGCCTCTTTAAAACCTGCAAAGAAGATGCGTTTGTAAAGGCATTAAAAACAGATTGATGGCCTTGAACAAGGAAGTTGCTTTTGGAAAAACAGTCATTTAACAAAGCTAACAGATCTTTAACAAAAGTCAAACTTTGTAAGTTTACAATCCTCAAGAAGAACCTATCAATTGGTGGATTGATGAGACTGGTTTAGCTCCGTTTAGAGTTGACAAAAAAGCAGGAAGGCTTTAATCTTACTAGAAGTGCACTATTAAGATATTTTTTTCAGCAGAAACTTCAGGCTAATACGTAAGAGAGTTGCACTTTTTCATAGATCAGGCTTAAACTGACATTTCAAGATCTTACATGAAAGTTCAAGTAAGTGCATCTGCTTGTTATCCTACTCTCTACTTTGACCAACCTTACTTAATCTTACCAACAGTTCGCTGTGGGTAGTTGAGTTCTTCAGTCCTTGAAATATTCAATGGAGGCTACTAGAATATCAACTTAAAACATACAATAACTCAAGAATATTCAAACGTTGATTTGAGAGTGAAATACTTAACAGGCAGCAACTTAGGTGTAACTAAAAAGCAAATAAAGGTTTAGGTTTCCTTTTTGTCTGATAAGCCCATCAGCTTTACGATAAAGCTTAACTTTTATGACAATAACGGCAGATTCTTTTCCATAAATGTCTCTGGAACTGCAGATACTCACACTTATACTATGATCTAGCAAGATAAAAGTAATGCCAATTGGGCTTCCAACCTTGAGAAAAGTTGCCAGTTTTTACGGCACTATATCAACAACACTGGACATCTTACTGAAGAACTTTATGAGTTCCCTAAATCCTTGATTTAAAACGAATACTAAAAATTTGCCATAATTCTCAATAACTATTCGCCTGCTTTTGAAAAAGTAAAGCAACAAGTAAAGAAAAATTGTAAAACCTTCTTCTCTTTCGAATATATTTCAGAAGTTATAAAAATTCTAAAGTCTTAAGGTGCTTTTCTCAACCATATACGACCTTAAATGCTGCTATCCTTTGAAGAATACCTTTAAAATATCAAAATCAGGGCTTAAGAAAACCAAACAGTTTTGGGCTATTTCAAATGCAAAGATAAAGCTCAATTTTAGCTATAGCAAAAGCAGAGCTGGCTTATCTTATTCTACCAGCTATTCAAAGTTTTTTCAAGGATAAATCCTGGGAAATTGAAGAATAATTGTTAATTTTGGGTCAAATTCAACGCAAGATAGAAAATCATCATTAGTTGGCTTGAAAAAACTTACCTTTCGTAAGCTGGAGTCGATTTACAAAGCAAAGATAGTGAAGTATTGGCTACTTTAAACACTTGTGAAATCTTCAGCGCCCTCATTTCGAAATACACAAGTATAAAGATACTAGAATGCTACGGAAAAGGAATTAAAACTCAAAAGTAAAAAGAAAGAAGATGTAAAAGCGTAATCGACACATTTTCTCAAATTGGGATTAACTGCCTCTTCCGCCTGTAAGATTTATTAAGATCCAACGAAAAAGAAATGCTTCTTGTATTATAAAACCTTTACCTTATTCTTCCATCTTATTTGCAAAAAGGAGATCCTATTGTCTTTTCATGCCAATTCGGACAAATCGTAACAAAGTCAGTGGAAATTACTAATCCTTCCAAATACCAACTTACATACATAGCTAAGATCTAAGGCTCCAAAGCTTACTCAGTTGAAGGGGAATCTTAATTCATCATTGATAGTAAAAAGACTCATGAGGTGAAAATAAAGTACATATCTAACATTAATTTGACCAATAGCCCTGCAACACTCACTTTGACAGGCAAAGCAAGTAATAAGTTTACTCCATCAACGTTTGTCTTTTTGTTAAAGAGCAACAACCAGGGAAGAATTTCTGAAAAAACAGTGCAAGTTACAGGCAATCTCTACTAACAGTTGGATTTCAGCATAAAAGTAGCAAATAACTTTGATCAAGATGGGGATTTTAAAGTATAAATGCAATCTAGTCAAAAAAATAGTTATCAAGCCTTTTACTTGCTTTCTAGTAGCATAAAAATCAAAAAAGGAGAAAATGTTCCTTTAAGCTTAATTTTCATTCCTTTCTCACTAGATCCACAACAGATTTTACTTGTTTTCAGAGACGAAAAGGTAGGCTAATTTCAATACTAAGTAAATGGCATAGTAGAATGCAACATCATATGCCAGGAGGTTTTGAGAGTTCCCCAAACTTTGTTTACGAATAAGAAATACACTATTTAATTAGCGATTCCCACTAGAAATGACTTATTGTTGAGAGCTAGAAAAGCTGCAGAATATTTAGCTTAAAAACTTTAAAAAAAGGCCTCTCCAAAAGATCCCAAACAAACGCCTGCTCCCTTTAATTACGATAAATATTACCCTAAGTTGAGTAATGCATAAACATTTACTGTAAAGCTCAATACTCCTAATAACTCTATCGTACTTAAAACAGACCAAATAGTCATAAAAGACATTGATTTAGCTGACGACCCAACAAAGAAAGAAGAACAAAAGTTGATTTTCGACATTAATCTTAAATCTGCTATAAAGGAAGGCTCATTCACTGTAAACCTCAAAAATATTGCTGGAACTGATATCAGAAAATACAAAGTCACTTTAAATGCTGTAGCAAGGCCCCTTCGTTATGAACTTTAAATGAAAACTCCTGCAAATAAAGCTGTTACTCAGCCTCTTCCTCTCATAAATTTATCTCAATAAAAAAATGTCTTTCATGTAACTTTAGTTCCTGCAAACGATGTCTCTAGAGCTGTTTTTAGCATTGATTGCTAGAGAGAAACAATAGTTGAGGCAAAATAGCAAAGCATAGTGAATTTGAGCTTTAAACCTCGTCTTCAGAGTATTTACAATGCTTTACTAAAAATAGAGAATGTGACCTCAGGACAAAATGTTTAGTATGAGGTAGTAGGAATCGCTGAAGAGCCCTAAACTGAGAGCTTGCTGTTTGAGCAATAGGTTAGAAAAGAAAAATATTACTCTATAAAGCTGCCGATAACTAAGCTAACAAGATGTTCAGTGCAATCTTTCACTATTTAGCAGGCAAACTATCAAAAGATTTTCCAGGCTACAGCTGATAATCCTTTCTTTAAGTTTAAGATCACGCCAAAGATTTCTGGAAAAATATAAGGAAAACTGATTATTGAAGCCTAACAAATGCTTCTAGCGTACAAGGTAATAATTAGTGTCAAAAACACTGTCGAAGGAGAAATTAAGCTAAGAACAACTTAAAGGAAGTAAGTGTAGGCCGAAATAGTACTACCAAAAGGCATATATAAAGTGAAGTGCTAAGATCGCAATCTTAAGTATCCCCCAACAGTCTAGATCACTGAAGAAAAGCCATCTTTAAAGCTGAGCTATTATTCTTCAAAGCCTGAAGAAAAAGAAATGTTAGTCACAGCTTTCAGCGATTAATTAGGTGAAATGACATATCTAGTAAGGGTTATTGTGGATCCCATGCCAGAAATAAAGTTTGAGCCTTTTCAAGTTTAGCTAGGAAAAAGTCATAGAGAACTTGTAGTATTTTAAAATACTGATGGGAAAGAAATGGTAATAACATCTAAGAACTCCCACCCAAACATATTCTTTGCAGAAATTGAAATCTTGAAAGTTCCACCTCACTCCAAATCAAACAACTGGATAATATACAAAGCTTCTTCCTTATAGATTTAGTAAGGAAAGATCTTTTTTGCAAGTGATGGAACAGCCAAATGGACTTATCACTTAAGTGGCTATGGATTACCTCAAATTCAAGCATAAGTAAAAGAGTTAACCGTAATGATGGGTGAACATCTCTGCTAGCCAATAACCTTTTGCAACCCATTGAACAAGACACTTCCATTCTTAGTGACTCTATAGAACATAGAAGGAGAAAACGCTTTTTCAACCATTCTTAAATCTTCAAAAGTTGATTTGGCTTATAATCAACACATGTAAATTCCTGTCACTGTTAAACCATAGTCAGTCACTTTGAATACAGCCATTTTGAAGATTGGGATTAATGAAAAGGTTTTTTGGAGATATGAGCTTCGAGCTAAGACCATTTATCATTCTGTAGAGGAACCAAGAGTATTCAAAATGGCCGCAAGGGCTAAAATAGAGCAGCCAATTGAACTTCCACTACCTTTTTCGAAAGGCTATCATGGTAAAACAGTAAATCTAAACATTGTCAATGCTGGTGAAGTGAGTGATGTCTTTTTAAAGGGAGCCATAAAAGTGGCTGGAGGAAGTGAAGCAATTGTCCTTTCATAGAAAGTTATATTCGGCTTAAACATTCTTTCTTACAAGCCTAAAACAATCTTGACTAACTTCTAAGTCTGTGCGGAAAACGGCTGTAAATGGATCTACAAAGTTAAGTTTGTATTCTCTGCTCCTCCAGTTGATGATCAGTTCTAAATCGCTGCTGCCATCAATAAGCCTTCAAGTGTCAAGTTCAGACTGACCAACAGAATCAAGAATCATGCCAAATTCCATGCCTATTTCACTTCTGATTCTTGCATAGATTTTAGCGTGAATCCTAAAAATGGAGAATTGTAGCCCTATGGAAGAGAAGGCACTCCAATCGAAGTAGTTTTCTGTCCTACTCAATACAAAAAAAGTTGGGTTGGCAAATTGATAATTGAAACCGAAGAAAGCTACTGGTCTTATGAAGTTCATGGCGTCTTGCCACATTACAACCCTCCAGTAGGCAAGAGCACTTTGAAACAAGCATGATTTCACCATATTGTTTTTAGCTAATTTTGGGCAAGAAAACATTATTCTACCTCCGAATTTGACGATATTATTGTTCTGGTAGATTGTTATGGAGATTATTAATTAAATGTTTAAGTTGTATCTTGTAGCTTTGCTACTTGTGGTGCCTTCTCTGTGCGTATTGGGAGTAGACGTCAGTCAGCTTTTCCCCACTTCAACTTACCAATGTATGAAGAACAATGGCTATGCGTTTGCGATTATCCGAGGATACTGCTCTTACGGAGGAGTAGATGGAAATGCTGTGAATAACCTCAATAACGCAAGGGCAGCTGGTCTTATCACTGACGTCTATATGTTCCCTTGCAGAGGAAAGTCAGCATCTGCTCAGGTCGACCAAATGGTTTCAGCTATTCCTTCAAACATTTACGGAATGGTCTGGATTGACGTTGAGACTAACCCTAGTTCAGGTTGTGGATGGGGCTCAGACTACAACGGAAACTGCAACTTCTTGATCTAAACCATCAACAGAATCAAATATCATGGAAAAGTACCGGCCATATACTCTTCTGCTTATATGTGGCAGACCATTATGGGAAGCACTAAGGGATGCCCAGCAGCTGCCAGCCAACAGATCTGGTATGCTCACTACGACAACAGCCCCTCTTTCTCTGATTTCGGCAGCGGATTCGGAGGATGGACAAAACCCGCCATTAAGCAATTCCAAGGAGACACTACTCTCTGTGGAGCTGGAGTTGACAAAAATTTCTACCCTTGATAAATCTTCAAATAAGATCAATATTGAACCATTCGTCACAACTATTTCTCTTTCAATTTTAACTAACAATCGATAGTATTAGTCGATTTATTACGAGATAAATTAAATAAAATTCGAGAGAATTCAATTATATTTTTTTTATGCTAGAAGACAGCCAGTATTCCGAAGAACTTTAGAACCTTTCTCTCCCCGAATTATTCGAACGCGAAGATTTGGTTATGGAAGAAATACTCGGGATAAAAGACATTCATACTAAAATCAAACGTAGCATCAAAATCTTTATTGACTATTGCAAACAAAAGCACTCTTTCACCTAAAGGCTCATTATGCTTGGTCTCAAGTGCCCCATGCACTAAAGCAATAGCATCACTATGAAGAATATGACCTATATTGCAGCTGATATCCTAACCTGTGATCACGAATCACTAGCCGACCTTTTTATCTTACCTTAGAGTCGAAAATCAAATGCTAAAGAACTGCTTTCAAACGGAGATTAAATCTAAGAATAGATAGAAACAGATACTCGCAGCCTCCAGAACGAATAATAATTCGACAGATATAAATTCTTAAAAGCTCTTTTGGACTACGTTAGTTCTGAGGAACTTGATGAGAACTGCCTAAACTATATAATGAAAGCATTGAATGTGCTTATTCGCAGAAAGATTAATTAATTTTTGGAATTTTTAGGTACAAACTAATCTCTTCTCAAAAGAATGGTGGAAATTTCGCATTTCCCCTCAATCGCACTTTTTTTCGCCAAAGTTCTGGCAGACGACGAAGAAAAGCTATCTAATTCAGCTTTTGAAACAAAGCAGAAAATTCTTCCATTAATCTTGGAAAAGATTCACAAAGACATTGGAAAATTTTCAACATCATAGACATTAGAATGTATTTAAAATGTACTAAACTCAACGAGATACGGTGATCTTCATTAGCGTTCTCAGCTACAGAAGATGACTGATCTAACTGTATCCTCAAGCGAAATATTTTTTTTTGTAAATCAGCTACTTTCGGCTTTGAAAAGCTAGAATGCTTAGGAAAAGTACTTCCACCAGGCAATCAACTCTGCTTCATATCTCAGTATGGCCATAAATAGAATGAATATGGATTAACAGCAAGGTTACAATTTTTCTTAAACTCAAGAATTCAGGCCTACCCAAATATACTAATTTGATTAATTTTGCAACAGCTTCTGTCAAATAATTGTGGAATTCCACAAATTTTGGAGTTTTAAGGCCAAGTTTTAAAGGCAATTCTGGTACGCCACAAGTAAGATAGTATAACCCTTGATCTTAATGACAAAGCATTCAAGATTCGGACTTTTTTATAGCAAAATTTCTCAAAAAAACAGACAATCTGCTCTTCAAGCTTTAATTGTAAGTTATCACATATCTTTAGTTTTTAACATGCTAGAACAATCTTCGTGGCATTCTGCTGCAAAGTATCACTACTTTGCTTGAGAAAATGCTAGCCTAAGAAGAAGAAATGGCTTCAGGCCCTAATTAAATCGTTTTCCCTTCAGATTTGTACTCGGTGATATCATAGCATGCAGAATCTATTGGAGCAGTTGTAAGTAGTTTGTTGTAAGAAAGTACCAACCAAAGGAATAGAAATCAAAATGGGATTTATTTCAGAAAGATTTTACTTTTACTTGATAATTATTTCAAACATTCCTCAGTATTGCAAAAATATCCTGCAACGAAGAGCCTTTAAATAATATTTCCTTCCTTTAATAAGCCAAATTGCAAACTTTTTGCAGAAAAGGCAGCCATTTTGAATCATCCGGATGGGAAAAAAGTCAAACAAGTATCTTAGTTTGAGTTTATTCTCAAAAACAATAATTTGAAACGACCTTAATCTCCCTAACTCTAAGAGCCAATCAAAGAATAAGCTATATAAGCTAAAAAAGAGTTAAAGGCCTAAATTGTTTCAATGCTTGAAGAGAAATTGAAAGAGATGAAAAAACGAGTAAAGTAAAAACAAACAGGCAAAGCCTAAGTCAATTAGCATCTCACACAGCAGAAAGTTTAGTCATAAATCCTAAACCCACAAAACAACTCCTAACCAAAAGACAATCTTGTTTAGAACAAATAGCAAACTAGCCAATAAGTTCTCTGCAAGCAAAAAGATCAACATAGACCCAACTTTTTCGTTAAGCATCTCATGATCTACTGACTTAGCCATTAGAGGCTTAAGTTGCTTGATTTTTATAACAAGACACATAAGAATTTATAAAAAAAGCTAAATTTAATTTTGATTATTAGTTAATCATCAACATCTCAACATCCTTTATGTCTTAGAAGAAAAACCATAACAATGAGGAATCACCTGAGGACATTCTTAAAAAGCTTGATCAAGAAACCTCATAGTAGAAAAAGCAGGCAGCCTACAGAATACTGCAAGGCGAAGGCAAATCCCATTAGTAGTTCTCCTGGTGGAATTCCTTCAAAACCAAAATAACCGCAAAATTTACAGCACAGAAAAAGGAGCTTATCAAGCAAGCCAGGGTAAGCTAGAATAAGCATCTGTTTATTATGACCGTTTTCTTTACTGGGGCTATATGGATTAGTTGGAAAATTGAAGAAAAATACGATAAAATGAGGTCAAGAGCAAGAAACACCAAGTCTCAGAAGTAAAGAATGGTGGAATAGGAAAACTAGTACATCAACAAAATGCTAGCAAAAAACCCTTTTGAGGCTGTGCCCATCTAAGAAGAAGAACAATAAGAAGGGAACTACATTTTCCAGAAAACTGAGTTTGAATTCGACACCAAGGCAGACCTTATGGAAATACTCTAGAAGGAAAAGCAAATCTTTCAGCCTGAAGAGTAATGAAATGCTTTAATATGCCATTTGAGTT
>Ga0316217_10007524_pt1 | contig 10370 bp, 4 predicted proteins | sample 1anoAmetaG_FD_203633 | JGI IMG/M metagenome (GOLD analysis project Ga0316217, IMG submission 203633) | Freshwater microbial communities from Trout Bog Lake, Wisconsin, USA - 1anoA | ecosystem: Environmental > Aquatic > Freshwater > Lake > Hypolimnion/Profundal zone | place: USA: Wisconsin... | reverse complement strand
TCACGAGAACCCGAAATATTATCTCAAAGTTACTGACGCCATTGCGCCGCACACAAATTTGATTTTCTCCGTCAAACATCAGCAGGGCGATTTTCATCAGCTTACTCCTTTCAATCCTACGCTGATGATTGGTAAGCACCGGCAGATTATCGAAGTGCAATGCCAGCGCGAGGCTTACGGCAAAGGCGCGCATCCATATTACATCGGCGATGGCGTCATCAACGGCTGGGAAGAATACGCGTGGTTGATGAAGCCCGGCGAGCCGCGCGGATTGCGCGATGTGATCACCAACAAGCTGTGCGCCGGCGGCTGGACCTGGTCGCGCGGCGGCGGCTGGGAGGGGCCATACATAAAAAATGAATTGTGGTGCGAACTAAACGCCTACGTCATCGCGAAGTTCGCCGAGAGCCCGTCCCGCAGCGAAGAAGATATTTTCAACGAATACGCGCGGCAAAAATTAAGACTGTCCGACGACGACGTAAAAAATTTCCGCAAGTTAAACCTGCTTTCGGAAAAAGCCGTGTTGCGCGGCCAACTCACGACGCTCGGCGCGAAAATCAATGTCTGGTGGGCGCGGGATCATTTTTTAGACGAGCCGGATTTGTCGGACTTCATCAAAAAAGGCTTGGTTGAAAAGGCGCTTGCAGAAAAAGCGGAGTCCGTGGCGATGTGGCGGCGCATCGAGCAACTCGCGCGGGCGATCCATTTTGCCGATACGAACACGCAGGAATTTGTCGAGGTGTCCTGCACCTATGGCCGCATCAAATACAAAATCATTCAGCAGGCATGGACAGTTTTATTTTACGGAAAACTTGGTGACCATTCCGGCCATTATGACCGTGAAAAAATTCGCAGCGCCATCGCCAGCTATGATCAACTCTGGAAAGAATGGCGGGAATTAGGGAAAGACCATCAGGTATGTGCAACCCTTAGTCTGGATGTGGGCTTTGACCACAAGGCCGGCTTGGGGGCAGCCATCAATCGTTATCGCACGATTTGATGACTTTAGTTGGCGTCCCGTTCCGTGAACGAGGAATTTGTAACCTTGAAATCATCGCCGACAAGGTTCGTTTGGAGCCTTGAAGTCCTCGCTGGTTCTCGTCAGAATTGTCCCGATGCTGCGACGGGAAACATTTTCCTATTTTTACTATTTGCTCTGGCGGGGAGTTCGATGGGTTTGCGTTTTTATAGTTTTCTTGTTTCTGTGGGTTTCCACCCGCAGTTTCGCCTCGGAACCGGGCGAAAATTTGCTCGTGGATTGGAAATTTGAGGCCACCAATCATCTCGGCTCGTGGATTTGGGAAACGAATACGTTTGACCGGCAGATCGTCCGGTTCTGGAAAACTTTTGAAGTTCCCGCTAAGTCGCAGGTCGTGCGCGCCAACCTTCGCATCACGGTGGACAACGGTTACACCTTGTTTTTGGATGGTGAGGAGATCGGGCGCGGGAGCGACTGGAAAACCGTGACAGAATATGACGTGGCCCAGCTTTTAAAGCCAGGCGGTCACACCATCGCCGTGGAAGCATTCAATGATCGGTTGGAAGGTGGTTTAATTTTCGGGCTGCGACTGGAGTTGGCGGATGGGCGGGTGCTGGAAATCACGTCGGACAAATCATGGCTGGTATTGCCGGGCGAAGAACGGGGCTGGGCCGTTAAAAGACTTTCGCCGGCCAGAAGCCATCCCGTCCGGGTGGTTGGGGCCATGAATTCACCTCCCTGGCAAGTCTGGCCGTATGGCCTCGCCACGGTGCCGCCATTGAAGCCGGCCAACCCGCATTTCTGGCAGCGCGGCTGGTTTCAACTGAACTTGCTGCTGGTCTGCGTCGTGGCCGTGCTGTTTTGTCTCTGGCTGCTGACGCAGCTCTCGGCGCAGGCCAACGCGCAAAAAGTTTTGCAAGTCGAGCGTGCCCGCATCGCGCGGGACATTCACGACGACCTGGGCGCGCAGCTCACGCAACTGCTGCTGCTGGGTGAGGTTGCGCTGCGCGAGCAACCGGAATACTCGCCGGCGCGTAGACAGTTCACGCAGATTTGCGCCGGTGCGCGCGAGCTGGCGCACGCGCTGGACGAAGTGGTTTGGGCCGTGAACTCGCGGCGCGACACGGTGCGCGATTTCACCAGCTACGTCTGCAAATACGCGCAGATTTTTCTGGCGACGACCAATATCCGCTGCCGGCTCGATGTGGAACCGGAAATTCCCGCGACGGCGTTTGACCTGCCGGTGCGCCGCAATCTTTTTCTGGCGGTGAAAGAAGCGTTAAACAACGCGGCGAAATATTCGCAGGCGGACGAATTGTTCCTGCGGATATTTCGGCGCGAGCATCAATTGTTCGTGGTGGTGGAGGACAATGGTTGCGGTTTTGATTCGGCACAAATCACCGGCGAACGCAACGGGTTGACGAACATGACGCAGCGCATGGCCGAGATTGGCGGGACGTGCGAGCTTTTCAGCCAGCCGGGCGGCGGCTGCCGGGTGATGTTCACCGTGCCGCTGCCGCGCGGACGCCGGCGCTGGTTCCGGCGAACGGCACGACCTGAAGACAATGCCAAGCAAATGGAAATTTCCGGTTCCTGATTTTTATGAAACCCAATACCGTCGCCAAGCCCTCGGTGAAAGTCGTGCTGGTGGAAGACAAGTCCGGCGTGCGCGAGAGCTGGGTGAAACTCATCAACTCGCTGCCCGGTTTCACCTGCGTTCAAGCCTGCGTGTCCGGCGAGGATGCGCTGAGGATGATTCCCCCCTTGGCGCCGGATGTGGTGCTGATGGATATTTTTTTGCCGCGCATGTCGGGCATCGAATGCACGGCGCGGTTGAAATTGCAGTTGCCGAAAATCCAGATTCTTATGCTGACCGCCGTGGAAGATGACGAGCTAGTTTTCATGGCGCTGGAGGCGGGCGCGGATGGTTATCTGCTCAAGCGCACGACGCCGGAGAATTTGCGGTCGGCGATGCTGGACGTGATGGGCGGCGGCGCGCCGATGACGAGCGAGATTGCGCGGCGCGTGGTGGAATCCTTCCGCCGCGCCAGCCAGCAGCCGAAGCCGGAGGTGCGGTTGAGCGCGCGGGAGGAGGAGGTTTTGATCCTGTTGTCCAAGGGCTATTCCAACAAGGAAATCGCCAGCCAACTGGCCATTGGCACCGAAACGGTGAGCAGCCACCTCAAGCACATCTATGAAAAAATGCACGTCCGCTCGCGCGCTGCGGCGGTGGTGCGCTACATGACCGGCAAGGCATAACCGGCCTTGATGGCGGGCTGCGGACAGCTTCTATTCAGTTGGCTTTCCGTTCGGTTTGCAGAGCATCCCGTATTTGGGGGATAGAGGCCGTGCCGCCGATGTGTTAAATTAAACAATAGATTAACCATTCAACCCAAGAAAATCCTATGTTTCGCAGCCATAAACTAATCAGCTCATTTATTTGCCTGTTGTTTGTTGCCGCAGTCGGCCGCGCCACCAACATCACGCTGACTGCCAGCGATTCCGCTGGTTCATCTACCTCTTTTAATAGTGCGGGCCACTGGAGCAACGCCGCCGCCCCCAGTTCAGGAAATACTTACGACACGACGTCGAGTTATCTTATAAGAACTCCCAATGTCGCCGGCAGCTTCACGTTCGGCGGCAGTTCTCTGCAATTGACCGGCCCGGGCACCACGACTGCCGGCGGTGGCCGCATTGATTTGTCCGGCACCACCATTGCCGACGTTATCACCGTGGGCAATCTGATTGTCACCAATCTTGGCATGATTCAAAATGGTGGCGTGGGCGGTGTAACTTTGCCGCTGGCCGGCGCGATTACCATCAATGCCGATGCCGTGAATAGTAACGGCACCAACGGCTGTATCTTTCTCACCGGCAACGGCCCCATTTTGGTCACCGCAAGCATCAGCGGTTCAGGAGCAATTTGTCGAGGCACGCCCAGCGCGGGTTTCAACGGATACAATCTCATTTTGGCGGGTGATTTGAGCGGCTTCACCGGCAAAATTATCACGAGCGATCACAAATATACCTGTCCGGTTACCGTGAGCAACATCACGGATCAGGTCATTCCGGGTGTGATCAGCATTTTGGATGCGTTCACCAAGCAGGGCGCGGGCAAACTGACGTTGACAGGAACCAACACCTACATTGGCACCACCACTGTAAGCGCCGGCAAGCTGGTGCTGGCCGGCTACGAGGCAGCCGTGACCAATACCACCACGGTAAGCAGCGGAGCGACCCTGCAATTGCAGGCCAATGCCACAAACATTGTCAGCGGCACCAGTTATGCACTGGGAACACTCTCAACGGCGGCGAATCTCTTTAACGTCGGCTCTACCATTCAGTTCCGTTCCGACAGCAGTGTGATCTTCAATGGCGGCGCCAACCTCGGCGGCGTGGGCAATGGCATCAATTCTTGGGACGTGAACCAGCTCACCAGCGCGGGTGCTAACAACACCCTCACCTTTGCGCCGGCCGGCTTTAATGTGCTCAACTCGACTTTCAATATCACCGGTGGCAATGGCTACACGCTGGCGGTTGGCCCGATGAATTTGATCAGCACCGGCGGCACCTTGACGCTCAATGCCTCCAACGCCAATCTCACTGTCAATGGCATCACCAGCACCGGGGCCAGCGGCGTGACGACCGTTCTGGGCAGCAGCAACACCACCATCAGCGCGGCCATTACCGCGACCACTGCTTTGACCAAACAAGGCACTGGCATCCTGACATTGAGCGGCGCGAACAGCTACATCGGCAGCACGCTCATCCAGACCGGCACAGTGGCGCTGGCCAGCGGCACCACGCTCGCCAGCACGAATTTTAATATCAGCGTCGGCGCAACGCTGGATGCGGGCGTGCTCGGTGGCGCGCTGGCGATGAATTCCGGCCAGTTTCTCATGGGCAAAGGCACGGTGAACGGTTCCGTGGACACGGCGTCCGGCGGCGTGATTCTGCCCGGCGGCAACTTGGCGGCGGGAACGCTGACCGTCACCACTAACTTGACGCTGTCGTCCGGCGGCACGCTGAAATTTGACCTCGCCCACAACACCGCCATCGGCGGTGGCACGAACGATTTGATTGTGGTTGGCGGCAATCTGAACGTAGCCGGATCGACGACCCTCAACCTAAATTTCCTGAACGGTTCGCCGGTCACCGGCACTTACACGCTCATTCAATACGGCACTGTTTCCGGCGACACCACACTGGCCTCGATCACTCTGCCGAGCAATCCACGTTATTCGCTCATCCTGAGCAATGACACGGTCAACAAAGCCGTTGAACTCGTTGTGGCGGGCGTTCCCGGCAATCTCGTCTGGCTCGGCGATGGCATCAACAACGGCTGGGACAATGCCGGCACTTACCAGAGCTGGACCAACGTGGCGAGTCTTAGCCTCGATTATTTTTATGATGGTGACAATGTGACATTCAATGACAGCGGATTCGATTCGCCGGTCATCAACCTAACCACGGTCAATTCGCCCGGCTCGCTGACGGTGAACACGACGCAAAGCTACGACTTCACTGGCAGCGGCGGCATCGCCGGCGTGGCCAGTCTGACCAAGAGCGGTAGCGGCACCCTGATTCTCGAAACCGCCAACAGCTACACCGGCCCAACCGTTATCAACAGCGGCGCGCTGCAAATTGGCAATGCCAATGCCAGTGGCTCGCTAGGCACCGGCGCGGTGACGAACAATGGCACGCTGACCTTCAATCGCACGGACGGCATCGGAGTAGCCAATGACATTCATGGTGTCGGCAGCGTCATTTACAACGGCACCGGTTCGGTCACGCCAACCTCGGTGAACAACGATTACACCGGCAGCACGGTGGTCAATAATGGCATTCTTTACGCCACCACTACCGCAGCTTTCGGCCAGTCCAGCGGCACGACGGTCAACAGCGGTGCTCAAGTTTACATCACGGCCAACGTGAACATCGGTGCCGAGCCGCTTACCATAGCCGGAGTCGGTCTACACAAGGGCGCCGGCGGCGTGACGATTTACGGCGGCGCGCTAACGTTGAGTAGTAATTCGACTATCAACGTGGACGGCGGCGCGACCTTAATCCTCACCAACGCAGCGGGCATCGCCGGCGGCAGCAACGCTCTCGCGACGGCGGGCAGCGGCACGTTGACGCTCGGCGGGCCGGTCGCACTGGGCACCAACAGCCTGACCATCAACAGCGGCACATTGAACCTGAACAGCAGTAATTTTTACAACGGCGGCACGATACTCACGGCGGGTTTTGTTAACGTGAACACCAACGGCGCACTCGGCAGCGGTCCGGTTACGGCCACCACGAGCGGCCGCTTTGTCATCGGCACCGGCTTGACCATCACCAACGCCTTCACCGCAACGACGGTGAATCCAGGAGCCGCCACCGGTTTTCTAATGACCGCCGATAATACCAACGGCACGGTCACGACCATTAGCGGCCCGTTGGTCTTTGGAACCACTCCAGCCTCCGGCGGCACATTTATCGGGCCGACTTCATCTGGCTACCTGAACATCGTCAGTGTCATCTCCAACGCGCCTTCGACGGCGGTTACAGTGCGTTCCGGCAATGCGCGTTTCTCCGGCGGCGGGAATTATTCTGAATTCCAAGTGCGGGCCAATACCACCAGCCTCGGCGCAAACAACGGCATCGCCACGAATGCGGTCATGGACCTTGCCGGCAATGGCGCGGCTTATTTTGATCTGAATGGTTTCACGCAAACTCTCGCCGGCCTTAAAAACACTGTTACGCCGGCCAACGCCGGGCTGGGTTACGTCACCAACAGCAGCGCCACGGCGGCTGTGCTCAACTTGGATCTTGGCACCGGCAACATTTATACCTTTGGCGGCCATGTGGCCGGCAAACTCTCGTTGGTGATGAGTTCCGGCACGCAGATGCTGACCAACACCTGTAGCTACACGGGCAACACCACGGTCAACGGCGGCACGCTGGAACTGGCGCTGCCTGGCTTGTCCACGAACTCGACCGTTACGGTGGCCAGCGGTGCCACGTTGCAGTTGGATTTTGCGGTGACAAATACCGTGGGTAGTCTGGTCCTCGGCGGAACCACGCAAGCTCCGGGCGTTTATAACAGCACCACCAGTCCTTCATTCATCACCGGCTCGGGCAGTTTGCTCGTGCCCTCCAGCGGACCGACACGCCCAGGCGTGATCACCAACAGTATCAGCGGGAATAATCTGAACCTCACGTGGCCGGCTGGCCAAAGCTGGCGGCTCGTGGCGCAAACCAACAGCCTGTCCGCCGGTCTGGGCACCAACTGGACCAGCGTGACTGGTGCTGGCGACGGCAGCATCAGCATTCCATTGGATCCGAACCAACCGACAGTATTCTATCGTTTGGTCTATCCGTAAGAATTGTTGAGTATCGGCGAGGTTAGGGTGAAGGTAAAATACTTTCATCCCTCATCCTTGCAATGGCAGTTAAAAGAACAACTCTACGCATGAAAAAATTTCAAATACCTAAACGCCGGGCGTTCACCTTGATCGAACTCTTGGTGGTCATCGCCATCATTGCCATTCTGGCGGCGATGCTGCTGCCCGCGCTGGCCAGCGCCAAGGAAAAGGCCAAGCGCGCCCTGTGCAGCAGCAACCTCAAACAGATCGGCATCGGCTGCATCATGTATGCCAATGACAACAGTGATTTCTTTCCGGTGGCCGCTTTCAACACCGGTTGGAATGCTTACAATCCTTGGCAGCTTTCCACCAACTTGGCGGCGTCGGCCAAGGAACTTGGCCTGAACACCAACAATATTCAGGCCAATGGCTCGGTGAGTTCGCCGACCGTCTGGAGTTGCGCCAACCGGCCCACGCTGCCCGCGTTGAATGCCGGCGGCGGCACCTGGTCCATCGGGTATCAATATTACGGTGGCATTCCTGCTTGGACAAGCGCGACGGCAGGTAAAACCGGCACCTCCGCCAGCCCCATCAAAAGTGCCACCGCCAAATCGGGCTGGATGCTGGCGGCCGATCTGGTGGTGCAGTTGAACGGCACCGCGTGGAGCGATCCCACGGCCGCCACATATGCCGGCACTTACAATTTGCCCGCCCACAAAAAAGGCAGTGCCAACTTGCCGGCGGGTGCCAATGAAGTGTTCGCCGATGGCTCGGTGCAGTGGTATAATTCCTCCAAACTCTTGAACCTTTACAGCACCAGCGGCGCGAGCCAATACAACTTTTATTTTTATCAGGATGATTGGGGTGGTTTGTCCGGCTCCAACCCCAAGATCGGTCCTTAAACCATGCCCGCATTGTTTGGCAGTGTGATTTTGAAACTTGCATTTAATTTCCTTTCCCGTTCCGCAAAAAAATCGTCGCGCTGGCTGGCGGCGGTTTTTTTGTGCGCCACCTGCTGCCTGCGAGTTGGTGCCCAAACCAACTCGCAGCAGATTTACCTGCAATGCCTGACGAATTTTGAGACCTACGCCCAATCCATCTGGCACACGAACACGAGCGGCATCCCCGACGCCGGCTATTGGGGCGATGGCGGCAGCACCGGCAACGGGGGCATTCGCGGCAATAGCGGCATCGCCGTGGCTTACGCCGTTTTGTGCGTGGCGTTGCCAAATGATCCCAAGTTTGGCACTCGGCTGACCTATCTCCGTCAGGCGCTGAACTACGATTACAACACCCATGTCACCGGCGGTTACAACACTGTCAGCGGCAACAAATGGGGCTGGAGCAACGGCTCGCTGGCCACCTGCACTTCGCAAGGCGGTTCCGACTGGCAGACCGCCGAATGGTCCGGCTCAATGGGGTTGGCGTGCCTCTTGATGCAAAGCAATCTACCCGCCGCCACCATCACCGGCGTGCAAACGGTCGTCGCCAGCGAGGCAAATCATCGCGCCAGCATCGCGCCCTGCACGCGCCTTTTGAGTGACGGCGACACCAAGGCCGAGGAAAACGCCTGGGACGGAAATATTCTCGCGCTCGCCGCCGCGTGGATGACCAACAACGCCAGCGCCAGCAACTGGCTTTACATGGCCAAAAATTACATGGCCAACACTTACACCGTCGCTTATCCCGACCTCATCACGCCCAACATTATCGGTGACCCGCTGGCATCGTGGATTTCGACTGTGACCATTTTTCCGAGCTACGCGCTGGAGAATCACGGGTTTTATCATCCGACTTATGAGATGGTCGCCGGCATGTCAGCGGGCGATTCGCTGCTGATGGCGCAATTGGCGAACACAAACATCGCCGCGCAGCTTCTGCCGTTTGCCGAGCACAACGTCATGGCCGTCTGGACGAACAACCTCAATACGCTCGTCACGGCCACCGGCGATTTCGCGTATCCCTCCGGCGTGGACTGGGCGGTGCGCGACTTCGAGCACAATTCGTTCATGGCCTGGATGGCGGCGCATTTCAACGACCCGCTCGCGTGCTGGGCCGACAACCAGTTGGCGCAATGCGTCAGCTACCGCCAGTCAGTCAATGGCAATGGCACGTTTGTCGGCACCAGCGCCAATCCCGGCGGCGGCATTTTGTTTTACCGCGAAGCCGTCGAGGCGCGGCGCACCGCCATCGCGTGGCTGCATTGGGCCAACGCGGCGTATCCGACCGGCCCGATGACCGCGCCGACCAACACGCTGATGTATAACACCGACGTGCAGGTCATCCACCAGCGCAGCGCGTTCGGAACATTTTCCATCAGCTTCAACGGCGCGCGCGTCATGGCGAACGTGGAGCCGGTTGCACTGTCGGTCCCGACGAATGCTTTTGTTTCCTCGCCGCGTTTGCCCGGCATTCTTGGTCTTGGCGCGCTGGGTGATCCGAGCAGCGCAACGGTGGTGAGCTACGCCACCAACGCCTCCGGCTTTAACGCGGAATTAAAAATTACCAGTTCGCTCGGCACGACCGAGGAATATGTCGCGTCCACCGGCGAAAGCATCGCCATCATCGAAGTGCCCCGGCTCAACAGCGGCTCGACCGCGTCCAGCGGCGGCAGCTTCATCTGCGGCATCGAAAACGATCCGCTGACCGGCGGTTCGCGGCTGTTGGAATGGAGCAACAATTCAGCCACCATCACCGCCATGTCCGGCACGGCGCGCAATATCACCAACAACTGGATTTGCGTGTCCGGGCGCTACGGGCTGGCCGCCGGACCGGCGGGATATTTTCGCTACGCGGCCACCAATAATTATTACCGCACCGACAGCGCCGGTTATTCCGAAGCCGGCGAGGCGGAGGACGCGCTTTCATTCGTCGAGAGCAGCCAGCTCGCGCCGCGCTATGCCGTATGGTTTCCGACGAAAAGCGCGCTGCAAACTTCCAATCTCGCCGCGCAAATTTCCTGGAGTATTTCCGGCACGAACGTCACGTTGGCGTTTCCCGCGAACGGCGGCACGGCGCAAGTTTCAGCGGCGGTGCAGTTG
>Ga0316217_10007523_pt1 | contig 10370 bp, 8 predicted proteins | sample 1anoAmetaG_FD_203633 | JGI IMG/M metagenome (GOLD analysis project Ga0316217, IMG submission 203633) | Freshwater microbial communities from Trout Bog Lake, Wisconsin, USA - 1anoA | ecosystem: Environmental > Aquatic > Freshwater > Lake > Hypolimnion/Profundal zone | place: USA: Wisconsin... | reverse complement strand
CCGGATGCGGGAAATCCGCCTGTCCGGTTCATCGAGGGGCACCAGAGCAGCATCTCAGCTTCTCTGGTGCCTACTCTCCTGGTTCCCTCGCGTTGCCTTTCTTCGTGGTCCTTTGTGGCTTCGTGACTTCGTGTTTATGCTTTTTGGGAAAATCACGTGCCGGCTTTGGGGGCTTCTGGCCGGGCGATGCCCGGGCCGCTTAGTTCGATGGATTCTTCCTCCGCGATTTCCGACAGGCCGCGTTCGGCATCATCTGAACCCAGTTCCGCGCTGGCGGGCGGCTGCACGGGCGGCAGGCTCGGCAGGGTATTGAGGCGATCAAGCAGCTGGCGCAGGCGCGCCATGGATCGGCGATCGAACGCGAAGACCAGGCGCGTGATATCGGGAATCTGCGCATCGTCCCCGCATCCCTGGGCATCCTGAATGGTGATCGTGCCGGCGGTGACGATATCGGCAAAGTCGGTGCTCAGGGCGGCCAGTTCGGCGGGGGTGGGGGCATACCGCAGGCGCAGGATCAGGTTTTCGTTGCTGTAGCGCAGCGAATGGTAATTGTGATAGAACCGCACAATGTGATCGACGGCCTGCTGGGCGTCATCGGTGATGAAATACAGCGCGGTATCTTCCGGGGCGATCAGGCCGGCGGACAGAAGTTCCGTACGGATGAAATGATCCCAAGCCTTCCAGTAGGTGCCGCCGGGTTGTTCGACCAGCACGATCGGGAGCGGATCGCAGCGGCCGGTCTGCACCAGGGTGAGCACTTCAAAACCTTCGTCATGTGTGCCAAAGCCGCCGGGGAACAAGGCGATGGCGTGGGTTTCCTTCACGAATACCAGCTTGCGCGAGAAAAAGTAGCGGAAGTGGATCAGCTTGGCATCTTTGTCGATGACCTTGTTGGTTTTCTGCTCGAACGGGAGGCGGATGGCCACGCCAAAGGAGGCATCCTGGCCGGCGCCTTCGTGGCCGGCTTCCATGATGCCGCCGCCGGCGCCAGTGATGACCATGAAGCCGGCCTCGGCGGCCAGGTGGCCAAAGCGGGCCGCCAGCAGATAATTGGGATGATCCGCCTGGGTGCGGGCCGAGCCGAAAATGCTGACCTTGCGCCGCGCGCGGTAGGGCTTGAAGACTTTGAATGCATAGCGCAGCTCTTTGAACGCGCGCAGCATCAATTTCATTTCGCCCCGGCCGGGGTCGTCGGCGGCCAGTTTGATCACGCTCTGGATCATGTCGGCGGCGATTTCGCGATTGCCGTTGATTTTCATATCCGCCAGCAAAGCCAGACATTTGGCTTGCAGGATCGGGTCGGTGCTTTTCATCAGGTCTCCTCTGTTGCCAGACGATTCTAGCGGGGAAAGTGGCGGGGGAAAATGGGTCCTGGGGTACAATCGCGTAAAAGGAGGCCGTTATGACCAGCGAACCGGCATTATTTCATGATTTTCTGCGGATTTTCGTCCCGTTATTTGTGGTGATCGACCCGGCGGGCACGTTGCCGCTGTTTCTGGCCCTGACGCAGAATTACTCGGAATCCGGGCGGCGGGTTATCGCACGCCGGGCCACGGTGGTGGCGGGGATCACGGGGATTGTGATCCTGGTGGTGGGGCAGGCGATCTTTGAGTTCGTGGGGGTGCAATTCGCGGATTTCCAGATCGCCGGTGGCGTGCTGCTGGTGGTGCTGTCCATCATCGATATGCTCAGTTCCGGCAAGCCGGCGGTCGATGAGGCCCAACTTGCCCGGACAAGTTCCCAAGTACCGCCGGCCGAGGTGGGCGTGGTGCCGCTGGCGGTGCCGCTGATCATGGGCCCGGCGACCATGACCATTACGTTGCTGCTGGTCTCGACCTACAGCGGTCCGTACGCGGCACGTTACGGGCCGACCCTGGGGCCCGCTATGGTGGTGGGCATGGTGGCCCTGGCCATGCTGCTGAATCTGTATCTGCTCTATGGGATCATGTGCCATACCGCGTTGATTTTGAAAGTGGTGGGGCGGCAGGCCATGGTGGTAGCCAACAAGGTGGTCATGATTCTGCTCGCCGCCATCGCGGTGAGTTTGATCCGGCAGGGGATTGTGACGGTGATCAGGGGACTGGGCGGGCGGTAACGGGGAAACGCGGACTCTGACGCTTTCCGGCCGGGCGTGGGCTATAATCGCCACGTTGCGATTGGAACACCAAACTGCGGAGAGCGCGTGCCAGAATTCCCTAATTCCCCGAATTTCGAGCCCCCCACCCCGTGGCCGCCGCATAACGTTGAATGGGCTCCCGAGCCGCCCAACAGCCCACGGGTCTTCTACCGCAACTTTATGGCGGCCACGCCGCGGATATTCGTCACGCACGCGATTCTGGGCCTCAATATCCTCATCTTCGCCGCCATGGTTGCCAGCGGCGTGAACATGATGACCCCCGCGACCGCCCAACTGATCCGTTGGGGCGCCAACTATGGGCCGCTGACCGGCAACGGCCAGGCCTGGCGCCTGCTGACCAACATGTTTCTACATATCGGCATTTTACACATAGGCATGAACATGTGGGCCCTGTGGAACATCGGGCGGTTCATTGAGCGCCTGCTGGGGAATGTCGGGTTTGCCATCGTCTATCTGCTTACGGGCCTGGCGGGCAGCCTGGCCAGTTTGTGGTGGCATCCCGGCACGGTAAGCGCCGGAGCGTCCGGTGCGATATTTGGACTCTTTGGGGCCTTGCTGGGTTTCGTGGTGCTGCGGCGGGATTGCATTCCGCCGGCCCTGCTGGGTTCTTTGCTCAAGAATGGGTTGGTGTTTGTCGGCCTGAACGTGGCCATTGGGATGAGCACTCCGCAGATTGACATGGCGGCACATATCGGCGGCCTGCTTTCGGGCCTGGTGGCCGGTGTGGTGCTCAGCCAGCCGCTGAATCGGGCGCGGGCGGGGCGGCCGTGGCGCAATACGCTGGTGGCGGCGGGTGGGGGGGTGGCCATCGGGGTATTGGTGCTGAATCTGCCGCACACCAGTGACGTACGCGCCGAACTGACGCGGTTTGAACAGGTTGACTCGCAATCGCTGGCCACCTTCAACGGGGCGGTACACCAACTGACGGCCGGCACAATCACGGATGAAGCGTTGGCGGATGTGGTTGAACAGAAAGTGCTGCCGCCGTGGCGGCAGGAGAAGCAGCGTTTGCAGGATCTCACGGGCGTGCCGCGGGAAATGGCGACCGCGGTTCGCGATTTCATCTTGTACATGAATGCCCGGCAGCAGCAGTGGGAAATGCTGATTGCTGGCCTGCGGCAGAACGATCCGGAGAAATTGCGCCAGGCCAAGGCGTTTGGTGCACAAGCGGATCGCCTGGCGGGAACGGCGCAATAAGCATCGCGAGTTCTTCGCCGGGTGCCATAGGTCCACCGCGCACGGGAGGCTTGTGCGGCGCGATGAACCGGCGAAAAATCCTTTACGCGCGTTCTTCCTATACATATTTTTTGTCCATGATTTCGGCCGATCTGCTGCCGCATCTGCGAAAAACGTGTAAGCGTTTCAACATCCCTGCCACCAGGCGAACGCGAACAACGGCGCGAACACCGGAGCCCTGACGTTGCGCTTCGCCTCATGGTAAGATTCTCCAGACATGCGTTTTAGCCTTGTCATTTTTGATATGGACGGCACCCTGACCGAGGAACTGCTGGACTTTGCCGCCATTCGCCGGGACATCGGCGCGCCCGCGGGGGCGCCGATCCTTGAGGCCATGGCCGCGATGCCCGTGGGGCAGCGCCAGCGGGCCGAGGCGATCCTGCACCAGCACGAGATGACGGCTGCCGCCGCGTGCCGTTTGCACCCGGGCGCGCGGGAGGTTCTGGCGGCACTGCGGGCGGGGGGCGTCAAGACCGCCCTGCTCACGCGCAACTCCGCCGCCTGCGCCAGTAGCGTGCTCGCCGGGCACAAATTGGAACTGGATTTCGTAGCCACGCGGGAAAACCTGCCGCATAAGCCCCATCCGGAGAGTATTTTGCATATTACGCGGCACCTGGGCGTTTTGCCGGAACAAACCTTGATGGTCGGCGACTATCTATATGATCTCCAGGCGGCCGCCGGTGCCGGGGTGTCCAGTGCCCTGTTGTGCATCCGGGATCCCAAGCCCGCCTTTGCCGCGCAAGCTACGTGGTGTATTGAATCGTTGTTGGAAGTGCTGACCCTGGTGGGGCTTACCACCGGGCCGGCGCCCAGAAAAGGATAATTCATGCACGTCCGTTCCCGCCTTGCTTCCCGATTTGCTCCGGCCTTCCCGGGCGTGGCACGTCCGTCGTGTGTGCCGTTGGCCATGGCGTTTTGCCTTTGCGGAACGGTCCTGTTGGTGCAGGCCCAGGCTACGGCTCCGACGACCAGTACACCTGCCGCGCCGGCCCCGGCCGTAACGGCGCCCGCGGCCGTCGCGGTGCTCACCATGTTGCAACAACGTGATGAGACGCTCAAGGATTTCACGGCGCGCATACGCTATGAAGTGTATCATCCCCGCACGGAAGATACCGTGGTGCAAAAAGGCGATGCGTCGTATGTAAAGACGGCCGATGGCGTCAAGTTTGCCGCGCATTTCACGCACGAGGGGGCCGCCGGTCAGTTTCAGGCGGTCGATCATACCCTTATTTTCGACGGACGCTGGATCATCGACTGCGACGCCAAGAACAAGGTGTTCCAAAAGACCCAGATCGTGCCGCCGGGGGCCCAGATCCGTCCGTTGAAACTCGGGGAAGGCCCGCTGCCGATTCCCATCGGTCAGGATACGCAAAAAGTCCTGCGCGACTTTGCCGTCACCCTCGCGCCCACCGATCCCAAACTGCCGGATGCCGCCGCCATCACCCACTTGAAACTGGTGCCGCAGAACCCGCAACTGTGCAAAACCTACGACATGGCCAGCCTGGAAATATGGGTCAACAAGACCCTGGAACTGCCGGTTAAGCTGCTGCGCGAAGGCCTGGATGAAAACACCACGACCATTACGCTCGACGACATCAAGATCAACGAAGGCGCCGCGAAAGTCTTCGATCTGCCCACGCCCAAGACCGGCGAGGGCTGGGATGTACGGATCGATACACTGGAGAAGAAGAAAGCCGCGGAGTAAGCGGCGAACTTCTGGCATTAAGAGAGTCTAAAAGAACAACCACAGAGACACAGAGAAACCGAGAATTTCACAGAGAGCGCAGGGGTATTTTAGAGGCTCTAAGAAAGGTTGTTGCGTATGAAAGCATCTTCCCCGTTAATCGCTTGGGCCGCGGCTTTGGCATTGCCCGCGGCGGCGCGGGCCTCGGATGTGCTGCCCGCGGCTTCCGGCAGCAAGCCCAACATCATCTTCATCCTGGCCGATGATGCGGGGATCGGTGATTTTTCCTGCTATGGCTGCAAATACGGCACCACGCCCAACATCGACCGCCTGGCCAAGGAAGGTATGCAATTTACCCGGGCCTATAGCGGCAATGCCGTCTGTGCGCCCTCACGTTGTTCGCTGATGACCGGTCTGCATCCCGGCCATGCGCTCTACCGTTCCAACATGGACCAGTTGTTCCTGCCGTCCGGGCAGATGACTGTGGCCCGCGTGCTCCACGATGGCGGCTACGCCACCGGCGGCTTTGGCAAATGGGGCCTGGGGCATCCCGGCACCGTCGGGGCGGCGGAAAAAGAGGGCTTCGACGTATTCTTCGGCTACTACGACCAGGTGCACGCCCACGACTACTACACCAATCACCTGGTACGCAATGGCACCGATGTGCCGATCCCGGAAAATGCCGGCGGCCAGAAACGTGTCTATTCCCACAATCTTATTGCCAACGAAACCCTTAAGTTCATCGAGCAGAACAAGGACCATCCGTTCTTCTGCTATGCCGCCTGGACACCCCCGCATGCCAACTATGTCATTCCTTCGGATGCCCCGTACACGGATCGGCCCTGGTCCCAGGTGGTCAAGAACTATGCCGCCATGGTGGGCTTGGTGGATAAGGATGTCGGCCGCGTGCTCCAGAAGCTCAAAGACCTGGGCCTGGATGACAAGACGCTGGTCATCTTCGCCTCGGACAATGGGGCCAACCAGGAATTCATCAAGCCGCTGGGCAGCACCGGCGGCCTGCGCGGCTACAAGCGACTCTTGTACGAAGGCGGCACGCGGGCCCCGTTCCTGGCGCGCTGGCCGGGGCACATCCCGCCCGGCAGCACCAGCCCAATCCTGACGACGTTCATCGACATGCTGCCCACGGTGGCCGACCTGGCCGGGGCGCCCGCCCCGCAGGGCGTTGATGGCATCTCGATCCTGCCCACGCTGCTGGGCCAGGAACAGAAGTCCGCGCACGAATATGTCTATTTTGAAATCTACGAGCCGTTTTTTCAGCAGTCCGTGCGCTGGGGCGATTGGAAAGGCTATCGCCTGGGCACCAAGGCCCCGCTGGAACTCTACGACCTGAAGAACGACCCGAAAGAAGAAACGAATCTGGCCGCCGCCAACCCGGAAGTGGTCAAGAAACTTGCGACGATTTTAGTGGCCGAACATGGCGCCTCGCCCCATTACAACCCGCCTGAATTTCCCGGCGCCAAGGCCAAGAAGAAGAAAGCGACCGTCGCGGCGGGGCCAACGTTGCAGGATCTGCTGGATGACAACGAATAAGGCGGCGGTTCGTCTTCCTTATCCCATCTAAATTCTTTTCTCGGCGAGAGGAGAAGTTCAACTCGTTTGATCACTCCGCCTTTTCACGGGGATCCCTGGTCACTACTGGAAATGCGAAGCGGGGATTAACCTGTCGCTTCCTCCGGCAAATCCAGTGGATCGGCGCGATTGCAAATATGGCTAACAGGTAGACAATTGGCACGTGAAGTTCCGAGCTATAGTCTGAATAAACCCAGCTAACCCGAAGAAGGCGGCCCCACCGAAAAGAATTGCCCTGTGCGACCGATCGATGCCTGAATTGCAACGTCGGCGACGGTGGATAATGTTGGCTGTTCGGACAAATTCTCAGGTTTCCAGGCATTACATATATGATATGAGTCACTGGGCCAATATCAACGTAATAGGCGTCCCTGATCCAGAAGCTCCGAATTGCTACGACTGCAGTTCCAAGGAAGGCAACTGCTGCGAGAATTACGAAAATACTGTAGGCTCGCTTAATCATCTCATCCGTCTTCTGCCTGAGCGCATTGGCGCGGAAGTGCGCGGAACCTTGGTATTGAAGCGTCGCCCGCATTCCGGACAACGTGCTGTGGCCCGTCCACCAAGTTCGTAGCCGCAGTGGCGGCAATAGCACGCTGGCTCGTTGGCGGTCGGATGGCATGGCTCAAGTTGTCGGGGGTGCGGATTCATGACGCTACCATCATCACAAGTTCGCGTCTGTCGTCAAATAGGATCGCGTAAGACGCCGCCTAAGCCTGCTCAAATCACGCTTTTCGCGCACGGATCGAACGGACGCGTACCGCCGCCTTGCGAAGGTCCTTCATGCTGGTACGATCAACCCATGCATGCTTGGCTTTGGCGTAATCACCGCGGCCTTGGCCGAACTGCTGTAGAAACCGGATCATGCCGGTCGGCCCGAGTTTCTGTCGCAACGCCGCCAAACCATCGCGGCGAATTTCATCAAGCGTTTTCACGAAGAAATTATACCCGTGGTATTTTCTTCCATCCAAATTGAACCACGAGAATAATGCAGTGCGTGCGGAATGCCTTACTTCTTAGTCCGCAGAGCAAAGGCAATATCGCACGGTTTGGTCGCCGGCAGCGTGACGGTCAGTCCCTTGCCATCGCGGTTCGAGTAACCAAATTTGCCAGGACTATGGAATTTTTCCATCTGGTCGCTAAACTCAACCATCCGCATGAAAATGAAAGGGTGGGATATGGCGCAGCGTATTGGAATTTTGACCAGTGGCGGGGATTGTCCGGGGCTCAACGCCGCGATTCGTGCGGTCGGCAAGGCGGCGCAGGAAGTCTACGGCATGCAGGTCATCGGATTTATCAACGGGTTTCGCGGCCTGGTGGAAGACCGGACCATGGATCTTACGCCGCGCCTGCTCTCGGGCATCTTGACCAGCGGCGGGACGATCCTGGGCACCAGCCGGGATAAACCCCATGCCATGCTGGTCGATGGCAAAGTGCGGGACATGACCAAGGAGATTATCAAGACCTACCAGCGCCATAAGCTCGATGCGCTGGTGTGCATTGGCGGGGGGGGGACGCAGAAGAATGCCCTGCATCTTAAACAGGCAGGGCTCAATGTCGTGACGCTGCCCAAAACCATCGACAACGACCTGGCGCTGACCGACCGGTCCTTCGGCTATGACACCGCCATCGGGATTGCCACCGAGGCGCTCGATCGGTTGCATTCCACGGCCACAAGCCACAGCCGCGTTATCGTGGTGGAGGTGATGGGCCATCGCGCCGGCTGGCTGGCGCTGGAAGCCGGTACGGCCGGCGGGGCGGATGTGATTCTGATCCCGGAAATCCCCTACGAGGTCGAACGCGTGGCCAAGGCGATCCGCAAGCGCACCAAGGAAGGGAAGCATTTCAGCATCGTGGTGGTGGCCGAAGGGGCCATGTCCAAATCTGATGCCGCCAAGGTGGCGCGGCTGGTGCGTCTGAAGGACCATGCCCGCAATAAGGAAGAGAAGCAGAATGCCTCGGAACGGTTACGGAAATTCCACGAGGCGCATGTTTCCCATACCATTGAATTGACCAAGCAATTGGAAAAGTTGACGGGCCAGGAATCGCGTCTGACGATTCTGGGGCACCTCCAGCGCGGGGGCACCCCCTCGGCACTGGATCGGGTCTTTGCCACCTGGCTGGGCACGCAGTGCGTCGAGACGCTGGTTAAACGGCAATACGGCGTGATGCTGGCGCTGGAGGGCAACCAGGTCAAAACGGTGCGGCTCGAAAACGTCGCGGGGCAGAAGAAACTGGTGCCGCGCAATCATCCGCTGGTATTGGCGGCGCGGCGCGTCGGGACGCACTTTGGCGATTAGACGCTTAAGCACTATTTCAAAAACACCCTTTTCACCGCGGAGTCCGCAGAGACCGCAGAGACAATACCAGAGATTTCAGGATTTTCTCTGCGCGTTTCTCTGCGATCTCTGCGTTCTCTGCGGTTTTTGAAATGATCCCTTAGTCCCCGGGGCTCCAGGCGTGCAGGACTTCCCTACCTGCCGCGGACCACCACCGCGCCGCGGCCGCCGGCCCCGACCAGGCGAAGGACCACGCATCGGCGGTCGAGAGGTGGGTATCGAGCGTGCGTGCGGTCAACGGTGTCCCAAACCGCGCCGGCCATTCGGCCGCCCATTGGGTCAGGAAACGCGCCAGCACGGTTTGATCCAGCAACATTTCCACCGGGCGGCCACCACCCAGATCGGTCAAAACGCCTTCGAGCGTCAGCAGGGTTTTGCGGAACAACAGCAGGTTATGCTCGAATTTGACCCCCGCGCCGATGGCCAACCGGTCCACAAAAGCCGTCAGCCAGGTTAAACCTGGGGGTGTACCCCAGCGCAGTTGGCGCAGACCTTCCTGCACGGCCGCGCCCACCGCGGCCGCGTTAACCGGCTTCAGGCTCAAGCGCTCGATGGCGCGGCCCATCCGGTCCGCATCGCACATTACCGCGCCCAGGAGCAACTGCGTGAGTTCAACCCGATCCACTTTGCGCAAATGCCCCACGAGGCTCCAGTCCAGAAGGCCCACTTTCCCCGCGGGGGTTACCAGTAGATTGCCGGCATGGGGATCGGCATGAAACAGGGCCGCGGACTGGGCCGAAAATATGGGCTGGGCCACCAGGGCCTCAATGGTGGCGCGGGCCACGCCAGCCCGCGCCAGCGGGCTGCCTTTCCAGTGGGGCATCTTCTCCCCGTCGATCCGTTCCATGGCCGTCAGCCGCGGGGTGCAGAACGCCAAGAGCTCCGGGACCAAAACGTCCGCCATGCCGGCGTACATCTTCCGGGCCTCGGCCATGTGCTTTTGTTCCTGTTCCAGCCGCACCTCGTGCCGCAGCAGGTCGCGGATGGTGGCAAAAGTGTCCTGGTAATCCAGCGGCGGCAGATGGTAGCGGGCGCAGTCCGTATCCAAAAAACCGCCCAACGCGCCGAGCACCGCCAGGTCCTCGTGCAAATACTCTTCCACCTGGGGCTTAAGCAATTTCAAAACTCCCGCCCGGGATTCCTGCACCATGGGCAGTACCAGCGCGACGCTTCCTTCGGCCAGGGGATGACGGCCCACCGTGATTCCCAGCGTGCGCCAATGCGGGAGTTCGCTTTCCAGCAGGCGCAGCGCCGCGGGCTGGCCGGTTTGCGGCGCCAGCGACTCGAGGCGCTGGAGGCGGTGGCGAAAGGCGCTGCTCAGACGCCGGTCGCGTGCGAGCATCTGGCCGAGTTTATGGAGCACCGGCGAATGGCACAGCAGGAG
>Ga0316217_10007522_pt1 | contig 10370 bp, 9 predicted proteins | sample 1anoAmetaG_FD_203633 | JGI IMG/M metagenome (GOLD analysis project Ga0316217, IMG submission 203633) | Freshwater microbial communities from Trout Bog Lake, Wisconsin, USA - 1anoA | ecosystem: Environmental > Aquatic > Freshwater > Lake > Hypolimnion/Profundal zone | place: USA: Wisconsin... | reverse complement strand
TTGCTGTTCACCAGCGAAGCGATGAATCTGGCCGATCTGCATCGGCTCATGCCCGACATGGCCAAGGTGCCCTCCGTGGTTTATTTCCACGATAACCAATTGCCCGCGGGGGAAGGCGCGGAGGCCTCGGGAAATGAACTGGCCAATCTCAGCACCGCCATGGCCGCCAGCGAAATCTGGTTTAATAGCCAATACCACCAGTATAGCTTTCAGGCCAAAGCCACTGCGCTGGTGGCGCGGCAACCGGAGTTGCTCAACCGCAACCCGATGGCGGAAGTGATCGGTAAGAGCGTGCTGATGGTGCCGCCGATGGATTTGCACATCGCCAAGCACTTGCAGGCTAGCGCGAAATATTCCCGCCGGCCGCGTACCATTTTTGTGCCCACGCGCGATGCGGATATCCAATTGCTCAACCAGGGCCTGACCATTTTGGCGCGGCGCGGCGAAGAATTTGAGCTGGTGACGGTCGGCCCGCTGGATGATCTTTCTCCCGAGTTTACCCGCGTTACCATCCCCGAGGTGGACGAGTATGCGCAGGTGGCCGGCATGTTGCAATCCAGCATTTTCTTAAGCGGCCGGTTTGCCAGCCCCTGCGACCACCAGGCGGCGCTGGCGTTGTCGGCGCAATGCTGGCCGGTGCTTCCCGCCGATGGCGCCTATCTTGAACTGATCCCCCAGGAACTGCATGGCCAATGCCTGTACAACGGCACGCCCGATGGCTTATATGCCTGTGTGCGCGATGCCTGGCATCAACCGCCGCCGGCGCAGGTCGAGGAAGCGATGGCCAACTGCCTGGCCCCATTTGATGCGATTACCGCGTGCCGGGCGATGGACGAACGTTTCGAGCAGATTGTGGCGGCGTATGGGAAGAAGGGGCGATGATGAGAAAAGTGTGCCGGCCCGGTTCGCATCATTCATGGGGTAAGGGGTAAGTGAAGGGGGTCTGGCTCGGGATATTCGTGTAGGCGGGATCATTCCAGGCAAAGTACCCACCGACTACGCTCATGTCGCTATAGAGGCAGTTGCGTTGCTGCGCCCCATGCGGCGCGGACGCATCGTTATTGGGCGGGGTGATATACGACAGCCAGGGATTGGTGATCATTCCGCTCCAGTTATAGACCACCACCTCCATCAGCAGCGGCACGCGCTTGGAATACCCCGGAATATTGTACCAGGTGGCTTTGGCGTTGGGAATTTGGTTCCGCGCGTAACCACCCCAAGTAGTCGCAACTGTTCCACCATAGTTGATATATGCCGGATTATACCAGCCAAATATGCCGAGCGCTTTATAGCTGGAGAAAGCGATGGTGTAATTCTGACCGGCATTATAGTTTTTCATGGTCCAGGTAAACTGGTCCGTGGGGCAAAAAAAGATGTCCTGGCGATTACAGTTGGCAAAACCGGAGGTGGTGACATAAGCCGGGCTGGAGATGGCGGTGTCGAAGGCGTAGGTGTTGCCATTGTAGCCAGCCAGACGGCTGATCCAACCGGAGCCATTTTCGCCCAAGCCGGTGGTGCCCGGCGAATCGGGCAGGTAATTCTGATTATCGTTCATGTACATCATCATCGCGATGCCGATCTGCCGCAGATTGCTTTGGCATTGGACAAACTGCGCTTGGCGGCGTGCTTTGTTCAAGGAGGGCAACAGCATGGCGACCAGCACGGCAATGATGCCGATGACCACCAATAATTCGACCAAGGTAAACGCCGATTTGGATTTTTGCATATCGTCCGCCTTTGGCAAACAACCAGTCACATTACCACAAGACGGGCCGGAGACGGCCCGGCTCTCCGGTGGCTCATTATACCTATTTCACCACGCCAAACGCCAATCGCCGGGGTTTCAATGCGTCTGAATAATCATGCGCATGTCCAAAGGCCAACCGATGTTGGCCGCGCCGGGAATGGGTGATGCCGGTGGATTGCTCCAGGATTGGTTGCCGCCGTCGATGTCTCCGGCACGAACATTTTCCGCGTGGCCATCGAAATAGAGATAGTTACAACTCATATTGGGGTGGCGGAAGGCCGCGCCGCAGGCGGCGAGTTGTTGATTGTAGAAATATGGGCCGCCACCGTCGAAAGCCAGCCAGGTGTTGCCGGAATTCCTCACTTTGGCGATGGAACTCGGGGGATTGTTGTAAATCCAAGTGCCACTACTGCCGCCATCGGAGGATGCGCCGAAAACGTTGTTGATCGTTTGATTTTGGCCTTTGATGGGGATCCAGTTGACAATGGACTGCTCGCTGGCCGGCTGGGTGTTAAACATGTAATTGGAATACACAAAGTTCGCGGGCCAGCCGGTGCTGGAGTTGGCGGGAATGCCGATGTAGCTGTAAATCGCCGCGCCTTCGTCGGCGCCGACATCGGTGATAATGGCGTAGTTCACGCCGCTGCGGAAGTGCCCCACGCCATACGTCAAATAGTAATTGGCCGAGCCACCACCGAAAGCGAAACCCGTGCCGCCCCAGTATACTCCGGCAGTACGCAACTGGTCGGTGTATGACCGCCCGGGACAGATAAGGTATTGGGGGGCATAGACCCCGAATCCCGCGCGGGTGGAGTTCCAGTTAGGGGAAGTACTCCAGGCTACATAGACCGGCTGAGGATTGTCCTTGGGCAGATAGCCATCGGCCATCAATCCCGGCAGCGGGTTATCGTTCACGAGTTGGGCACTGTAGAGATTGCCGCTGGCGGCGGCGGCATTGCTCCAAATATAGCTGTAGGGCAACAAGCCTTGATGATCGGCGCAATAGATAAAGAGCATCGCGCCCAATTGCCGCTGGTTGGACAAACACTGCACGGTATACGCCTGCTGCTTGGCGCGATTGAGCGCCGGCAACAACATCGCCACCAGAATGGCAATAATACCAATGACCACCAGCAGTTCGACAAGTGTAAAGCCAGATTTGGATTTTTTCATAGCGCCCGTCTTTCACGTCCGCAAACACGCCTGGTCAAACCAATCGCCAGGCTCAAAGGGATCGAGATGAAACACCGCCGCAACCCAGCCAAGTTTGCCCAGCGCGCCTGCAATGGCTGCGGCCTTTCTGCCCGGAAATGCTATTTGATTCACTAGTGGTTGTCAATCGCCTATAACAGATTACAGCGAATTGACTTTATTATGGTGTCCGCTGTCATTTATCGCACCGGTAACATCCGCAAGTCGCGGATGCCGATTTTAGCGGCGGTCTGAAAGCTGGACATCGTACCCCCATCAATTTCGCTGGCTTGCAGTGATTCAGCATGACCGTCGAAATAAAGAAAATTGCAGGCTTGGCCCAGGTGCCGGAACACGGCGCAATTGATCGAAATCCCCACATCCACATCGCCTGAGCCATCAAACGCCATCCAGGTTTCCGCGGGATGTTTGACGGTGGTGACCGGGATTTGATTGTCTTGCGGCCCCAGATTATAGGGCGCGCTGGGGTTGGGAGTGTCGGTATAGCAGGCAAACACATTGATGTATGGGTAAGTTTTGCCGTTGATCGTGACATTGTAGGTGGGGTTCACTTGCTTGCCGCGCAAGCACTCCGTGTTGAAGGTGTAGTGCGTGAAGACCCGATTATTGAACCCGCTGGCGTTGCCGATGGTGCTGTAGACGCCGGCGCCTTCATCGGCGCCGGCCATGGTGCGGATTAGCCACGGTTGCACCGTGCCGGTGGGAAGGCTGCGGAAGCGCCCGGGCGTCAAGGTTTCGTACCAACCATAGGCGGCTTCACCGACGGTGCGAATGCCGTCGTTGGCTTCCGCCGGGCAGGTGAGGAAAGCCGGCACATTGAGCGTTGCGTTGGAGGTGGTGGTGAACCCCCGGTAATACGACTGAAGGATCCCGTGCGAGATGCGGTTTTCAGCGTACAATCCCGGCAGCGGGGAGTCATCCAGAATGCTCGAGCCACCGATGTTCAAGCCGCTGTACGGCAGTTTCTGATTGTTCTCGGCGACGTAGATGCCGGTAATCTGCCCCAATTGCCGCAGATTCGACAAGCACTGAATCGTCATGGCCTGCTGGCGGGCCTTGTTGAGCGCCGGGAGCAGAATCGCCACCAAGATGGCAATGATGCCGATCACCACCAGCAGTTCGACCAGCGTAAACGCCGTGCGTTGGCTCTTGCTCACTGCCGGCAGTTCGACCAACGTGAAAGCTGATTTGGATTTATTCATGTCTCCTGCCATGCGCAGCGTGGCGGCATCACCGCACCGGTAACATCCGCAGATCGCGGATGCCGTAGGTGGCTATACTGCTTTGGCTACCGGCCGATCCGCCATCAACTTCGCTGGAGCGAAGTGTTTCGCCATGACCATCGAAGTAAATGAAATTACAGGATAAATTCGCGTGCCGGAAGACAGCGCCATCCATCTTCAGATAGTCGCCACCGATGGAACTGGCTCCATCATAGATCATCCAGACCTCGCCGGGATGCACGACCTTGGTGATCGCGCATTGGCTTTCCATGGGGAAATAATATTGCGGGTTATCGTCGTAGTTGGCGAACACGTTGATGTAGGGGTAGGACTTGCCGTTGATGGTCAGGGGAAGATTACCGGGTGGCGAATTGGCGGCGCGGACCTGTTCGCCGCGCGAGTCCTGGGAATTGAAGGTGTAATGGGAAAAAACGCGATCGCTGCCGGCCGGAGTACCGATGGCGCTGTAGATCGCCGCCCCTTCGTCACCACCGCCCACGACGCGGATCGGCACTTGCTTGACGTTGCGATAATTTCCCGTGGCAAAAGCTTCGTAATAAGGCGGGCAGGTGGCGCTTTGGGCACCGCTGGTACGCAGATCGTTGAGCGCCTCGGTTGGACAAATCAGCATGGCCGGCGTACTGATCTGGGTCGTTTCCGGCGATGCGTTGAAGGCCCGGTAAACCGGCTGATTCTGCCCGCGGGAAATGCGGCCTTCGGCCACCAGCCCCGGCAAGGGGCTGTCGGCCAGGATGCTGCTGCCACTGAGATTCAAGCCGCTCCGCGGCAGCTTCTGGCTGTTGTCGGCAATGTAGTTGGCGATGACCATCCCCAGTTGCCGCATATTGGACAGGCAGGCGATGGTGTAGGCCTGCTGGCGGGCTTTATTCAATGACGGCAGCAGGATGGCGATGAGCAGCGCAATGATGCCGATCACAACAAGCAATTCAACCAACGTGAAACCTGACTTGTTTTTTTTCATAAAGTCGCTTTTCAAATCTTCATGCCCGGCTCGCCAAACATCGCGCGAGGCCAAAATAGATAGACATGATACGCTAACAATCTTATCTGGTTCAGCAGCGGTTTTCAATCGTATAAATCAGGCTTTCCCTGGGTGTTGTTTTCAAAGCGAAAAGGTGTGCCGACGTGAAACGCGTCCCGCCCAATTGTGCAATCAGTGATTGCACAATTCGCCAATCCGGGAACGTCTGGGCAAAACGGATCATATTGAAAAGGCTACCGCAGCCAGTATCCCGTTCAAACTCAGCCTCCAATTGTCTCCGCGGCGCGGAGACAATCTTCGGGTTGAGGAACTCCTCGGCCAAACGCACCATGCGAAACAGGTTTCGCGGGGGCCCAAACCGCCCGGCGGAAAATTTGGCAATGGTTCATCTTCCATTGGCCATTTGGCGTTTGGCATTGCATCACGGTTCCAGCACCAACGTCCCCATCGCCGCCGGTGAGCGGTGCGGCCGGCCCCAAACCACCGGACTCCAATTCATAAACACCGGCTTCTTGGCCGGCGGTTGCACCTTGGGATCGGGCTGGTCGTAGCGGATAAAATTGATGCGTAGCGCCATCGGGTGGAACTTTTGCAGGCCGGCGCGTTCCAACAGCGGCGGGGCGGGAATGGCCAGATCGGCAATCCAGCCCGGCCCGCCATGGTCCGCATCGGTAATCGCCGCCGCGGTACGCAAACCCTTCATGTCCCCGGCCAAATCAAACGTGGCGTATTTTTTCAGCACCTCACCGGCCAAGACGCCATCGGGGCCACTGACCGGCTGTGTGGTGATCGTATGCCGGCCATCCATTGTCCCGCCCAGCGGGTTCACTTGCAGTTCGATAAACTGCCGGCAATCGCCCACCGCATCGATAAACACCTCGGCCACATCACCTTGGGAGTGCATGGCATCGCGCTGGGTGCCATGCGGGGTATAGATGCTTTGTTCCTGGCAAATGAACCGCACGTAAAGAAAATCTGCATCCCACATTACTCGCACTTGCGTGTCGGTTGGCTTCAAGCCGGCGCCTTGCGGCCCCAGGCACAGCGACAGTCCGTCGATGACCGCCGCCGCAGGCCACGCCGGATCCGCCGGATCAGCAATGATCGCCGGCGTGGTCGCCGCATGATGCACCGTCAGCGTCGGCCGGGTGGCGGCGGGAGGATCACCACGCACCAGCAGCGGCAGTGCCAGCAATAGCACCATCAAAAACGCGGTGGATAATCGTCCGGTGATTTTCATGGTATTCTTCGTGGGCGACATGTTAATCCGCGGAACGGGAAACGTAAAACGTGAAACGTGACCCAGGCTTTGCCGCCGCCGTGTTATCGGCAGGCGGTTACGGTTAAGATACCAGGCAATGGATGCGGCCAATGAATCAGCGCGCAAGCGAATGTGGCTGAATGCGGAAAAGGCGTTTGGATTAAAATCCGTGCACGCAAGCAAACCGCGGGCCAAACCGGTGGCCATTGCTAAGGCTCCGGTCACGGTCGTCAAGCCAGCTAGGCGCGATGCGGTCGCCGTTGCCGCGCCGCAACCGGTTGCCGCCGCGCAGCCACCAGTGCTGCTTACGCCATTAACCGGCCCATCCTTACCGCGCGAAGAAAAAATCCGCCTGCTGGCCGAACTGAATGAAAAACATGTCACCAACTGCCAGCGCTGCGAGCTTAGCAAAACCCGTACCCACACCGTCTTTGGCGAAGGCGATCCCGATGCCAGCATCGTTTTCGTCGGCGAAGGCCCGGGCGGCACCGAAGACGCCACCGGCCGGCCGTTTGTCGGAAAGGCCGGCCAGTTCCTGGACCGCATGATTATCGCCATGGGTTTGCAGCGCGACCAAGTTTATATTGCCAACATCGTCAAATGTCGCGCCTATTTGCTCGGGCCGCCGCCCAAGGATCGCCCGCCAACTACTGAAGAAACCGTCACTTGCGCGACTTACCTGGTCCGCCAGTTGGAAATCATCCGTCCCAAGGTGATTGTCACCTTGGGCTTGCCCGCGTCCAAGTTCATTCTCAACTCCAACCAATCCATGAGCGCCATGCGCGGCCGCTGGGCCGATTGGCGCGGCATTAAGGTCATGCCCACGTACCATCCGGCCTACATCCTCCGCGCTTATACCGAAGAAAATCGCCGCACGGTTTGGAATGATTTGCAGTTGGTGATGAAGTTCATCGGTCTGAAAAAATAAGCGCGAAAAAAATCGCGGCGGGAAAAAATTTTCTTTCCCGCCTGCGCTAAACCATCGCCTGCGTTTTGGCGCCGGGCAAACATCTAGCGGTTGTGGATTGCCGGTGAATCGTTAGTGCGGCGGCGGGGCAAAAGTCATTTTGGCGCTCTTGCCATTTGCCGCGGAAGGTTTATTGTGGTGCTAACAATACGGTTGCCGGGAAGATGGCCAATAAACCTCCTTAGTTGTCGTTGACATGTTTGCCGGCTTGGCCGTCGGTACGATTTTATACCTAAGCTATTCAAGGCGCGATAACGCCGTCACTATTTAGATTTCGCCATGTTGAAAACCCAATCCCTCCCGCCACGCGAGGCCGCCCCACGCCGCGTGCAGGATACCTCATTTGATCCATCCGCCTGGCAACAGGTGCTGCAACTGGTCCGCTCCCAGCAGCCGGCGCTCAATCGCGTCTGGTTCGATCAAATGACACCGCGCCAGCTTACCAGTGGCGTCATCCAAGTCACCGTGCCCACCCAGGCCCAGCTTAATTTCTGCCAAAGCCATTGCCAGCAACCCTTTACCACCGCCGCCCAGCAGATCACCGGCCGACTGGTCGCCGTCAGTTTCCATTGCGAACAGCTCATCACCGGCGGTGTCTTTAACGAAGGTGATCAGCCCTTGCCGCTCAGCCCCGATTATACTTTTGAAAATTTCGTGACCGGCCCGTGCAACCGCCTCTCCCACGCCGCTTCCGTCGCCGTCGCCGAACAGCCCGGCAAAGCCTACAACCCGCTGTTCATCCATGGTGGCGTCGGCTTGGGCAAAACCCATCTGCTCCAAGCCGTCTGCCAAAAACTTCTGGAACGCAACGGCGACGCCCGCATCCTTTATCTTTCCTGTGACAGCTTTATTAACCAGTACATCCAGGCGGTCAGCACCGGCGAAATGCAGCAGTTCCGCAACCGTTATCGCCATGTCGATGTCCTGGTTATTGACGACATCCATTTCCTGACGGCCAAGGAACAATCGCAGGAAGAATTTTTCCACACGTTCAACACGCTGTACCAGTTGCAGAAGCAGATCATCCTGAGTGCCGACTGCCCACCCAGCGAAATTCCCGCCTTGGAAGAACGGCTGGTCAGCCGGTTTAATTGGGGCCTGGTCGCCCGCATCGAAAAACCCTGCTACGAAACCCGCTGCGCCATCCTGAAAAAGAAAGCCCGCATGCGTGGCCTGGCCCTGCCCGATGACGTCAACTGCTACATCGCCAGCAAAATCGAAAACAACACGCGCGAACTGGAAGGCGCTATCACCAAGATCCAAGGCATGAGCCTTCTGCAAGATGGCCGGATCGATCTGGACCTGGCCAAAGCCGCCCTGGGCGAAACCGCCACGCCCGAACAAAAGCGCATCACCATTCAGCAGATCATGGACGCGGTGACCAAATACTACAACGTTCGCCCCGCTGATTTACAAAGCAAAAAACGCCACAAGAGCATCGCCTTCCCGCGTCAGGTCTGCATGTTTCTGGCCCGTCGCCACACGCGCTACAGTCTGGAAGAAATCGGCGGCTACTTCGGCGGCCGCGATCACACCACGGTCTTGCACGCCATCCGCACGGTGGATACGGATTGCCACAACGACAAAGAGATCGCCGGCCAGGTGAATCATATTGAGTCGCAGGTGGTGGGGTGATTTTCCCCCTCCCTTGGTACTCCGGGGGAGGACTGGGGTCATAAGCGTTAACTTAACGTGACAGCGGTTGGGCCGTGCGGTATGCTGGCGGCCATGGATACCATCGCACGGAAGCCGGTTTTGGACCTGGATGCAGAGTGGGCGTTGATCCAGGGGTTGTTGCCCAAGGGGTGGCAGGCCAAGGCTAAGGAATTGGGCGCGGTGCGGCGTTTACGCGGCATCGGCAGCATCGAAGCGCTGCTGCGGGTGCTGCTGGTGCATCTGGCCGGCGGTTGCTCGCTGAAGGAAACCGCCCTGCGGGCGTTGCAGGCGGGCTTGGGCAAGGTCTCGGCGGTGGGCATCTTCAAACGCTTGCGTGCCGCCGGACCCTGGCTGGCGTGGATGGCCGCAGCGTTGTGGGGCGGCCACCCGCCGGTGGCCGGACGGCGTTGCCTGGCGGTGGATGCCACCACGGTTCGTGAACACGGTGTCACCGGCAGTTTGTACCGTGTGCATTGGTGCGTGAACCTGGCCAACCTGCACTGCGAATTTCTGGAGTTGACCGACGTGCATGGCGGCGAAAAGTTCGCCCGCTTTCCGGTGGCCGCCGGCGACTTGATCCTGGCTGACCGCGGCTACAGCAACGCCAACGGCGTGGACCACGTATGCCGCCACGGTGGCGATGTGCTGCTGCGGGCCAATCCGCCGTCGTTGCCGATGTACCACCAACCCGGCGGTGCCAAACTGAAGGTGTTGGCGGCACTGAAGGATCTGAAGATCGGCCAGGTACGGGAGTTGTCGGCGTGGGTGCAGGGACCGGAGGGTCGCTGGCATCGCGGCCGACTGGTGGCGGTGAAGCGCAGCCGGGCCGCCACGTGGCAGGAGATCCGCCGCGGCCGTCGCAAAGCCAGCAAGAGCGGGGGACACAAACTGGGCAAGCATGCCCGGAAACTCGCCGGCTATATCTTGGTATGGACCAGTCTGCCGCCCAGCGTCATGCCCGCGCCGCAGGTGCTGGCCAGCTACCGGCAACGCTGGCAACTGGAACTGGTCTTCAAGCGGGTCAAGTCCATCATGGGCTTGGGGCAATTGCCCAAACGCTCCGATGCCAGTTCACGGGCCTGGCTGCACGGCAAACTGCTGGTGGCCATGCTGATCGAAAAGCTCTGGCAACACGCCGAGCATTTTTCCCCCTGGGGATACGACTTGCCAGAACCGGCGTAGCCGTAGGCGTGAGCAAACCTATTTGTTCCGCGAACTGGTGAGCGTGTTGCTTGGTCCGCAGGGCCTGCAAGCGGTTATCGCCACCTGGCCCGCCTGCCGGCGGCACTTGGCCAACGAGC
>Ga0316217_10007520_pt1 | contig 10372 bp, 4 predicted proteins | sample 1anoAmetaG_FD_203633 | JGI IMG/M metagenome (GOLD analysis project Ga0316217, IMG submission 203633) | Freshwater microbial communities from Trout Bog Lake, Wisconsin, USA - 1anoA | ecosystem: Environmental > Aquatic > Freshwater > Lake > Hypolimnion/Profundal zone | place: USA: Wisconsin... | reverse complement strand
TTCATTCGACACCACGCAATTCACAGTGGAATTCTTCACCAAAAGTCCGCCGTCCATAGACGCACTGCCAAATTCGCAAACTTGTTATCCGGGCAACACGGTTAGTTTTACGGCCGGGGTCAGCGGCTCATTACCGTTGAGCTATCAATGGTCTTATCTCGGAACCAACATTGCCGCGGCGACTAATGCGACGCTGACGTTGAACGATGTTCAGTGCGACCAGGCGGGGGATTATTTGTTGACGGTGACGAACGCCTATGGCGCGGCCACTAATGCCGCCACGCTGACGGTGAACGCGCCATTGCCAGCCGTGCCGCCGCCGGCGGGGTTGATTTCCTGGTGGCCGGCCGATGGCAATGCGCTGGATGTCGTCGGTGGCAACAACGGCACGCTCGTCAACCATGTCACTTACGAAAACGGCAATGCGGGCGGGCAAAGCTTCCTGAACTTGGGCGGCAACGCCGGGGTGGACGTGGGCGCGGCGGCCAATTTGCGGCTGCAAGATTTCACCATCGAAGCGTGGATTCAGCGCAGCGATGCCACGTTGAGCGGTTTCACCGGCGGGCCGGGAATGTTGTTCAGCTTTGGCAGCGGCGGTTATGGTTTTGGCATCAACGACGACGGCGCATTGCTGCTCGCGCAGGTCGCCACAGACAGTGTCTCCTCGGACAGCGGCGACGGGGATACCGGCTGGCATCATGTCGCCGTGACCAAAGCCGGCACCAACGTGGTGTTTTATCTCGACGGCTCCGTTTGCGGCAACTCCAACACAGTTGATCAATTCACCTTCACCACTTCGGCGACCATTGGCGCGCAAACTGCGGATCCGGGATTTCCGCTGAACAGTTTCAACGGCGCAATTGATGAAATGAGCGTTTACAACCGGGCCCTCTCCGCGGCGGAAATCCAGGCTGTCGCCGGCAGCAGCGGCGGTAAAACTCTGGCGCTGCCGCAGCTGCAAATTTCCCTCGCGGGCACGAACGTCGTTGTGGCCTGGCCGACGTGGGCGGGGGCGTTCAGTCTCCAATCCACGGCCGATAGTCTGGGTTCTGGCGGGAGTTGGACCAGCGTGTCCAGTGACGTGCAAAGCCAAGACGAGTATTTGAACACCATCATTCCGATCTTCACCAATCGGCAATTTTTCCGACTGGTGTATCCGTCGCCGTGAGCCGGCGACCGCGGCGCGGCATGTTTTACAAGCGGTGACGCAAAGCTTGCAATCCATCGTTCGCACGGCCAAAACTTTTGGCCTGATGTCCTCCACACAAGCGTCAGCACCCCACCGCACTCTTGATGAAAGCCAGCGCGCGGTGGTTGGGGTGTGTATTTTTTTGGCGATTCTTGTGTTTGCGGTTTTTGGCCAAAGCTGCGGGTTTGGCTTCGTCAACCTCGACGACAATTTGTATGTCTATCAAAACCCGGTGGTGCAAAACGGCCTGACGACGCAGGGCCTCGTCCGTGTTTTCAGCTGCGGCATGTGTTCCTTCTATCATCCGGTTACCATGTGCTCGCTGATGCTGGATGCGCAGCTTTACGGCTCCCATGCCGGCGGTTTCCACCTGACCAATGTCATCATCCACACCGCTACGGCAATCATCTTGTTTTTGGTCTTGTGGCAAATGACTGGTGTTTTGTGGCCGAGTGCGTTTGTGGCTGCAATCTTTGCCATTCATCCGCTGCACGTCGAATCGGTGGCCTGGGTGGCGGAGCGCAAAGACGTGCTGGGCGGACTGTTTTTCATGCTCACGCTCTGGGCGTATGCCGGCTATGCGCGGAAATCATTTTCGCCCAGGCGGTATCTGGCGGTGGTTCTTTTTTTCTCGGCCGGCCTGTTGTCCAAACCGACTTTGGTCACGCTGCCGTTTGTTTTGTTGCTGCTAGACTACTGGCCGCTCGGCCGTTTGCGTCCCGGCAATTTTCGTTCGCTGCATCCGCTGATCGCCGAAAAAATTCCGCTGTTCGCGCTGGCCGCCGCCGCGTGCGCGCTCGCGCTGGCGGCTGAGGGTAAAACCATCACGCCCCCGGGCAAACTGCCGCTTGCCTTGCAACTCGAAAACGCGGTCGTCTCCTATGCCGCCTACCTCGGCCAAACCGTCTGGCCGGCGGGATTAGCCCCGTTTTATCCCTATCCCAAACACGGACTGCCCCCGTGGAAAATTGCCGGGGCGATGGTTGTGGTCGGCGGTATTTCCAGCATCGCTTTGTTGGCCTGGCGGCGTCCGTATCTTCTGACTGGCTGGCTGTGGTATTTGGGCGTGTTGGTGCCGATGATCGGGCTGTTTCAAGTGGGCGCATTTGCGCGGGCCGACCGCTTCACCTATTTGCCGCAAATCGGCCTGGCGCTGATGATCGCTTTCGGGGTGAAAGAATTATCCGATTCTTGGCGGCATCGTCGCGGTATGCTTGCGTTTGCAATGTTGGCTTCCGCACTGGGGCTGGCGGTTTGTTCCTGGCAACAGACTCGCGTCTGGCGCACCAGCGAAGCCTTGTGGCGGCACACGCTGGCCGTCACCGCCACGAACGCTTTTGCCCACAATAATCTCGGTGCCGCCCTGGCCGCCGGCAGCCGGAAGGCAGAGGCCATGGAACAATTTCAAGCGGCCTTGGAAATAAATCCCGGTTCGGCGGAAACACATTTCAACCTGGCGGCGGTGCTCGCGATGCAATCCAAAACCGATGAAGCTATCCAATCCTACCAAACCGCCCTCGAACTGAAACCGGACTATGCCGAGGCGAACAACAACCTGGGCATTCTGCTGGTGGGACGCGGGCGCACCGCCGAGGCCATCCGTTGTTTTGAACAAGCACTCACCGACCAACCGGATTACGCCGAGGCCGACAACAATCTCGGTATTGCACTCGCCACCAGCGGACGTTTGAACGATGCGGTAAAATCCTTTCACAAAGCGGTGGGGGCCAGTCCCGGCTACGTGGACGCCCATTTGAATCTGGCCAACGCGCTCGCCTTGCAGGGACGGACGGCGGCGGCTGTCCAGCAATATCAAGCAACCTTGCGTCTGAATCCAAACTCCGAAGTGGCAAAAGAACAATTGCGCATTCTTGAATCAAATCGGCCATTGCCATAATTTCGTTTTATAATTCAGGGTCGGCGTTGGTGGGGGAGGCTTTCGGCGGATTTCATCTGATGCCGTTCGATGAAGTGGTATTCGAGATGGCGGCTGGCATCTTCTGGCACAATAAAGCTGTCGCCGTTGGCCCGCTGCCGTTTTCAAAGGGTTCCCATTCATAGACCGGCCAGCGGCTGAGGCGGGCTTGATTTGGGCGATGCAGTTCCACACGCGGCCGCCGGACGCGATCCGGCCGGAGGCTCTTTTGCGCGGCGAATAATCTCGCCAATTTCTTCGGCCGCTGGCACGTTGCCGCGCATGAATCGTTGCCTGAAATGCTTTCTTGTCGCGCTCGCGGCGACCGTTGGTTTTGACCTTTCCGCCCGCGCCGCCAGTGGCACCAATTTGTTCGGCTTCGCCGGCCACGAAATTTTTCCGGTGGAGCAGCAGATCACCCAGTTGCATGTCGCCGACCTCGACGGCGACGGGTTGAACGACATTATTGTAGTGAATAATCTGCATTCCAAGATCAGCCTGCTTTACAACCAGACCGGCAAGACCAACCGGGTCGTGATGCCGGCGCGCAAGCTGGAATTGAACGAGCTGCCGCCGGGGGCGCGTTTCCGCCTTGATTCGATTCCCACCGAGGAGCGCATCGCCGCGCTGGCGGTGACGGATCTGAACGGCGACGGCCGCCCCGACCTGGTTTATTTCGGCGACGCGAAGGATTTGATCGTCCGCTACAATCTCGGCACGAACGGCTGGAGCGAGCCGAAACGCTGGCATCTCGATGATGGCATGATGAGTCCCAACGCGCTCGCCACCGGCGACCTGAACGGCGACGGCCTAACCGATATTGTATTTCTCGGCGACAGCGGTGCGGCGTATTTTTTTGCGCAGCGGCCGGATCATACCTTGGCCGAGCCGGTGAAAATTTCCTATTCCGGCACGCCCAAAGCCGTGGCCATTGCGGACGTGGACGGCGACGGCAGAAATGATCTGGTTTTCGTGGACTTTGACAATACGAGTCCGTTTCGCGTCCGTCGGCAAAACGCCAACGGCCAGCTTGGTCCGGAAATGTATTTCAAGACCGCGCCCATCCGCTCGTTCTGGCTGGACAACCTCGCGGGCGACCGGACGAATTATTTGATTTCCATTGTGCAGGCCACGGGTCGCGCGGAAGTTTCGCAGTTCACGCGCAAACCGGCCGAACCGCTCGCCGGCAGTTTCCTGCGCGGCCAGTTTCAGATCCTCCCGCTCAACAAAACCGACGCCGGCCAGCGCGGCGTGGCGTGGGCGGATGTGGATGGCGACGGCCGGCCGGACTTGATCGTGGCCGAGCCGGAGAGCGGGCAGCTTTCCGTGTCGCTCCAGCAGGCCGACGGCACGCTTGCCGCGCCGAAAAAATTTCCCAGCCTCGCCGGCGTTTCGCAAATCGCCGCCGCCGACTGGAACGGCGACGGCCATCCGGAAATTTTCCTGTTGAGCCGCGATGAAAATGCCGTGGCCGTCACGCAGCTTGACAAAAATGGCCGGTTGCCGTTTCCGACGCCGCTGGCGCTGGACGGCAAGCCGCTTGCCATGACCGTCGGCGTGCTCAAGCCCGGCGCGAAACCGACGCTCGCCATTATCGTGGACAAGGACGGCGTCCGCTCGCTCGTCACGCGCACCGCCGACGGCAAGACCGCCACGCAAAAATTGAGCGACAGCTTCAAGGCGAACCCGATGACGTTTGCCATTCACGACGTGAATCAGGACGGGCTTGCGGATTTTGTGATTTTGATGCCCTACGAAAAAATCAAAGTCCTTTTGCAAAACAAAGACGGCAAGTTTGACGAGCACGACGTGGACCCGCCCGGCGGCACGATGGAGCAGCCGTGGCTCGCGGCCGCCGACGTGGACGGCGACGGCAAATCGGAACTGCTGCTGCCGCAGAAAAATTTCGTCCGCGCCGTGGTGCTGGAGCCGGCGGCGAAAATCCCCAATTCCACCAACGCGCCGGACTGGAAGTTTCGCGTGAAGGATCAGATCAACGGTTCGGCCAGCGACGCGCGCATCACCGGCGCGACCGCCGTGGTGAACGGAAAAAATACCGTGCCCTCGCTCTTTTTGCTGGATGCGGAACACAAGCAATTGACGTTGTGCGAGCGCGACGCCGCCGGCGTGTGGCAGGTGGTGAAGAATCTGGATTTGCCGGCGACGGCGTTCACTTCGCTTAAAACCATCACGCTCGGCGGCGCGGCGGTGGCGTTCACCGGCCAGAATTCCGTGGCGTGGCTGGCGCTGGCGGGCGACGCTTGGGAACTCACCAAACTTGACGACTACGACACGCCCATCAAGGACGGGTATCTCAATGACGTGGTGGCCGGCGACCTGCTCGGCGACGGGCGCAAGCAACTCGTGTTTATGGAGACGGCCAGGAATTATCTGGACCTCGTGCAGTTCAGCGCGGCGCGCAAGCTGGTGCCGGGCGACCGCTGGCAGGTGTTCGAGCAGCACACGTTTCGCGGCCGCGACAATGCCCTGCCGGAACCGCGCGAGGCCGCTGTGGCGGACGTGACCGGCCACGGCAAGAACGACCTCATTGTCCTCGTCCATGACCGCATTCTGGTTTATCCGCAGGAATAATCGGTGGCGGAGGCGCTGAATTTTCTCCGGTCGAGGTTATTAGTCCGCATTGACTTTTGCGGCGACAAGTGAAACCTTTCCGCCGGCGCGTTTCCCGAATTTAATAGTAAGGACGCGTTAAAAAATCCCGTGGCTGAAAAAGACGATTATTTGCTGGACCTGCTGGTTGACCTCGGTTTCACCGAGGCCGCCCAAGTGGCCAAGGCGCGCGAGGAGGCGAACGCCGCCGGCGTGGGCGTGGTGGATTTGCTGGTGGCCAACAAGATCATCCGCCCCGGCGATGTGACGCAGGCCAAGGCCGCGCAGTTTGGCGCGGAGGTGGTGCATCTGGCCAGCCTCAAGATTGACGACGACATCATCGCGATGGTGCCGCGCGACATCGCCAAGAAATATCGCGTCATTCCCGTTTTCAAAACCGAGGGCAAGGTCGCGGTGGCCATCGCCGACCCGTCCGACCTGAACACGATTGATTCTCTGACGCACCTGCTGAAGTCGGAAATCGAACTGCGCGTGGCGTCGGAGCCGGACCTCGAGGCGGCACTGAACAAATATTACGGCTCGGAGAAAAAAGCGATTGACGCGGGCATCTTCAAGGATGTCATGCAGGAGCTGACCGAGGAAAACGTCGAGGTGAAAATGGAGGACGGCGGGGAACTCGAGGCGGACGCGCCTTTGATCCGCCTCGTCAACCAAATCATCGTGGACGCGTTCAAGCTGCGCGCGTCGGATATTCACCTCGAGCCGCTGGAAAAAAGATTTCGTTTGCGCTACCGCATTGACGGCATGATGACGGAGATGAAGTCGCCGCCGAAACGGCTGCAGGCCCCGGTCATCGCGCGGTTGAAAATCCAGGCCGGCATGGTCATCTCCGAGCACCGCATCCCGCAGGATGGACGCATCCAGACCAAGATTGGGAACAAGCTGATTGACCTGCGCGTCTCTTGCCTGCCGACGAATCACGGCGAAAGCATCGTGATGCGTATTCTCGATAAGGAAGGTTTGAAGCTCGGTCTGGCGGAGCTGGGATTTTTGAGCGACGATCAGGCGACGTTCGAGCGCGTCATCGGCCTGCCCGACGGTATTCTGCTGGTCACCGGCCCGACCGGTTCCGGCAAGACGACGACGCTGTATTCCTGCCTGAATTTCATCAACCGGCCCGACCGCAAAATCATCACGGTCGAGGATCCGGTGGAATATGTTTTGTCCGGCATCAACCAGGTGCAGGTGAATGACATTGTCGGCTTCACGTTTGCCGCCGCGCTGCGCGCGATTCTGCGCCAGGCGCCGAACGTCGTGATGATCGGCGAAATTCGCGACATCACCACCGCGTCCATCGCCATCAACGCGTCGCTCACCGGTCATCTGGTGTTCTCCACGCTGCACACGAACGACGCGCCGGGCGCGGTCACGCGTCTCGTGGACATCGGGGTGAAACCGTTTTTGGTCGCCTCCTCCACGCGCTGCCTGATGGCGCAACGGCTTGTCCGCAAAATTTGCAAGAAGTGCGCCGCGCCCTACACGCCCACCGACGCGGAATTGAACGCACTCGGGATCAAACACGATGACTTGAAGAACGCGAACGTGCAAAAAGGCAAGGGCTGCAACAACTGCAACAACTCCGGCAACCGCGGCCGCTTCGGCATCTTTGAAATATTTGTGGTGGATGACGAGGGCCGCAAACTGATTTACGACCGCGTGCCGACGAATGTGCTGCGCGCCCGCGCCCGCGAAATGGGCATGCGAACCTTGCGCGAGGACGGCATCCGCAAAGTGCTGGCGGGTTTGACCACGCCGGACGAAGTCATTCGTGCGACGGTGGGCGACGAAGCGTAGAAAAATTCAAATGACGAATTCAATCACAGCATCGCGCGGGGAAAATTCGCCATTCTTGATTTGATTTTATGTCCTATTCAATGTCAGATTTGCTGCAGTTGGTCGTGTCCGAAGGCTCGTCCGACTTGCACATCCGCGTCGGCACTGCGCCGACCATCCGTGTCCACGGCATTTTGCATCGCGTCGAAGGCCCGGCGCTTGATCCCGAGGGTTCTGAGGAACTGATGCGCAGCATCACGTCCGAGGAGCACATCCAGCAGGTGCGCGAGCGCGGCGGCGCGGACTTTGCGTTTGCGTTCGGCGAGGCGGCGCGCTTCCGCGTGAGCGTGTTCAAGGAAAAAGGTTTTTTCGGCATGGTGCTGCGGCAGATTCCCAGCAAGATGCTCACGTTCGAGCAAATCGGCATGCCGGAATCCATCAAGGAACTGCTGTTCAAGCCGCGCGGTTTGATCCTGGTGACCGGGCCGACGGGTTCCGGCAAGACCACCACGCTGGCGTCGCTGCTGAACATCGTCAACGAAACGCGCGAGGAAGTTCACCTCATCACGATCGAGGATCCGATTGAGTATTATCACAAGCAAAAGAAGGCGCTCATCACGCAACGCGAAGTCCATGTGGACGTGCCAAACTTCGCCGAGGCGCTGCGCCGCGCGCTGCGCCAGGACCCGGACATGATTTTGGTCGGCGAAATGCGCGACTTGGAAACGATCGAGGCGGCCATCACGGCGGCGGAAACGGGCCACTTGGTGTTCGGCACGCTGCACACCACCGGCGCGGCCAAGACGATTGACCGTTTGACCAACGCGTTTCCGACCAACCAGCAGGAGATGGTGCGCATCCAGCTTTCGACGGTGTTGCAGGCGGTGATTTCGCAATTGCTCATTCCGCGCATTGACAAGCCGGGCCGCGTGGCGGCGTTTGAAATCATGGTCAACACGCCGTCCATCGCCGCGCTCATCCGCGACAACAAAACCTTCCGCATCCAGTCGGACATCCAGACCGGCATGAAATTCGGCATGGTGACGCTGGACTCATTTTTGATCGATAAATATTTGCAGGGAATGATTTCCCGCGAGGAAGTCATCAACAAGTCGCAGGACCCCACGACGATCATGGCCAAGTTGCAGGAGCTGGATCTGGCGCAGGCCGTGGGCCAGGGCGACGGGAAAAAATAATTTTGTTTCATGCCCGAAGAAATTTCCAATCCATTGCTAGCGCTCATCCACGGGCAGGGGCTGATTGACGACCTGCAATACGAGGAGGTCGTCGGCGAACTCCAGCGCGGCGGCGCGCCCGTTATCCAGGTGCTGCAGGATTTCGGCATCATGAAGCTGGCCGACATCCTGCACGTCATGGCCAGCGCGCTGGGCACGGAAGTGGTGTCGTTGAAAGACCGGGAGATTTCGCCGGAGGCGTTGAAATTGATCCCTGCCAAGGTGGCGCAGATGTATAAATGTCTGCCGGTCGGCATCAGCGACGGCATGCTTCAAGTGGCCCTCGCCGAACCGCTCGATCCGGGTAAGGCGGATGAAATTCATTTTGCCGCCAAGCGCGACGTGCAGGTCGTCGTGGCCGACCCGGCGGAAATCCTGGCGGGCCTCGAGCGGTTTTACGGGCAGCAGGAGAACGAAAGTTTTTCGGAAATCCTCAAGGAGATTGACGCGAACAAAAACATCGTCCGCGAGGTGAAGGATGCCGCGGATGACGCCAAGATCGCCGAGGCGCTGGCCAACGAGGTGCCCATCGTAAAATTTGTCAATCTGGTGTTGCAGCAGGCGGTGCAGGATCGCGCGAGTGATATTCATTTCGAGCCGTTCGAGGACGAGTTCCGCATCCGCTACCGCGTGGACGGCGCGCTTTACGAGATGGCCCCGCCGCCGAAACACCTGGCGTTGCCGGTCGCCTCGCGTATCAAGATCATGTCGAATCTGAACATTTCAGAAAAACGACTGCCGCAGGACGGCCGCATCAGCATGACGATCGGGGGCAAGCAGATTGATTTGCGCGTGTCGTGTCTGCCCACGGCCTTCGGCGAATCCATCGTGCTGCGCGTGCTGGACCGTTCGTCGGTAAATCTGGAGGTGGAATCGCTCGGCCTGCCCAAGGATGTTTACAATTTCGTCACCGAAGTCATTCAGCGTCCGAACGGCATTTTCGTCGTCACCGGCCCGACGGGCTGCGGCAAGACGACGACGCTGTATTCCTGCCTGCGCCGCGTGAACGCGATTGATTCCAAACTGCTCACGGCGGAGGACCCGGTGGAATTCGACATCGAAGGCATCATGCAGGTGGCCGTGAACGATGCCGTCGGCATGACTTTTGGCAAGGCGCTGAAATCCTTTTTGCGCCAGGACCCGGACATCATCATGGTCGGGGAAATGCGCGATTTGGAAACGGCGCAGATTTCCATTCAAGCCTCGCTCACCGGCCATTTGGTCTTGAGCACGCTGCACACGAACGATTCGCCCGGGGCCGTCACGCGGCTCGTGGACATGGGCGTGGAACCGTTTTTGATTTCCTCGACGCTGATGGCCGTGCTCGGCCAGCGCCTCGTGCGCACGATCTGCAAAAATTGTCGCACGCCGTTCGAGCCGACGGAGCAGCAGTTGGGCTTGCTGGGCCTCTCGCCCTACGACCTCGGCGACAAGGTGTTTCATTACGGCCGCGGCTGTTCGACCTGCAACGACACCGGCTACAAGGGCCGCAAAGGCATTTTTGAGCTGCTGATCATCAGTGACGCCATCCGCAATCTCATCAACGAACGCGCCCCGACGGTGGTAGTGCGGCAGAAGGCGGTCGAACTGGGCATGGTCACCTTGCGCGAAGACGGCTTGCGCAGTATT
>Ga0316217_10007519_pt1 | contig 10373 bp, 10 predicted proteins | sample 1anoAmetaG_FD_203633 | JGI IMG/M metagenome (GOLD analysis project Ga0316217, IMG submission 203633) | Freshwater microbial communities from Trout Bog Lake, Wisconsin, USA - 1anoA | ecosystem: Environmental > Aquatic > Freshwater > Lake > Hypolimnion/Profundal zone | place: USA: Wisconsin... | reverse complement strand
CAATTTTGGGACGAAGAATATTCATAGCTGAAATATCGCTCAAAAAAATGTCTTCGTATTTTCGAGCAAGTTTCAACATGTTTTCAAGAGTGACCGTCATGCCTTCTCGTTTCAATCCCTTAGTCATTTTGTCATCGCCTGCATCGCCGTCGGAAACCAAATGTCCGATGTCGGTGATGTTCATGACTTGGCTTACTTGGTAATTGTTATATTCGAAAACTCGTCGCACGATATCGGCGAGCAAAAATGCTCGAAGGTTTCCAATATGAATTGAGTCATAGACGGTCGGACCGCAGTGATACATGCCGACTTGGCCGGGAATTCGTGGTTCAAAAAGCTCCTTCTTTTTTGTGAGTGTATTAGTGATTTCTATCTGCATAAAAATAGAGTAGCAGATGGAGGGGATTTCAGGAACTTGACGTAATCTATCAAGTGTATGCGCAGTCGGCGGGAATTGAACCCGTAACCTCCCGCGTGACAGGCGGGTGCTCTAACCAATTGAGCTACGACTGCATTTTTTACAAGACCTGGATTCTAGCATGGAATCGAAGAATTCAAAACAGGAATGAGGTTTGTATGTTTGTCACGTGCCACAATATGTGGCGCTGTGTCAGAGGCGAGGATCGAACTCGCGACCCCAGGCTTATGAGTCCTGTGCTCTACCGACTGAGCTACTCTGACAAGTCATGTAAATGGTGCAATTCTCGGAAAAATTGAGACCTGAACAAAATAGCATGAAAACCTGATAACTTCAAGTCGTTCGGTTGAAAAAAAGCCTTAAATACTCTATAGTGTCCGAGTCGCGTAGCCGTCGTAGCTCAGCTGGTAGAGCACGTCATTGGTAATGACGAGGTCACGGGTTCAATTCCCGTCGTCGGCTCATCTTGAAGATTAAAAGTATGACTTGCTGATATTGTTCTTTGAAGGCTTTTTTGGTAGAGTAACCCAGTCCCAAGCCATTGTAGCTCAGTTGGTAGAGCACCGCTTTCGTAAAGCGGGGGTCGCCAGTTCAATCCTGGCCAATGGCTCAGTTTATAATGATATGATTTTTTATTGGATCATAATTTGGTATGGAGCTTTCGCGGGGTATTACCTCGTTCTTAAAAAGAAGAATATTAATTATAGGAACCATCCGCTTTCGATCGTCGCTTGGTATGTGGTTATGGGGATTGCGGGAGCTCTTGCGTTTCATGCTCGATTGGCGAGTGTTATTGCCTATCATGAAGACAGGGTGTTTATGATAATAGGAACTCTGATGGTAATCAGTGCACTTGTCGCTTGGTACTATGCGCTTGTCACTCGCGAGAACGTAAGTCTAAAAGTATCACGGGATGTTTTTCTCGCTAAAACTAGCGAGATATTTTTTCAGCAACTGATGATTTGGATATTGGTTGCCCTATGTCGAGGACTGGTTCGGGGAGTAAGTGATGTTCTTATTTTCGCGGTAATTTTCTTTTTCATTCACATCCCTTTGATGTTCGTGATTTCTTGGAAGGAGGGGATCTTCTTTATTGCGGCGAGTTTATTTGGCGGAATTGTTTTTGCTCTCTGCGTCATCTTTATTCCAGAAGGGTGGTTATTTGCGCTTGCAGTGCACATTATTTTTTATACATATGTTGAATCTCAAAAAGAAATCTGGGGGATATCTAATTTTTACGATATTAAGAAAATATAGTTCGCTCTTTTAAGTATGATATAATATCTGGGTATGAATAAAAAAACATTAGCAGTGGGAGCAAGTCTCCTGGGAATTATTTTAATCGTCATTGCATTTATCTATTGGTTCACACCTGCCGGATCATTACCTCATTTCTTCCCGGGGTATATCGCAGGAGCTACGGGAAAACACTTCAAGCACGGGATTCTTGCTTTGGTGATTGGATTAGTATTGTTCGCTTACGCATGGTTTGTGAGCGGTACAAAATCATCATCTCATTATAAATAGAACCAGAAGCGCTCCGCCTGCAACCATGCAATATATTGCAAAGGGCGTGAGCGTTTTTGTTTTGAAGTAATTTGTTAAAAAGGTAATTGAAAAATACGCAGCGATTCCAGACGCAATGAACCCTATTGCCAAAGGAGCGAATTCATAAGATTGATTACCGATTAATTCAGGAAGTTTAAGAATTGCTGCTGCAAAAATAATTGGAGTCGCGAGCAAGAATGAAAATCGAGCCGCGTCTTTGTGATTAAGTCCTGTAAGAAGACCTCCGCCAAGTGATGCTCCTGTTCGCGAGAATCCGGGAATGAGCGCGAGGCTTTGCGCGAAACCAATTTTAATCGTATCTCCCCAAGATAGCTTTGCAATTCTTGAATCGTCATGGGTGTAGGAAGGGGCTTCTTTTTTATTATTTCTTTTAACCAAAGCCTCCACTCCGAAAAGCATAAGTCCATTTAAAAGAAGAAATCCTGCGACAAGTTTAGGGGAAGACAATAATGTTTGAATGGTACTTTCAAAAAGAACTCCCAGAATTCCTGCAGGAATAGTTCCAACGATAAGAAGCCATCCGATTTTTGCATAAGTGTCGTTTGTATCGACCTCTCGATTTCTAAGAGATCTGAAAATGCCCTTGATGACTTTTATCCAGTCGTTTCTGAAAAACCAAAAAAGCACCAAGGCTGTGGCAAGATGAGTCGCCACTAAAAAGATAAGAAAGTAATTGCTGTTTTGCGCGATATTCCATTTAAACAATTCAGGAATGAGAATACTGTGACCCAAACTTGAAATAGGGAACAGTTCCGCGATGCCTTGGACGGCCCCAAGGATAAGGGCTTGGAAAAACGTTATCATTACCTGCCAGTATACGGACTCTTTTATGATGAGGCAACAAAGCTAGGAATATCTCATAAAAAAGGTATTATGAGCGAGTCAAACCTTTCAAAAGCAACTACTATAAATATGGAGAACAAAGAAGTAAAAAATAACAATGCAGAGGCCTGGGAGGCTGAATATCAAAAACCGCAGTTTCTTAGCTTGGGAACCGAACCCCTTTCGGTGGTTCGAGATTTCACTAAGTGGCTTCGTCGAAAACAAAAAATCGACATAAGCGATTTTGTGGTGCTTGACCTTGGATGTGGAAATGGGAAAAATGTGAAGTATCTAATTGAATCATTTGCAAAATCGGGAATCGGTTATGATATTTCAAAAACTGCAATTGCCGAGGCGAATAGTTTGAAGGGATCTTTAAAACTCTATTACGAGGTCCGATCAATGGGGGAAGTGTTTCCCTTGGAAAAAGAATCGATCGACCTTGTGCTTGATGTCACATCATCGAATTCTTTGAGCGAGAAAGAACGAGAACTCTATTTAAAAGAAGTTTCAAGAGTGTTAAAAACAGATGGATACTTTTTCGTACGCGCACTTTGCAAAGACGCAGATGACAACGCAAAAACTCTTTTGAAAGAATCTCCAGGTGTGGAATACGATACGTACATTCTTCCCGCTGTTGGAGTTACCGAGCGAGTGTTCTCGAAAAAAGATTTTGAGACATTGTATGGAAAATATTTTGAAATCCTCAATCTTGAAAAATCGACGGGATATCAGAAGTGGGGGAATCAAAGTTATAAAAGGAATTACTGGATTGTGTATCTAAAGAAAAAATAAACCGCTTAGCAGCACGCATTTGCGTGTTTTTAAGTGAAGATTATAATGAGCCGACATGAAAAAGTCGGACTCTAAAAATGACATAACGAATCGAGAATTGCTGACAGCTTTTGAGGATGTAATTGATCAAAAGCTAGAGGAGAAACTTGAACAGAAGCTCGATGAAAAGCTTGAACAGAAGCTCGATGAAAAACTCGGCGGTTTTATGATTCTTATTGATGAAAAGATTGATATTAGATTCAATGAGTTTGCGGTTTTAATGATGAACGGTTTTGAACGCTTGGAATCCAAAATGAATCTCCGATTCGATGATCTTGAAAGTAGACACGATCAACGAATAACAACTTGTGAAGACAGGCTTGTAATTATTAAAAAGAGCATTGAAAGTAATCTCGGAGCTTCTATTAGTTGGTAAAATGTCCGGTGGAAAGGAGACGTTTTTTTTGGTATGCTAATTCGATGAACAAGGAAGAGCTGGCTCAAAGAATAGGAGAACTTGAGGCACACATGTACGCGCCGGAATTTTGGAATGATAAAAATAAGGCGCAGGGGGTGCTCCGTGAAATCGAGGAATTAAAAGCAAAACTCGAAGGCGGGGGGAAATTCGACAAGGGTGACGCGGTACTCTCTATTTTTACTGGTGCCGGAGGTGATGACGCAGAAGATTTTTCAAGAATGCTCTTTGAGATGTATCAAAAATTTATTCAAAACAAAGGATGGAATATTTCTGTGCTTGATAAGAATGAAAATTCAAATGGGGGCTATCGATCGCTTTCGATTGAGGTCCATGGAAAAAATGCATATGGCACTTTAAAAAACGAATCAGGTGTTCATCGGTTAGTTCGTATGTCGCCATTCAACGCCAAGGGAAAACGTAACACGAGTTTTTCAATGGTTGAAGTTTTGCCGAAATTCAAAGAAGTAGACTTCGTAGTACCGGAAAGTGATTTGGAAATTTCTTTTGCAAGGTCTGGAGGCGCGGGCGGACAAAATGTAAACAAGCGCGAAACTGCGGTGCGAATAACCCATAAGCCGAGCGGACTTGCAGTGCATGCATCGACAGAACGCACCCAAGAAGCTAATCGTGAAGCGGGCATGAATTTGATTCGCGCAAAAGTCTGGAGGCTTGAAGAAGAAAAACAAAAAGCCTCTGAACGAGGCATGGCGGTTTCGGCTACGACGGATAACGAATGGGGAAGCCAGATCCGAAGTTACGTGCTTCATCCTTATAAGATGGTCAAGGATCACCGAACAGGCATTGAAACGTCGAACACGGAAAAAGTTTTGGAGAGGGGCGAGCTTGATGAATTTATTGAGGCTGAAAAAGATTTATAAAAACCTCACTAGGAATAAATAGTGAGGTTTTTCTTATGATATTCTTTTTTCTTACTTTATTCTTACTGCTAATTCAATACTTTCTCGAGTTACAATAAGATGGGTTCGTTGTATACGCTCTATAACATACTTTACCCTTGTCTTTTGCTCTTGTTTGTTCTTCGTTTCCTTAGAAAATTCATGTAAAAGTTGTGATTTGAGTATTCTTCGCGCGGTTGCCAAATTTCCGGATTCGCAAGTGACAACGAATTCATCCGTAATTAAAGAAGACTTGAAAATGTGGATGTGCATAGTACTTTATTTTTATTAGGAAAACAGTAACATATAAATTGCTGTCATGTCAAGTATCCCTCAAAAACCTATATGCTATAATACTCAAACTATGATTATCACCAACCACGGCAAGCAATTTTTCAAACTCCAGACCGGAGACATGGTCATTGCGTTAAACCCGATTTCAAAAGATTCAAAATTTAAAACAAGCGGATTCGGAGCTAATATTGCGCTCGTTTCTGAAAATAGTCCTGATTACAATGGGGCCGAACTTGTTTCTTATGCAAACAAGGACCCATTCGTGATCAAAGGTCCAGGTGAATACGAAGTCTCCGATATTATGATTCAAGGTTTTGCAAGCAAAGGAACCGATGGAAAAAATGAACTCGTTAACACATTATATTATTTTGAATTCGATAGCATTAAAATTCTGTTTCTCGGTGCAATGTATCAACCCGATCTTGGGATTGAGGTCAGACAAAATATTGGTGATGTAGACGTGTTGTTCGTTCCTATTGGCGGAAAAACGGTCTTGGATGCAGAAGCTGCGCACAAACTTGCTGTATCGTTCGGCCCAAAGATTATCATTCCTATGGACTACGGAAGTGATCAGGAATCCGGGGCGCTCAAAGATTTCCTTAAAGAGTCGGGCAACGACAAAGTTCAGCCTGTCGATAAGCTAACCATCAAGTCGAAAGATTTGGCGGGGAAAGAACAAGAAATAGTGCTCATTGAAAGTTAGAAATAGAGGAAAAAGACTTTTCTGCGGAGTGAACATAAAAGGATTGCTAAATTCATTTAATATTATGAAAAAAACACTTCAAAAAATTCGATCGAAGTCTCCTGAATTCCGCCTCATGCTTTCGCTTATCTTGGCGGTCCTTCTGACAGGAGTCGTCGCGGTTTTTTGGGGGATGAGCCTTTCGTTTCGTTCAGTGAAGTCAGTCGACCAAGCCCCCTTCGATTCGATGGTTTCATCGATAAAAGGAACGGTTTCTACGATTGGTTCAAATTCGGAAGCAAGTAATCAGGCTGGGGATGAAGACCTTTCTGGAACGCAAATCATCAATGTCGACAATCCTCCTGCTGATACTACCGATGCAAGCAGTGATGCGGGGAGCAATCCTTTCGACGGTCAGTCTCAATAAGCTTAGCAGTATCAAAACATTATCAAGGAATTATTAAAATACTATGGCAAAATCAGAACCCAAAGAACCTATCGTTGTCGCACATGACAAAATGATCCCGATGAATATCTCGACAGAAATGCGCGAGGCTTTTATTGCGTACTCAATGTCGGTTATTACGTCACGAGCCTTGCCTGACGTGCGTGATGGATTGAAACCGGTACACCGACGTATTTTATATGCGATGCACGAACTCGGTTTGACGTCATCTGCAAAATTCGTAAAGTCAGCTCGAATTGTCGGAGAGGTCATCGGTAAGTATCACCCTCATGGAGACGTTGCGGTGTACGATTCGATGGTGAATATGGCGCAACCTTTCGGTTTCCGATATCCATTCATTTGGGGACAGGGAAACTTTGGATCAATTGATGGTGACAGTGCGGCTGCGATGCGATATACGGAAGCAAAAATGGCGAAAATTTCCGGAGAACTTTTGCGTGACTTGGATAAAGACACGGTTGATTTCCGACCGAACTACGATGCAACTCAGCATGAACCCTCGGTTATGCCGACAGCAGTTCCTGCGTTGTTGTTGAATGGAACCTTGGGAATTGCAGTAGGTATGGCGACCAACATTCCGCCTCATAATCTTGGTGAGGTCGTGGACGCGTGCGTTGCGACGATTGACAATCCAAAAATTACGAACGAGGACTTGATGGAATACGTCAAAGGTCCTGATTTTCCGATTGGAGGAATTATTTACAATAAAAAAGATATCGCTCACGCATACGCAACAGGCCGAGGGCCGGTGGTGTGTCGAGGTGAAGCAGAAATTGTCGAGCTTAAAAATGGAAGTTTCCAAATTATTGTGACCTCGATTCCTTTTCGCGTGAACAAAACAAGCTTGATTGAAAAAATCGCGATGCTCGTTCAGGAAAAAAAGATCACAGAAATCAAGGCAATGCGAGACGAATCAGCCAAAGAAATGCGCGTCGCATTTGATTTGAAAGCAGGCGCAAATCCTCAAAAGGTTCTCAATTATCTCTATAAGCACACAGAACTTGAAAGCAATTTCAACTTCAACATGGTGGCGCTTGTCGATGGAACTCCACAGACGCTTTCACTCAAGGATTTTTTGGTGCACTTTATCATGCATCGCCAAGTCGTTGTAAAGCGACGAACGGAATTCGATTTACGAAAAGCGGAAGCTCGCGCGCATATTTTGGAAGGTTTGAAAATTGCGCTCGATCATATCGACGAGGTTATTAAATTGATCCGCGCTTCTAAAGACACGGTTGAAGCAAAAGAAGGCTTGATGAAAAAATTCAAGCTGTCTGAAATCCAAGCACTTGCGATTTTGGATATGAAGCTTCAGAAGCTTGCGGGACTCGAACGTAAAAAAGTCGAGGATGAGCTCAAAGAAGTTTTGGCGCTCATCAAAGAATTGAAAGCGATTCTTGCGAGTAAAGAAAAAATGCTTGCCATCATCCGAGGTGAACTGGTTGAAATCAAGGAAAAATACAACGACGATCGACGAACGCGCGTCGTTGCCAAAGGAGTCGCAAATATTTCAGACGAAGATTTGATTCCTGATACGAATGCAGCGCTCGTTTATACGGCAGGCGGTTATATCAAGCGAACGGATCCAAGTGAATATCGATCTCAAAAACGAGGCGGTGTCGGCGTTGTGGATCTTGATACCAAAGAAGAAGACGTGGTAACTCATTTATTAACCGCGAGTACTCATAGTGACTTGTTATTCTTCACAGACATGGGCAAGGTTTACCAAATGAAAATGTACGACATCCCAGAAGGCAGGCGTGCCACAAAAGGTAAGTCGATCATGAATTATATTGACTTGAAAGATACTGAAAAAGTTACGTCGATCCTTGCGGTGCCAAAGGGTGCTGACGTCAAAGACAAGTCACTCTTCTTTGTAACAAAATTAGGAACGATTAAGAAAGTTGCAGCCGACAGTTTTGCGTCGGTGCGACGCAGCGGACTTCTTGCGATCGGACTTCACGATGGCGATACATTATTAGGAACCATGATGACAGGTCCGAAAGATACGGTTTGTTTGGTGACATCCGATGGCCAATCCATCCGATTCAATGCCTCAGAAGTTCGCGACATGGGTCGCGCAGCTGCAGGTGTTCGAGGAATTGATCTCGACAAGAAAGACTCCGTGGTAGGTCTTGGCGTTGTGTCGCCTGATATGAAAAATCCTACCCTTATGGTGATGTCCGATCACGGCTTCGGAAAACGAACTGAAATGGATGAATACAAAGTTCAGAAACGAGGTGGTTCAGGAATTAAAACCGCGAACGTTACTGATAAAACAGGTGCGATTGTCGGCGCGAAAATCGTGACTGATGATCACTCGGAATTGATTGCGATTTCTGCGAAGTCTCAAGTTATTCGAACAGAACTTGAAAGCATTCCAGTTTTGTCACGAGCAACCCAAGGTGTTCGCGTGATGAAGCTCCGAGAAGGGGACCGATTGGCGAGTTTGACACTTCTCTAAAACTTAAAAAGGTTTTGAGAATTATCCAAAAAACAAGGCGTCAGGCCTTGTTTTTTGTTTGCTATTATTGGGTTTCTTACTATAATGGGCCTATATTTCCTCTTATGAATAATGATGCCTCTAATAAAATTAAAAGTGTTTTTACGAAATATCTTTCCGAGATTCGGGGGCTGATAATGAAGCGGAAAGAGTTTTTAAAAACATATCGTTCGAAACTCGAGGAGGAAAAAATAAAAGAACTCAAGGATTCTCTGAAATAAATCTATGGCAGTTGAAACGCTTAATGCTCAGGAAAAAATAAGCTCTCCAGAAGTTGGCATACGACCGGAAACATTTGAGACTCAAAAAAGTGTCCAAGAAGTAGCTACTGATGCGATTATGGAAATTAATCATGAGGTTGCGATGGTAAAAGATTCTGAGGAAGAACTTGCTGGAATTGATAATTCAGTGAAAGTTGCCGATGTGTCTGCCAAAGAAAAGATCGAAGACGAGCTTAAGGCAAAGGAAACTTTGCACGAGATTGACCAAGAAATTGAAACAATTAAGGAAAAAGCGATCCAGGAAATAGTTTCAGAAGTGCCTACTGAAAAAGCTGATCTTGCTGTACGAGATTTTAGCAAGCAATACCATCATCCTGACTATCGAAGCTCGGTTGCAAAATCTATTCTTGAAGCTCGAAAAGAAGGAAAGAGTGGCGAGGAGGCGAAGAACGCCTTTTATGAAAAAACTGAAAGCGAGAAAGAAAATTTTGAGTCGCAGGAAAAAGAACGAAGTGTTGCTGAGATTATGAAAGAAAAAGATACGGTTTTTTTACACGGAATACCTTTATATAAAAATGAAAATCGCGGATCGGATTTCAATAATCGAGTTGCGAATAATTCAAAATTATCATTTCAAGATAGTTATGAAATGATTGCGGGACTCGATCCGACTATTTCCGTTTTTATTCCATCGGCTGACCGTCCAAGTGGAGGAATGTATAAACGCCAAGGAGTGATTCTTGGAGGTGGGGAAGTCCTTAGTGCGAAAGCAAAGGATTCCGGTTCGGAAGCATTTGGTTTGACGAAGCGAATCCCAAAATATGACAACGAAGACCATAAGCATTCAGCGATCCAGCCGACGATTGATATTGATTCGATAACAGGCGCAGAAGAATTGTCTCTTCGCGATGCTTTGTATAACGAAGTTACGGTAGAGAAACCGAAAATCGCGGGAATGTACTATGATCTCTCGATGGATGCAAACCAATATGATGTAAGTAACCCTACGTGGAAAGCGACGTTCGGCGACGTATCTCCGGAAGAACTCCAGAAGGGTATTGATGAGTGGAAGCAGAAAGATCTCGAAAATCAGAACAAAGAGATGATTCTGATGATTGAAAATTCGCAAAAAGCAGGGGTTCCCTTATATGCTTTTAAAAATCAAAACGGTGCTATTGAAAAATATCGAGTTGATTTCGGTGAAGGAAAACATTCGGAAAAATATAATAAGCTTATTGAAATGGGATTCA
>Ga0316217_10007518_pt1 | contig 10375 bp, 8 predicted proteins | sample 1anoAmetaG_FD_203633 | JGI IMG/M metagenome (GOLD analysis project Ga0316217, IMG submission 203633) | Freshwater microbial communities from Trout Bog Lake, Wisconsin, USA - 1anoA | ecosystem: Environmental > Aquatic > Freshwater > Lake > Hypolimnion/Profundal zone | place: USA: Wisconsin... | reverse complement strand
TGGCCTTCGCCCGCGCTTCCTTCGAAAGGTCGACTGCGCCGTCGCTCATGTGCGTCCTCCATCAGATTTTGGCGACAGCTTCCACGAAGATGACGCCCGCGTCAACTTATTGTGAGAGGCGAATCGGCGGTCTCACGCGACCTTGATCGCAAGGCCGCGCTCCCCGGTCGTCATCGGGGAGCGCGGGGCCAATCGCCTTTCAGAATTTCAGATGCGCGGACACGGCGACGTCATCGGCCTCAAAGCCGCGCTCGCGGTCAAAGTGGTCATATTCCACGCGCACGCCCAGACGGTCGGTCAGGGCCTGTTCCACGCCCGCGCCGAAGACGGGACCGTGCGTCCGGCCGCCATGAGCGTCGTCAAGCGCGACCGGGGTGAGAAGGCGGTGGCTCAGCCCCTGCCAGTCATACCCGGCCCGGCCATAGACCAGGGTCTTGGGGGTCAGAAGATAGCCCGCCCGCAGGCTGGCGCGAAAATCGATGTCCGGCCGGACCTGCTCGGTATAGCTCCCGCTCGCCGGGCTCCAGGTCCTGACGCGGGGCCCCCCATCGCCCAGCGCAGCTTCCGCGCCCAGCACCCAGCGATCGGCGAGGACGCGATCATAGTCGGCGGTGAGCTGCACCCCGACGCCGGAGGCGCGACTGCGGGCGTCGTCCCCACGGTCGCGGACATTGAGGTTTCGCGCGTTCACGCCGACGCCGAGGTGCACGCCGCCGTAATAGCTCGACGCATAGGACGTCTCGACCGTGGGCGTCGTCACGGCGTCCGCATCGGCTCTGGACGCGGCGGCGGCGGTGGACAGGGCCATGGAGGCGATCAGAAAGGGCTTGCGGGACATGGTTCGGGTTCCAGATCTAGGGTGCGCCCGCCCCGGCCGCGCAGCGCTTAGACCCGAACAACAAGACCCCGCAAAGGCCGAAGTCGGTCCGAAAAAATCCTTTTGTGATCCGCTGGTTGCGTTTCGCCGCAAAGGGGGCGCAATCGCCAGGGCGCCGTCGATCAGATTGCGATCCTGTAAATCCGGCAGGCCGTGCCGCTGTAGAGCGCGGTTTTCTCATCGGCCGAGGCGTTGGCCGTGATGCGCTTGAAGGCGTTCCAAAGGGCGTCATAGGTCGCGCCGCAGCGGTCGACGGGGAAGTTGCTCTCGAACATGCAGCGCGTCGCGCCAAAGGCCTCGATGCAGGTCTCGACATAGGGGCGCCACTCGGCCGCCAGCACCTCGGAGGCGGCGGGCGGATCCGACAGGTGGCTGTCAAAGCCGATGAAGGCCATGCCGAGGCCGCCGATCTTCATGGTCACATTGGGCAAAGCCGCCAGCTCGCCGATCGACTTGCGCCAGATGTCGAAACGCTCTGCGCGGCGGCCCGTGTAGGCGCCGATTCCGAGGGGCGAGCCGACGTGGTCGATGATGATCGACGTCTGTGGAAAAGCGCGGGCAAGATCGATGACTTCCGGCAACTGCGGCTCCAAAAGCCAGGCGTCGAAGGACAGGCCAAGCTTTGCAAGTTCCGCAAAGCCCTTGCGAAAGTCGGGGGACAAGAAGCGGTGCGGCTCGGTATGGGCCAACATGCCCAGCACGTTGGGGTCGGCGTCGTAGGAGGCGCTCTGGCGGATGCCGCGAAAGCGCCCGCCGGCGGCGGCGACATGCGCCTCCAGCACAGCGGCGACGGAGGATCCGGCCCTCAGGTCCGCGTGACCGACAATGCCAGCGCAGGCCCGCGCCGGGCCATAGATCCCGCTGGCGCTCATGGCGGCGACGCCGGTGACGAACTCGGTCTCGCCCACCGGCTTGAAGGCGTCGGGGCCGTCCGTCCGATACATGGCGCCGCACTCCATATAGACGGTCGCGCGCACATTGTGGCCCCGGCGAAGATCCGCCGACAACTCCTCGATCAGATAGCGGGGCGAGAGGCGGCCGACATGGTCAAAGGGGTGCGACGGCGGCGGCATGTCGCGCACCCGTGCGCTGAAGTCCCACAAGTGGTGGTGCGGATCGACGATCGGCAGGTCAGGTTCGAGGATCGGTTCCATGGGGGCCTCTTGGCTCAAAGTCGCCGTTCCGCCACCCTGCGACGCAAGGCCATGGGTCTTCAAGGATTTTCGATGACCGAGGCGCGCCCGGAGCGCCCCTTGGTGTTGAACGCGGCCACCGTGATGCAGCCGCGCTCTGCGATCGGCCCCGTCACCTCCGGGCTCGACAGGGTGGGGGCCGTCCCGTCGGTGGTGTAGCGCAAGGTAAAGCCCGGATAGGCGTGGTTCGCCCTCACCACCCCGTCGCGCACGGCAAGGCCCGGCGGCGGGATCCGGTAGGCGAGGCCGGGCAGGTCGCGGTCAAGCTCCGGCAGCCGCTTTCGCCCCAGCAGCTCCGAGAACCGCGCCCAGTCGGCCGCCTTCGCCGCCTGCGCCGCAACGGGATCGGAGGTCAGCGCCCAGGACGGGGCCGGGGCCCAGGCCCGCTCGGCCAGCGCGATCATCCGGGGCGCCAGCATATAGCCCATCCGCTCTGCGCTGGTGATGGTTTCGGAGAACAGCGTGCCCTCAAGTCCGGCGATGTTGGAGCGACCCCGGGGGGTCAGGGACTGGAGGGACGGGGTGCGGCTGCTGCTGGCGATGTTGAACGGATCGAAGGTGAAGACGTCGAACAGGTCCGTATAGGCCGCCCAGTTGTGTCCCGGCTCCAGCGCGTCGCGGGTGTGGGCCATATCGAAATAGAGGCGCGTGGCGGGGGCCAGCACTACTGGATACCCCGAATTGGCCAGCCGATAGGCCAGATCCTCCGAACCAGGAAGGTTGTTCCAGGCGTACAGCAAAAAGCCGCGACCATGGAAATGCGGGTTGGGTCCTGGATTGTAGCGTCCGCGCACCGCCATCATGCGCACGCCCAGCTCCTCCCACCCGGCCAGATGGGCGCCGTGGATGTGGGCTATGGCGGCGATGCGGTCATAGAAGTGGTCCCAGAGGTCGGCCGTGCTCGCAAGCTTCAGGCGCGCCAGTTCGCTTTGCACCGCAGGCGACTTTTCCCAGGCCCCCGGCGCAAGTTCGTCCGCGCCGGCGTGCAGGATGCGCAAGGGCGCGCCCGCCCGGCGATGCATACGGACGATCTCCGCCGTCACCTTCTCGACGAACGCAAAGGTCGACGGCAGGCCCGGATCGATCACGTTGTCCGTATAGAGCTGCGCTGATCTGTACACGGAGGGATCGGCCGGGTCGCGCAGCCGGTAGGCGCCGGCGGACCTCGCCTTGCGCTGCGCCAGCGTCTCCTCCCGCCGCGCCATGGCGCGCACCGCTGCGCGGGCGTGCCCCGGCATCTCCACCTCGGGTATGACCTCGATGTGCCGCGCCCGGGCGAATTTCAGGATCGCGATATAGTCGCGCACCGAATAGAAGCCCGTGCCGTTGGGATCGCCAAGGCCGGGGCCCGAGCCATAGGCCGGCGGCAGGCGGTCGGCCTCGTCCGCCGTATGGCCCCGCCGGGCGCCGACCTTTGTCAGCTCCGGCAGGCCGGGGATCTCCAGCCGCCAGCCTTCGTCGTCGGCGAAGTGAAGATGCAGCGTGTTCAGCTTGTAGCGGGCCATCGCCTCCAGCACGCTGAACAGCTCCGCCTTGCTGCGGAAATTGCGGGCGACGTCGATCAAAAGGCCGCGATAGGCAAAGCGCGGCGCGTCGGTGATCGTCTGCGCCGGCGGGTTGGCGCCCAGCTGGCGCAAGGTCTGCAGACCATAGAACACCCCGGCGTCGCTCGCCCCCACCAGGGTCGCGCCGGTCTCCGGGTCGAGGGTCAGCCGATAGGCCTCATGCGAGCCGAAGCCGGCGATGCGTCCGATGGACAGCTGCAAGGTGGCGACGGAGGCCCCGGGCGCCGCCGGCGCGAACCCAGCCAGGATCTTGCGGGCGAGGCGCGCCTCGGACCGCAGGCGTCTTGGCGCGATCACCCGGGTGGCGCCGTCCAGCCGGACCTGACCGGCTCCTTGGCGGCTCATCACCGGCGTCGGCAGCACGCCGGCCCCAGGATCAAGATCGCCGACCTCGATCAGCTGGTTGCGGGCGAAGATGTGCTCGGGCGTTTCCAGGCTGCTGACGCCGTCCGGCAGGCCTTCAAGCGTCTCACGCCTGGGCGCAAGGTGGGACGTATAGCTGTGAAATGTGCGTCCGGTCCCGGGGTCGGCGTCGAAGACGATGTAGGGGCCAAGGGGGCCCTTGTCATTGCGCATGGGCGCGTCGGGATGCTCGACGGCCAGTTCCAGCACGCCCCCCGCCGGGATCGCGCCGTCGACGCCATCGGCGGGGCGAAGCCGAAACAGGGCGCCCACGACGGGCTCAACCACAACCTGTGTGTCGCCGGGAACGGGCCGCGCGCCGGACAGGGAGTTGAAGTAGATCCACCACCCCTGGCGGGGAAACGCCGTCGTCCCGACATTGCGCAGACGAAAGGCCGCCCTGGTGACAAAGCGACCGGCCCCCTTGCCTGGGGCGTAGCTCAGGACGCGCCAGTCGAGGGCGAGGTCCTGGGCGGATTCAGGGGTCTCCGCCCCGCGTCTCCAGTGCGCGGCCAAAGCGGACAGGCGCGCGCGCAGGCGGGGCAGCCTCATTTCGACCATGGCGAGCGTTCAGCCATTCTGGCCCCTTCGTTCGAGTCAGTCGATCAAGGTTGCGCCCCCGGCGATTCGCGCTAAGGGCGAGGTCCCAAGATATTCCGAAGAATTGCAAATGAACAGTCGCTCCCGCGCTTTGCGCCTGATCTGTGTGGAGGGGGCATGCCGCGGGCGGGATCGACGTCCGCCCAGGGGCTCTTTTTCCGCAGGCCTTGCGTCCCTATCTCCGCGATCGACGCCATGACAGCGGGCCTTGTAAGGAGACGGACATGATCGAACTTCGACCCTTTGCCAGCCTTGGCACCGCCAACCACGGCTGGCTGGACGCGCATCATCACTTCTCCTTTGCGGGCTATCACGATCCGGCGCGTCTGCACTGGGGCGCGCTGCGGGTCTGGAACGACGATGTCATCGCGCCGAAGTCCGGTTTTCCGCCGCACCCGCACCGGGACATGGAGATCATCACCTATGTCCGCGAGGGCGCCATCACGCATGAGGACAATCTGGGCAACCGGGGTCGCACGGCGGCGGGGGATGTGCAGGTGATGTCGGCGGGAACGGGCGTCGTGCACGCAGAGTACAATCTGGAGCCGGACGCCACCCGCATCTTCCAGATCTGGATCCTGCCGGAGACGGCGGGCGGCGCGCCGAGCTGGGGCGCGCGGCCCTTCCCCAAGGACGACCGCGCCGGCCGCTTCGTCACGCTGGCCTCAGGCTTTGCGGACACCGACGGGGCCCTGCCGATCCGGGCGAAGGCGAAGGTGCTGGGCGCCACGCTGAAGGCGGGCCAGTCGGCGGAGTACGTCCTGGGCCGCGCCCGTCACGCCTATCTCGTTCCCGCCTTCGGCGTGGTGGAGGTCGACGGCGTCCGCGTCGGTCCCCGCGACGGCGCGGCGATCTCGGACGCGGAGACGGTGACGGTGACCGCCCTTGAGGACGCCGAAGTGGTGATGGTCGACGCCGCCTGACCCTGTGCTTTCGCGGGCCGATCAGCTCTTCGACCGGTCCGCCGCCAGCATGGAGTTGAGGATCTGCTCAGAAATGTCCTTCACGGCGCCGGGGCTGTGGGACAGGAACAGGGTACTCGTCTTGTCGCTGTCGCCGATGGACTTCAGCGTGTCGAAATACTGGGTGATGAGCACAAGCTGCATCACCTCGGTGGTGGACACGTCGCCGACCGACTTCTGGAAGGACTCGATCGAGCCGCGCAGGCCCTCGATGATCGCCTTGCGCTGATTGGCGATGCCCTGACCCTGCAGGGCCTTGCTCTCGGACTCCGCTTCGGCCTTTTTCACGACCAGGATCTTTTCAGCCTCGCCGCGGGCGTTGGCGGCCACCTGTTCGCGCTGGGCCGCGTTGATGTCGTTCATCGCCGACTTCACCTTCTCGTCCGGCACGATGTCGGTGACGAGCACATTGACGATCTCGTAGCCAAAGCCCGCCATGTCGGCGTCGAGCTCTTTCTTCACGGCGGCGGCGATGCCGGACTGGCTGGCGAACACCTCGTCCAGCGTCATGCCCGGCACATGGCCCAGGATCACCTGCTCGACATAGGACTGGATCTGCGCCTCGGGATTGGCGAGCTTGTAGAAGGCGTCATAGACCGCCTCAGGCCGCACCCGGTTCTGGACCGAGATCGGGATGGTCACGAACACATTGTCCTTGGTCTTGGTCTCCATCGTCAGGGTGATCTGGTTGACGCGCAGGCTGACCCGGCCCGCCACGCTGTCGATGAAGGGAACCTTCCAGCTGAGGCCCGGCTCGGCGATGCGCAGGAACTTGCCAAAGCGCACGACCACCGCGACTTCTGCGGTCTTGACCGTGAAGAAGCTGCCGAAAACGGTGGTGAGGACAAAGAACGCGACAACGATCAGCAAGCCGAATGACACGATTTCCATGATCCCTCTCCGGTTCGCGCACCGCCAGACGCGCTGCGCAATCCATGGCTATGCCTCGGCGCAGGTCTTGACAAGGGCGCGGGCGGGCCGGGGTCAGGCGCCAGAGCAAAATCCGATCAGACTGGATCGGGCTTTGCTCATAACCCTATATATTTATAGCCTTTTCTTCGGGCGAACCGGCATCTGCCCCGCCCGCAAAATGCTCTAGAACTTCGCGGGCTTTTCAAGCTCATAGAAGGCGTCGCCCAAAGCCTCGATCTTGGTCCGCAGATGCGCGTGCGCGTCCCGCAGGGCGAGATTGTAGACGTGCGGGCCAAGTCGTTCGGACACAAAGTCCAGCAGCAGCACGGCGTCCATGCCGCCGATCTCGACGTCCATTTCGTCCTTCAGGTACCGGACAAGGGCCCGCGCCAGCGCATCGCGCGTCGGCGGCTCGAGTTCGAACCTCATGCTCAGTCCTTACCGTCGCTGCGAGACAGGGGTTCGTAGCATGACGGCGGCCGTGGACGGAACGGCGCCAGATGCGTTTATCCGGCCGCCCAGCTGTGCCATGATCCTCAAAAGCCTGCGAGGAGACTGCTCATGGACCGCCCAACCGATGGAATTACGCCCTTTCTTGCGATCCGCGACGGTCGCGGGTCCGAGGCCCTCGACTTCTACGCCAAGGCCTTCGGCGCCGTGGTGGTGGAGAAGAATATCGCCCAGGACGGCAAGCGGCTGATGCAGGCGGGGCTTCGCCTCAACGGCGCCTTCCTGATGCTGTCCGACACCTTCCCCGAGATGGGGTTTGACGCCGCGCCCTCGGACGGGGTGACGCTGCATCTGCAGGTGAAAGACGCCGATCAGGCCTGGGCCCAGGCCCTGGCGGCGGGGGGCTGCACGGTGGTCATGGACATGGCCGACCAGTTCTGGGGCGACCGCTACGGGCAGCTGCGCGACCCGTTCGGCCATCGCTGGTCGATCGGATCGCCGCTGAAGGGCTAAGGCCTTAAAGAAGGTCGAAGCGGTCGGCCGTCATCACCTGGGTCCAGGCCGACGCAAAGTCGCGGACGAAGCGCTCGGCCGCATCTGACGCTGCATAGACTTCGGACAAGGCGCGAAGCTGGGCGTGGGCGCCGAAGACAAGATCAACGCGGGTGGCGGTGAAGCGCACCTCGCCCGTGCCCCGCGCCACGCCCTCATAGATCCCCGGACGTCCCTCCGCCGGACGCCAGGCATAGGCCATGTCGAGGAGGTTGACGAAGAAGTCGGGGGTCAGCACGCCGGGGCGGTCGGTGAAGACGCCGTGCGCCACGCCGCCGGTATTGGCGCCCAGCACGCGCAGGCCGCCGACCAGAGCGGTCATCTGCGGCGCGCTGAGGCCGAGGAGCTGCGCCCGGTCCACCAGCAGCGCCTCCGGCGACAGTCGCCGCTGACCTTTCACATAGTTGCGAAAGCCGTCGGCGACCGGCTCCAGCGCCGCGAAGGAGGCGACGTCGGTCTCATCGGCCGCGGCGTCGGTGCGTCCCGGCGCGAAGGGCAGGGCAAGGCTCACCCCGGCGGCGGCGGCGGCGCGCTCCACGGCGGCGTCGCCCGCCAGCACGATGAGATCGGCCAGCGAGATCGCCTTGCCGTCGCTGCGCCCGGTGTTGAAACCGGCCCGCACAGTCTCCAGCGTGTTCAGAACCCGCGCGATCCGCTCTGGATCATTCACCGCCCAGCCTTTCTGCGGGTCGAGGCGCAGGCGCGCGCCATTGGCCCCGCCGCGCTTGTCCGAACTGCGAAAGGTCGAGGCCGACGCCCAGGCGGTGAACACCAGATCGGACACCGAAAGGCCTTTGGCGAGGACGTCGCGCTTCAACGCCGCAACGTCGGCGTCGTCCACCAGCACGTGGTCCACCGGCGGGACCGGGTCCTGCCAGGCCAGCACCTCGGCGGGAACCTTGGATCCAAGATAGCGGGCTCTTGGGCCCATATCCCGGTGGGTCAGCTTGAACCAGGCCCGTGCAAAGGCGTCGGCGAACTGGTCGGGATGCGCCAGAAACCGCCGGGCGATGGCCGCATAGGCCGGGTCGAAGCGCAGGGCGAGGTCCGAGGTCAGCATGGACGGCGCGTGGCGCTTGTCGGGGTCAAAGGCGTCGGGGACGGTTCCGTCGCCAAGCCCGCCCTTGGGGCGCCACTGGTGCGCGCCCGCGGGGCTCTGGGTCAGCTCCCACTCATAGGCGAAGAGGTTGGTCAGATAGTCGTGGCTCCAGCGGACGGGGGTCGAGGTCCAGGTGACCTCGAGGCCGCTGGTGATGGCGTCGGCGCCCTTGCCGGTCCCGAACCGGCTCGCCCAGCCGAGGCCCTGCTGTTCGATGTCGGCGGCTTCCGGCGCTGCGCCGACCAGGCCTGCATCCCCCGCGCCGTGGGTCTTGCCGAAGGTGTGGCCGCCCGCGATCAGGGCGACCGTCTCCTCGTCATTCATCGCCATGCGCGCAAAGGTCTCGCGGATGTCGCGGGCCGACCCCAAAGGATCAGGCGTCCCGTTCGGCCCCTCCGGATTGACGTAGATCAGGCCCATCTGCACGGCGGCGAGGGGGTCTTCGAGGTCACGGTCGCCGCTATAGCGCTCATCCCCCAGCCACGCGCCCTCGGACCCCCAATAGGTCGCCTGATCGGGCTCCCAGGTGTCCGCGCGGCCCCCCGCAAAGCCGAAGGTCTTAAAGCCCATGGTCTCCAGCGCGACATTGCCGGCAAGGATCATCAGATCGGCCCAGGAAAGGCTCGCCCCATACTTTTGCTTGATGGGCCAGAGCAGCCGCCGCGCCTTGTCCAGATTGACATTGTCCGGCCAGCTGTTCAGCGGGGCGAAGCGTTGCTGGCCTTGCCCTGCGCCGCCGCGGCCGTCGGTGATCCGATAGGTTCCGGCGCTGTGCCAGGCCATGCGCACGAACAGCGGACCATAGTGGCCAAAATCAGCCGGCCACCAGTCCTGCGAGGTCGTCATCAGGGCGGCGAGATCGGCCGTCACCGCGTCGAGATCAAGGCGCTCAAACGCCTTGGCATAGTCAAAGTCCGCGCCCAGCGGGTTGGACGCGGGGCCGTGCTGATGCAGGACGGACAGATCGATCTGGTTCGGCCACCAGTCCTTGTTCGTTCGGCCCGTCGCCCCTTGCGGAGCGGCGCCGTGAGCGACGGGGCACTGGCCTTGCTTTTGGGTGTCGGAAGACGCGGTCATGTTGGGTTTCCTCATCAAAGGAGCGATTGAGAAGACTTTACCCCTGCCCATTTCATCGGAGAAATTTATAATATTTTTATTTGGAATAGAAAAATACGATGAAAATCCTGATTGATTGCGATCTCGGCCGCTGGCGCCTAAGCTCAAGGACAGGGAGCCCGGCATGCTCGTCTACAATATGGCGCTGAACGCAGTGTGGTTGATCTGGGCGCTGAGCTGGTTCGCCGCCGCGGCCTGGTCCGCGCCGACGGCGGTGCGCAAGCGTTCGGACATCTTCACGCTGAAGCGGGTGCTGATGGGGCTGGGCGCCGCCCTGACCATTCCGCCGTCGCAAGCCTGGTCGGATCTGACCGACGCCGCGCCCGCCCTCTCTGCAGCCTTCCGCCCGGTGGTGACGTGGCCCGCGCCCGCGCAGGTCGTTCTGATCGGCCTGACCATGCTTGGCTTTGGTTTCTGCTGGTGGGCAAGGCTGCATCTGGGCCGCCTGTGGTCAGGAACGGTCGAGGTGAAGGCGGACCACCGCGTGGTCGACACAGGTCCCTACGGCCTGGTCCGCCATCCGATCTATGCGGGAATTCTCGGGTCAGGCTGGATCAGCGCGGCGTTTCACGCAACCCCCGCCGCCGGCCTGGGCGCTGTGCTGATGTCGATCGGCGGCTACGCCATCGCGCGGGTGGAGGAAGGCT
>Ga0316217_10007517_pt1 | contig 10375 bp, 16 predicted proteins | sample 1anoAmetaG_FD_203633 | JGI IMG/M metagenome (GOLD analysis project Ga0316217, IMG submission 203633) | Freshwater microbial communities from Trout Bog Lake, Wisconsin, USA - 1anoA | ecosystem: Environmental > Aquatic > Freshwater > Lake > Hypolimnion/Profundal zone | place: USA: Wisconsin... | reverse complement strand
CACCCAACTCGAACAACCCCTAACCAACCCCCCCACCCACGCAACCCACTCCGACTGCTGCCACCCCCACATCGAGAGTCTGCTGAGGCAGCTGGAGTCCGTGGTCGCAGAAAATAACTAACTGAACCTATAAATAATCAGGCTCAAAGATCAAGTCTGCCTACTGACGGTCAGGGCCACTTAGGCCTGGGGGGAACTGCTGGACCACCGCAACGATTCAGCGCACTAGGTATTGCTGACCCACAGAAAGTAGACTGAGGAGAGCCTGCGTCAACAGCTCGTCAGAGCCATATTCCAGTACAACCAGCTCATGGACCTGCTCCACGAGGACCCCTCCAGCCACAGGCACTACCTCCAGCGTCTGCTCAAGCACAAGCACGCTGCACTAGACCCAATAGACCCATTAGACCCATTAGGCCCATTAGGCCCACTCGCGCCCTTAGACCCCCTAGGCCACTCTTCCCCTGCTCCCCCCCACAAGCTGCAACTGCAGGTGGCCGTGCTGGAAGCCCAGCTGCTGAGCAGGAACCAGGAAATCAAGCGACTGCAGTAGAAATTGCAAAGTAACCGTATAGCCAATCAGGTTAGTGCACGTCCCTGCTACAGGCCAACAGCAACCAACTACTTCGCAACCAGATTGCACTCTTGCAAGAGGAACTCGCCCATCTAGCATGCCACCCCGCCCCAACAACCAACCCCCACGCCCACACAACCCACCCCCACTCTCCCTCCTACAAACTCAAACGCGTCAACTCCCACACTGACGGCACTTACCTGCTGCAGACCGCAAAATAACAATCCCTCAACTACCCTCACCAAGCATACTCCAGTCCACGCACTGATCGAAAAGAGGGTCAATAACACACTCTCGAAAGTGGCCCTCCGCTTTAATCAGGCTAGAGGTAACTGTTGGAGATAAATGACAAATACTTGCGCAAGGCAAACACACTGGGTTCTAAGACGACCAAGAATAAGCTACTACCCAGCAAATTGCCACCCCAACCCACCAACCATCCACACCTTGCCCACTCCAGCAATCAACAGCAGCTTAAAGGGTTTAAAAGCAAATCTAGATAGGGTAAGCAATCCATAGAAGGCAAGCAATCCAGAGAAGGCAAGCAATCCAAGAAAGAGAGCTCGTCCTCAAAGCCTATAGTCAATCCCCAGAATAATTTTAGCTAGACCAGTAGGCTGAAAAACCCTCATGATGCCACAAGTGCAGAAAAGTATGGGTATGAGATGCTGCTGAGGGAAAAGGATGTCCGAATACAGTAGCTATAGTAGTTGCTCAAAACCACAACCCATCAAACCCACACCTTCACTGCTAGAAATACTGAGACCAATAACCTCATCATCAACGAACACCACAACTAGTACATCACCTTCGCAGCCCCCGAGACCCACCACACCAACCCACATCCGACCCACCTGCAGCTCTCCAAGGCCCTGGCCTAGTGCGAAAAGTTGAGGAGGCAACTCTAGCAGCTTTAGAAGGCAGCAGCAGCCAACCATAGAGCTAACAAGGAGTAAGAGCATATTGGAAACAATATGCAGGCTGCAGATACTGAAAGACTCTTGAAATAGCTTAAAGGCAGACTATTCCAAGTGAATTAGTAGAATATCGGTCTCCAGCTCAAGCTGAACCAAGCCCTGTAAACCATCAACTCCTTCAAGAACAACACCACCCATCACAAGGGACAGCCTGCTGTTGCTGCCCGCAACGCATAACCACCCCTCAACAACAGCCCTTAAGGTCCCAACTACAACAACCCTTAAGGTGTTACCAATATCAAGAGCTAAGGTGCCAACAACCACAACAACCCTTATTAAAGTGTCAACAATATCAAGAGCTAAGGTGTCATCAAACAAAACCGCTAAGGTATCAGTAACTATAAGAGTTAAGGTATAAACAACTACAAGAATTAAGGTATCAGCAACTACAAGAGTTAAGGCATCAGTAACCACAACCGTTAGGGGATAAGTAGCCAGAGGGGCTAAGCGGAGTAGGAGATAGACCAGGAGGCAGAGCGAATGCGGGAAGAAAGGGATGAGCTGAGGGTGCAGGTGGATGACCTGAGGATGCGTTTAGAGTAGCTGAGGGTGGAGATGGATAGGGTGCGGAAGTAGAAGCTGGTGGTGAGTATGCAGCTGAGAGAGACGGAGAGGCAGCTGGAGCTGCAGCGCAGAGGTACATCTTTCTGACTTAGACATGACCGCATTCGAGCTGCAGGCCAACCGACAAAGGCAGGCCTTCTAGTTCTGAACACCCTGTCATCCGCATATTTATCGACTGTCTATCCACATCCATATTGATTATATTATCTAGCTGCTTGACTTATTAGATTATATTATCTAGCTGCTTGGCTCATTATCCTGCTACTATGAATACCCCCTGCTATAAATATCCTACTGGCATATTATCATATTATCATATTATCATTGGCATATTATATTGCAGAGTATTGCATAGCTATCCTGATTGACGTATTATCTATTATTACCTTGTCACATTTATGTTCATGCCAGCAGACACTCCCGACTAGCCCACCCTCAGGGCCATCTTCCAGTAGCAGTTCGCCAAACCCTTCCCCTATCCCCTCCCTCAGCCATCGCCCTTGAGCCCTCAAGTGCCCCATGCCCCCAAACGCCTCCCCAACCTCACCCACCACTAGAAGATGCTGGCCCTCAAAAACGCGCTGCGCTACTTCCCGCAGAGTCTGCACGAGTAGCTGGCCCAATAGCTGGCTCACTAGCTCGACACCTACGGCCACATCTACATGTACCGTCTGCGGCCCACCTACCCCGTCAAGGCCTACCCCTACACCTACTACCCCACTCGCTGCCTCGAGGCCGCCTGCATCATCCACAACATCATGAATAACCTCGACCCCCAGGTCGCACAGTTCCCCGAAGAACTCGTCACCTACGGCGGCAACGGCTCGGTCTTCTCCAACTGGGCCCAATACCACCTCACCATCCACTACCTCTCCAAACTCACCGAGCAGCAGACTCTAGTGCTGGTCTCAGGGCATCCTCAAGGCCTGTTCCCCTCCAGTCCCAAGGATCCCATCCTTACCATCACCAATGGCATCATGGTCCCCAACTACACCACCAAACCCCTCTACTAGAAGCTCTACGCTCAGGGCAACACCCAGTACGGACAGATGACTGCCGGCAGCTTCTGCTACATAGGTCCGCAGGGCATCGTCCACGGCACCACCCTCACTCTCCTCAACGCAGCCCGCAAGTACCTCCACAAGCACTCCATGAAGGGCGTGGTATTCGTGAGTTCCGGGCTGGGCGGCATGAGCGGGGCCCAGCCCAAGGCCGCAGACATCTGCGGCTGCATCTCAGTCACCGCAGAAGTCATAGAGTCTGCCCTCGACAAGCGACTCAAGCAGGGCTGGGTCAAGGAGAAGATCTGCGACCTGGAGCAGCTAGTGGTGAGGGTGAGGGAGACCAAGGCGAAGGGAGAGGCGACTTCGATTGCCTTCCTTGGGAACATCGTGGACCTGTGGGAAAGACTGGCGCAGGAAGAGGAGCAACTAGTTGACCTGGGATCAGACCAGACTTCCCTCCACAACCCCTACGCCGGAGGCTACTACCCAGCTGGGCTCACCGTTGAGGCTGCCAACCACATGATGGTCCACGACCCCACCCAGTTTGAGCAGCTAGTTCACGCCTCGCTCAGGAGACAGGTAGAAGCGATCAACACTTTAAGCTCCAGGGGCATGAAGTTCTGGGACTACGGCAACAGCTTCCTCAACATGGCCACCAAGGCAGGAGCCAAGGTTGAACCCGAGGGCACAACCCTACCCACCAACCCCCCTACCCCCATCCCCACTACATCCGGCAAGCCCCCCATTACATCCGGCAACCCCCCCATTACATCCGGCAACTCCCCCATTACATCCGGCAACCGCTTCAGGTACCCTTCCTACGTCTAGGACATCATGGGCGATATTTTCGAGCTGGGGTTCGGACCCTTCCGCTGGATCTGCTCCTCAGGGGACCCCTAGGACCTGAGGAAGACTGACAAGATAGCGGAGCAGACAATAGCCAAGCTTCTGGAGCACTCCCCTGCAAACATGAAGCCTCAGTACGCTGACAACCTGGAGTGGATCCAGAAGGCAGAACAGAACAAACTAGTGGTGGGCTCGCAGGCCCGCATCCTCTACGCTGACGCAGTGGCCCGTTCCCTCATCCTGCGTGCCTTCTCGGAAGCCATCCAAAGGGGCGATGTCTCAGGCCCCATCATCCTCTCCAGAGACCACCACGACGTCTCGGGCGCAGACAGCCCCTACCGAGAAACAGCCTCAGTCCGAGACGGCAGCATGCTCTGCGCAGACATGAGTGTGCAGAATTTCGTGGGGACAGCCATCAGGGGGGCCACGTGGGTGGCTCTGCACAACGGCGGGGGCACTGGCTGGGGAGAGGCTATGAACGGGGGGTTCGGAGTGGTGCTGCGGGGGACGGAGGAGGAGCGGGAAAAGCTGCGGGATTTGATGCTGTGGGACGTGGCGAACGGGGTGAGCAGACGCAGCTGGGCGGGAGGACGCAACGCCAGACAATACTCGAAGTATTTGATGGAGCAGTTCCCGGGCCTGGAACTCACTCTGCCCGAGGAAGCAGGAGAGGTGGTTGAGCACGCACTGTCGGGCTACCAATGATCTGACTAATTAACCAACCCTAACATCGATTTGATTTGCCTGCCAATCACAATAATCAATCACAACAATAGATAGCTACTAGCTACTTGCTGTTTGCTGTTTGCTGATTGATAAGTAGTCATAGCCAGCATTCTGGACGACGAGTAGTTGATGACAACCGGCACAGAATGAATAATGGATGATAATAGATGAGATGAGCAATGGCGACGTTATTGGTTGATATGGGTAAATGATATTTCATGAAGCTATTGCGATCATAATCACTTTCTTGGCTGCAGGAGGGCCGGATTTATTCCCGCCGGGATGCTCATCGTGGTTTTCGGCACAAACGACTTCAAAAAGTTGACTTCGTTGTTGCTGCTCTGCTGCCCGAATGTCTGGTTACTGCCCTGTCCGAACAACTGGTTGTTGCCCTGCCCAACCATCTGGTTACCACCCTGTCCGAACATTTGGTTATTCCCTTGTCCAAACATCCCACTGCTACTGCCCTGCATGTTCTGCATATTCTGCATAGGATTGATGCCTTGCATGTTGTTGCCCTGCATAGAATTGTTACCCTGCATGGGATTGGTGCTTTGCATGTTGTTACCCTGCATGGGGTTGGTGTTTGGTGCGTTGGGATTGAAGAAGGTATTATTCTGGGGGTTGCCTGTCTTGTTAAACATGGAGTTGCCTTGATTCTGGTTGGCATTGAACATGGTGTTGCCTGCGTTGGAGTTGTTAAACATGGTGTTGCCCTGAGCCTGATTAGAGTTGGAGATGCCCTGGTTAGGGTTGGGGATGCCCTGGTTAGGGTTGGAGATAGGGTTGGAGATGCTCTGGTTAGGGTTGGCGAACATGGAAGACTGGTTGAACTGGGGATTGTTTGGGTCGGTATTCTGGTTTTGCTGATTCTTCAGCTTGTTTTGGTTCATTGCCTGTAGAAATAAGTTGGTGTGTTGGCCAGTGGCTGCTGGCTTTTGGACGGCTCCTCCGAAGCTCATCAGTTTGGGATCGAATGCTGGCTTTGGGGGTGGTAATGCCTAGGGCGGAAGCATAAACTTGTTGGGTCCTCCGAAGGTAGGCCTAGTCATCTGACTGGCCAAGAGAGCACTCTGGGTCTCATTGGGGGGTTGCTGGGGATAGGGTGACATGCCCACACTCGTGCTAGTATTGTTAAATAGCTTGGCATTCGGATTGGTTAGGGCAGGCTTGTCCTCAGGTTTAGGGGCAGTGTTGGTGGGAGCCTGGGGAGGATTGGTGGGTTGGTTCTGAGTCTATGTTGTGTCACTGAGTGCTAATTCTCCCAAAATATTCTCCGTTTTGTTCTAAAACATTTTGGGACCTGGTGCTGAAACGGGTGCTGTGGCTGCTATCGGCTGGTCTTTCTTCTGAACCTCTGCTGAACTCTCAGCTGGCGTTTTGTTGTTTTAAATTGAGCCAGGCTGCCCACTTTTCTCAGCCTCGGTCTTCTTTTTGTCATCTGTCTTTTGCTTATCTTGCTTATCTTGAGCTGGCTCTGGCTGCTTATTGACTCCGAAGAAACTGCTAGTAGCTGTTTCAGTGCTGTTGAACAAAGATTTGACTCCAGCTCCAAGAAGTGCGCCTTTTTGCTAGCCCTTCTGCACATTTAGTCCAGTTGGAGTTTTGGGGGGTTCCTCCTTTTTCTTACCCTCGGCTTGCTAAGCCTTGTCTGTTTAGTTCGCCTTATTCTTTTACTAGAGGACCTTCTTCTCAGCTGGTTCAGTCTATGCTGGCTTCTTATTTTTATTAGCAGCTGACCCTTAGAAAAGTGTGTTCTTGGTACCTTGGCTTTTGGCTCCAAAAAGAAAATTCGTCTCTTCAGCCTTCTTGATTCCCTTGTTGTCCTGAGGCTGGCTCTTCTACTTCTCTTCTGCTTTCTCTGTTTTCTCTGCTTTCTCTGCTTTGTCTACTTTGTCTGGTTTGTCTGTTTTGTCTGCTTTGACTGCTTTATTGGTAGTGGCAGCTGAGAAAAACGAGGCTCCTGGATTGATCTTCTGCTAAGCCTATGGGATTTATATTTTGGAGATCTGCCGGTTGGCCACAGGAAGTGGGATGTTGTCTTCACTTTCCGACATTTCTAAGGTTTCCGAAATAGTTTAATTCTATGGCAACTCCAATTCCCTGGTGTTAACTTGGGGCACTTCTACCTTTTGGGTTGTTTTGGGGGCTATACTCTGCCCAAAGGATTAGTTAATCTGAGTAAAAGAAGGAGAAGTAGTCAGTTTGGTCTTAGCGGGGGCAGACTAAGCCTGAGGCGGTTTTTGTTGTTTTTTCTAGACTGGAGGCTCGCGCCTTTCAGCCACCTCAAAGGAAGGCAGAGTATACCTTGACCTTTCTTTGAACTAATCAATCTTGACCAAAATCAGACTTCTTTACTCTTTGTTGACCTTTTTAATGATTATGTAAGGATTACTTCTCGGCTTCCTGGATTCCCTTCTAACCTTCTTAGCGGCTGCCTCCAGTTCGAACTGGGCGTTAAAATCGTTGAAGTCAAATTTTCTGGTTTTTTTGTTGCTGTCGTTGCCGATTGCCGTCGGTCTGCTTCTCATGAGAGTCTCAACTTTCACCTCTTCTTTCAATATTTTATTGCTAACTTACTAGATACCTTCTCTTAAGTTAGATATTTTGCACTCAATGTCCTGGGAAAGAATCTCCAGATTTCTCTTTTCCCTTTCAAAAGGGCTGATGGCTGATTTCTTGAGTTGTTTGGGGGTGATGATACTTCGATAGTAAAGTCCCTTCGTAAGCTTGTTCTAAAGGAAAGTCAGCTACTTCTAGACTGAGCTCTGGCTAATATTCTCCTTTAAGCTTGACTCAAGAATCTGTTCATAGTGGAGATAGTTCTTTCTGGCATTTTGTGCTTTTTAGAGCAACTCGGTAAGAGTACCTCCCAAGCACAGACTCTCAGGCTGCTTGATTGCAGTCAGTTCTTGCTCACAGAACTGCCGGATTTCATGGAATGCTACTCCTTTGCTAAACAACCTGCTCGATTTGATCTTACTCAACTCTTCTTTTATATAGTTTAGATCAAGCTGCAGTCTCTGCGTTAACTCGAACTGGTCCTACTAAGGGAATACCTCCTATAAATTCTAGCTTTAGGGTTCTTTTGCCACCTATTATACCTTCTTCTGCGGCTACCCTTTGAGAGAATTGGCTACCTTTTCCTACAATTTTCTTTATACTTTTGACTCTTTGCCCGGAGGCACACTAGTATTGGTTGCTTGTTGAACCTTTTAGGTGGGATTTTTCGAGGGTGTAGCTTTTGGAGTCGGCGTATTGGAAGTTTGCTGCGATGATATAGCAGACAAAGCAGACAAAGCAGACTAAGACTACTTGGCAGTTTTTTCTAACACAAAATCTTGCCTTTGTGGCTAGTTGATGGTATTGGTGGGAGGCAGCTATTTGCTGGTCTTTTTGGGTTCAGCCTTCAATGTTGCATCATCAGTAGGTTAGTTCAGAGCCTTAGTAGGTTAGTTCGAAACCTTGTTAAGGGGTTGACCTGGTGAGGGTTGGTCAGTTTTGGAAGTGTTAAAAGCAGCAAACATAGAACTAAAATCTGATTTGCCCTGCTGAGAAGTTGCACTGCTAAAAGCTTAATGACCAGTTTTACTAGCCATACTAAAGAGGTTGTTTGGAACTTGATTTTTGAAGATTGTAGTAACTTTGGCAGCTGAATCATTCATGGCATTCAAACCTGGAGTTTCTGACTCTTTTTTTGCAGCAGGGTTGCTCTCATTTTAGGCTGACAAAGGAGGCTTGCTGAGGTTTTACCCACTTTAAGCTGCTTTACTTTCATCTTTTGGGGCACCAAACATGCCAGCAGTAGTTTTATTCAATAATTTAGCAAAAGGGTTAGTCGTTTGCTTGTTATCCGAGTCGGTTTTGGGAGCACCAAACAAACTAGGTTTCATGACAGTATCAGTTTTTGGGGGCTCAGCTTTGGGAGCACCAAACAAACTAGGGATTGGATTCACGGGAGAATCAGTTTTGGTGGGATCTGTTTTGGTGGAATTAGCTTTGAGAGCAAGAAACAAATTAGGGATTGGATTCACGGGAGAATCAGTTTTGGGACCACCCCAAAAACTAGGTGATGGTTTCAAATCTGATTTGTTGGCACCAAACAGGCTGGTGAATAGGTTTCCTTATTCTTTGGCTTCAGGCTTTGCTACTGCCCTATCCTCATGCAGCAAGTACGGTGACCTTCTGATTTGTTGTAAGTCAGCCAGGATTTCCTAGTCCTGGTCTTTTTCGATGCCCCCCAGTGAAGTAACCGCATATCTCCTGTAGATATTTGATTAAGTCAAAGCTATTACTGAAGCTGGGAAGGGCACAGTTAAATTGGTTTCCTGGTCCACGAAGTAAAGACTCATGAACTCCCCAGAAAAATCTTTGACTATTTTGGGCAGGATGCCAGTTTTGACGTCTTCAGGCACTTTCTTCTCAAAAGGCAGCATGGTTCTTAGGATGCCCATACCTCTGAAAAAGACCCCTTAGGCCTTGAAGTCAAGCTTCCCATGAGGGGAATAGATGTTGATGACCTCAAACTTTTCAAAAGGGTCGACGATGTAGACCGTAGAGCTGCGTTCCAGCATGATGCAAATCAAGCAACCTACGTAGGCCACCTTGACAGCAAAGGGAATCATTTTATCCTCTTGGAAGTAAAGGTCATTCCTGTTTTGGGCGACATAGAAGTTTTCGTTGCCCCGCATATCCCTGCCTCCTTCCAAAAGGTTTCCCCTGTAGAATATCAAGCACCTTTCGTTGTTCTCAAAATCCTAGTCATCATAGAACACCATGACGAAACCCAAAACGTCTTCCTTGTTGAGCGGCAGGTTGAGCCTTGTGTTGAGTTAGGTAGGTGAGGTGTGGACATTGACTCTGAATATGTCAATGATGTAGCTGTACTCATAGTACATCCAGCCCTGGTACTAAAAATTCATGTCCACCTTCTTCAGCAGCTTTATTTTTCCCAGCTAGTACACAAGGATCTCTCGCTTTTGGCAAATCAGCAGGTGAGTCCCCACTATTGAGGCACCTGTGCACTCCTCAACATCTTTCAGAACCACCTCATTCATCTTTTCCAGAGTTTTGCGGTTGATGGTGATGAGGGTGGCTTTCCCCAGGAACCCCCACAGCAGAATCTAACTGTCACTAGTCCAAAGAAGACGCGTATGCTCATCGCTCTTGGCGATAGGCGGGCAAGTAATGGCGGGAACCTTTTCCATCGATACCAGCTGAAGAAGAGACTCGCTACAAACTGCAAGTATATCTTCGGAGGGGCAAAGGAAGACCTACCCTGCGAACTGAATGCTTTTGTAGTTTTCAGGGTTCTGCTTGCCGGCCAAAAGATCCTGCTCGAGCTGCAGCTTGTCAACCACTAAAACTTGGTCCTCGATGGCTTAGAAGAGGAGTCCGTACTTATTGGAATACTCTGCATATGTGAGGTGTTACCAAGGTTGAAGATGCCCTGCGAGTTGGGGGGGTGGAGGGTTGGTATGGTGTTGTTGACTCTCTTGACGTAGACCCTCTCAGCTCTGTCGCCCTCCTCTCTGTAGGTCTGGTAGGTGCGGATGCGCTTGTCGCTCATCTCCTGCGAGTCCTAGTGCAGGAACATGAACTTCGGCAAAGATTCAGAAGCCATTCAAAATAATTATATGAGAATTAGCCATCCAATCAGCTATAAACTATAACCCCCACTTCCC